>Ga0214543_1011449_pt1 | contig 12420 bp, 5 predicted proteins | sample CNSS2metaG_FD_160094 | JGI IMG/M metagenome (GOLD analysis project Ga0214543, IMG submission 160094) | Root nodule microbial communities from cowpea collected in UCLA plant growth center, Los Angeles, California, USA - CNSS2 | ecosystem: Host-associated > Plants > Roots > Nodule | place: USA...
TACCCATTACTCGCAAAAGTTTAAAATGAAAATTAAATTTATGTCTTATTACGTTAAATTTAATTAAAATTAAATTTTAATTTATATTTTACTAAATTAGATTTAATTTATATTTTATTTTACATTTGTTTTGTAATTTTATTTAAATTCAATTTTAAAAATTTATCAAATATATTTTTTTTAAATATTTGCGGGTATACACGAGTACCCACGAATTTTAAAATATCCATGTGAATTTTTTAGAACGGGTACCCACGCAAGTAGTGCGACAGGTTGCAAGTTGATTTTTTTGGTTGCAGGTTGGGTTGCGGGTAGCATTATCTGTGCCCGACTCGACCCGTTGTCATCCCTAGTTGAGAGTTTAGAATAGGTGTGAGAGAGTTTCCAGTAAAGGAAGAGAAGAAGGAAATTCGATTTTTCTAGAGAGATAATATGTTTTTATATAAATGAACTCTTATTTAACTGTTTTCTATCTATACTAAAACTTCTTAATAATAAAATAATCAATGACATCTTATAAAAGTTAAGATTTTCTAAATTCTTACCACCAGTTTCAACGAACACGCATTGTATTAATTGAATTTTTGGTAATTTTTTTATTGATCTTTAAAATGCATTGATATTGGCATATTAAAAAAAATATTTTAAAGCATTAATATTTATTAGTGCATTGTGAAGAAGCTAGAGAGTTTAGAGTAGGATATGAGAGAGTTTACACAGCAGGTAGAGAGGAAGGAAATTTTATTTGTATAACTTCTTCTATATAAATGAACTCTTATTTATTTATTTTTGTTTATATTGAAGCTTTTTATTGATAAAATAATCAATGACATCTTATAAAATCTAAGAATTTCTACTATGTTACAACGAACCCAAATAATAAACATTATGTTTTTTGAATTTTTGGTATTCTTTTTTTATTGATCTTCAAAATGTATTTTATTTGAAATATTTTATTAATTTAAAAAATAAATAATTAAAATAAAAATTTTACTATTATTAAAGTTTTCATGAACTTTTAATTTTATGGGTTAATGCTATTTATGATTAATGACTATATTTCTTATTCCAATTTACTTTTGTGTCCCTTTTCTACCTACAAATACCACCTAGTGCATGGGAGAAAATACAACAAAAAATATAACAAACACTAAAGTTTTCTTAGAAGTGTTCTTCTTTTCTTCTCTATACTATCTTTTAATACAGTGGTCTTCATAAGGTTCGGAGATCCTTCGCTGCACTCGATCGATTTGACGGGAACACATATGATTGTGTATTGTGTATTTTTATTGCCCTGTGCAGTGAGGGCGTTTTCTCTCTAAGGACAACGTTATGTGTGTCTCAACCCACGCTATTTCTACTCCTTACTTTTTATTTATTATTTATTATTGTTATAAGAATTATCAAGTTTCCTATACATGTCACTATTATTATTGCTCTAATAATTATTATAATAATTTAATTATTAATATTATGATTTTGTTTAATCATTTTCTAACATATTGATATTGGAATATTAAAAAAATATTTTTTTCTAAGATATCAATGTTTATTAGAGTATTTTGAAGGAGGTAGAGTATAGAATAGAGTTTGAGTGAATTTACACAAAAGATAGAGAGGAAGGAAATTCTATTTTTATATAGAGATAATTGCTTTTTCCATTTATACTACAACTTCCTATAATTACATAATCAATAACATCTTATAAAAGCTAAGATTTTTCATGGTCTTACAACTCATCTCAACAACCAAACATTGTTTGTGTAGTTTAAAGAAGCTAGAGAATTTAGAGTACCTGAGAGAGAGTTTGAGAGTTTAGAGTTTGCTGAGAAGGTAGAGGGGAAGGGAATTATATTTTTGTAGAGAGATAACTCATTTTATACACCAATGAACTCGTATTTAACTGTTTTCAATATTTACTAAAGCTTCTTAATAATAACATAATCATTAGCATCTTATGAAAGCTTTATCTTATTTAAAAAGATTTGTTAGGGTTTTACAACTAATCTCAAAGAACAAATATTGTATTTACTAATGATATTGGTATATTAAATATATATATATATATATATATATATATATATATATATTAAAATATCAATGTTTATTAGTGTATTTTGAGGAAGGTAAAGAGTTGAGAGTAGGGTTTGAGAGAGTTTACACAGAATGTAGATAAGACGAACATTATATTTTTCTAGAGAGATAGATAGTTACTTTTATATAAATAAACTCTTATTTAACTTTTTTTTTCTATTCTTACTAAAGTTTCTTACTAATAACATAATCAATGTTATCTTATAAAAATCTATCTTATTTTAAAATATTTGTTAGGGTCTTACAACCAAGTACTTAAAATCGAGATTATGCTTAGTATAGTAAATGATTAATATAATCATAAATGGTGGAATCCCGTAGATTTTCCTTCTTTTTATAAAAACATACTACCAAATACACATTCATGAAAAATAAGATTAATTCCTTGTTAATATTTAATCAAACTTAAAGTTTACAAAATTCATCACTTTCTCACCCTTTCACTTTATTAAACTTAATTCATCTAATTTAAATCATTCAGATTAAAACAAAACTATTTTTTTCTTCATAAAGCACATTAATAAGAATATTCTCATTCTCTAAAGGTGGGATAGCAAAAACATTGTCTTCTTTGCCACCCCTTAGGTTTGACCTAACCAAATGTTCATCCTCCCCATTTAAACCTCATGGTGGTCAACGACAACATCACTGGGTAAAAAATAGATTGTGTCAGTGTTATTTGGAGACAATAACTACCTTTATTATATGAAATTAATTTTTAATTTGTTAGAAGTGAGTTTTAAGCCTAACTCAACCCCGCAAAACCAACTTGTAAGATGAAGATTGCACCCACTTATATATTGTGAATTAGTCTTATCTCTAGTCGATGTGGGACTTCCAACACACCCCCTCACGCCGAGGTATATTCATCTCGTGCGTGGGACAAAAAATTAGTGGGTGGTCCGTTAGCGGCCCGATATCGGGTGGAACAGAATGTCCAAGAAAGTTTGCTAGGATAGGCTCTAACTTGGCTCTGATACCATGAGAGAAAGAAGAAAGGATGCGTACAAAAAATGCACAAGAGAAGTTTGGGTGAAAAACAACTCAAAGAGAGCTTGCTTGCTTATTGATTTATTAGAACCTTTGTTCAATATATAGAGTACAATGTCCTATCATATAGAGAGAAAAGTAAAAACCAAATAAAATAGAATATTTGATAATAATAAAAGAGAATCAAATATATGATATCTCTATTAATATAAATAAAAGCAGGAGATATATAATATCTTTATCATAATTGAAAAATGAATTTTAATATTTTTTTATTAATTTATAATTGGATGAAATGTGATGACTACACACATAAAAGTAACATTTTTAACTTTTAGTTGGATTAAGATTTAATTTAAACAGAGTCATATACTTAAGAATGTGAAGAGGCAGTGCAACAAAAATTTAAAGAAAATGTAAATTTATACAGGATTTTACGATATTGTTACAACTCTACCTAGAATCTAACTAATAAATACAATGTAAATAGTAGGATCTTAACGTATTAATATTGGTATATTAAAAAAATATATATTCTAAAATATCAAAGTTTATTAGTGTATTTTGACAAAAGTAGAGAGTTTAGAGTAGGGTGTGAGAGAGTTTATAGATAAGGTAGATAAGAAGGAAATTTTATTTTTTTAGAGAGATAATTGTTTATACATACAAGAATTCTTATTTAAGTGTTTTCTAGAAAGATAATAAGTATTTTATTTGTTGAATTTTTGGTATTCTTATTATATATATATATATATATATATATATATATATATATTTTATATATTTTTTTTAAATATCAATATTTATTAATGTATTTTGAGGAAGGTAAAGAGTTTAGAGTAGGGTTTGAGAGAGTTTACACATAAGGTAGAGAAATGGGGAGTTATATTTTGATAGAGAGATAACTACTTCTATATAAATGAACTCTTATTTAACTGTTTTCTATTTTTACTAAATAATAACATAATCAATGACATCTTATAAAAGCTATATATTAATTACAAAGATATTTTAGGGTCTTACAACTAATCTCAAAAGAAAAAATATTATATTTACTGAATTTTTTGTATTATGTTTTTATTGATCTTCAAAATACATTGATATTGGTATATTAAGAAATAAATATTTTAAAATATCAATGTTTACTAGTGTATTTTGAAAAAAAGTAGAGTTTAAAATAGAGAGAGTTGACAAAGAAGGTAAAGAAGAAGGAAATTTTATATTTATAGAGAGATAGTTGTTTATATATATAAATGAATTTTTATTTAAATATTTTCTATTTATACTAGCTTCTTAATAATAAAATAATCTTATAAAAGTTAAGATTTTCTAGGGTCTTACAACTAATCAACTAACAACAATTGCATTTATTGAATTTTTCGTATTTTGTTATTGATCTTCAAAATTTATGGATATTGGTATATTAAGAAATATATATTCTAAAATATCAATGTTTACTAGTGTATTTTGAAAAAAGTAGAGAGTTTAAAGTAGAGAGTTGACAAGGAAGGTAAAGAAGAAGGAAATTTTATATTTCGAGAGAGATAGTTGTTTATAATAAATGAATTATTATTTAAGTATTTTCTATTTATACTAGCTTCTTAATAATAAAATAATCTTATAAAAGTTAAGAGTTTCTAGGGTCTTACAACTAATCAACGAACAACGATTGTATTTATTAAATTTTGTATTTTGTTATAGATCTTCAAAATCTATGGATATTGGTACATTAATATATATATATATATATATATATATGTTTATTAATGTATTAAATTCTTTTTTTCTAGAGAGATAACTCATTTTATATAAATAAACTCGTATTTAGCTATTTTCTATATTTGTTAAAGCTTCTAACTAATAAGATAGTCACATCTTATAAAAATTATATCTTATTTAAAAAGATTTTTTAGGGTTTACAACTAATTTTTAGGGTTTACAACTAATCATATTGTATTTACGGATGATATTGGTATTGATACGATCCTATCCAGTAAAGAGAATGATCGTTTCTGAATTTGAATCCTCAAGAGGCAGAGATGGAGGACGCCACAATCTAGGAGATTGATAAGTCAAGTGAAGATTCGCCACAAAGATGTTAATCTTTGATAATAACCAGAGGCCTAAGCCAAGAACAAAGAGAATCCTCTCTTTAATGAAAATCAAATTCAATATATGACTAAAAGTGTCTACATTGTTTTTGGTACCTCTATATATAGCCACATAAGTTTAAGAAAACCTGAGAACCTACAATAGGGCCCAAGCCCAAAACATTAAAACATAAACTAATTTATAAAAGAAAGCCCAAAGCCCAAAAGCATAGAACATAACTAATTTCTAAGAGGAAACCCAAAGTCTAAAAACATAAACTAATTTTCCTAAAAACTATCTTCAAGTGTGCTTCAAGCAATGATCTTCATATTCTTTGAATTTCAGATTGCTTGTAGCATTAAGAGCCTTGAATCGTTTTAATCTTTCAATCTCTTGCTCCTTACTCTTGTCATAGGTCCTTTAAATTGTAAATGTTCATCTTCAAGTTCTTCTTCTATGAAATCTTGGGATAGTCCTCTATCAGGTATATTAATATATTAATATATTAATATATTAATATATATATATATATATATATATATATATATATATATATATATATATATTTAAATATCAATGTTTATTAATGTATTTTGAGGAAGGTAGAGAGTTTAGAGTAGGGTTTGAGAAGTTTACATAGAAGGCATAAAAGAGTGAAATTCTAATTTTTTCAGAGAGAGTTGCTTTTATATAAATGAACTCTTATTTAATTTTTTCTATTTTTACTAAAACTTCTTAATAATAACATAAACAATGTTATCTTATAAAATATCAATCTTATTATCTAAAAAAATTTGTTAGGATCTTACCACCAATGTAGTTAAAATCGAGATTATGCTTAGTATCGTACAAGATTATTGGTAGAAGGTGGAATCGTAACACAAATCATAGAGTTTACTTATGATAGAAACATACTATATATCACAAAATACACATTCATAAAAATTAAAATTAATCCCTGGTTAACATTTAATCAAACTTAAGTTTACAAAATTCATGACTTTCTTACCATTTCACTTTACTAAACTTCATTCATCTAATAGAAATCATTCAGATTAAAAAATAATAATTTTTTTTTCATAAAACACATTAATACGATCATTACAGGGAATACACCATTTGAATATTAAAGAAATTATTATATATTATTTTGTACAAAATTATAATTTTAAATTATAATATTGTACACAAAATTATAATATTGTACACAAATCTAAATCCTTTTTAGTGTGGACATTTTGTGAGTGGTCAACAACAACATCACTATATGGAGGAAAAAAAAGATTAGAATACTACCACGTCATTGGAAAGAGGGTTAGTAGCCCCTAAGCCATTACCGTATTAACTGTGTTTTTCAGGTTACACACCATTATAATATTGACTATGTTTTTGCATTTTGTTTTGTAAATAAAATCCTAGAGAGTTTTTTTATGTGCATAGCAACTAATGTTTTATTAATAAAATAATTATTGATTTTCAGTGAAAGCAGAAACTAATCCCGTTTTAACTTTAAAATTTTAGATAATAAAACAGGGGATACCAAGAAAATCAAAATGAAATTATTGAAGAAAAAAGATGTTTCATGTGTATTCAAAATTAGTGGCTAAAAAAAATTAATTATATTAATTTTTAGTTGGATGGTAGTGTGATGTTCAATTTTGTATTAACTTCTAATTGAGAAATGAATTTTAACAAAAAAATTATTAATTTATAATTGGATGAAATGTGACAACTACACAGTTAAAATAACATTTTTTAACTTTAACTTCTAGTTGAGTTAAGGTTTAATTTAAAGTGTATTCATTTACTTTAAGAATGTGAAGAGACATTATAACAAAAAAATTTAAAGAAAATGTAAATTTATATAATTTTACGATTTTGTACGACAATTTTACTATACTGTTCCAATTGTACGTAGAATGTAACTCGTAAATTCAATGTAAAATCGTAGGATCTTATGATTTTAGGATTTAAATCTCGATTTTGACTTGCTTACAAGTAATATCAAAAGACATATATTGTATTTTTTGAATTTTTGGTATATTTTTTTTATTGATCTTCAAAAATTAATATTAGAATATTAAAAAATATATATTCTAAAATATCAAAGTTTATTAGTGTATTAAAGATATGGTCACACCCTACTTATCTTAACTAATTAGAGATTCTTCAGAGACCCCAAAATCCCACATGCAAAGCCAATTGCCCCACATAGAAACAGAACTCCAGATTGACTCTAAACGAGGTAAAAGGAGACCCTTCAACTTTGAGCACCCTAAACACAAAAATGGTAGAATATGCATAAAGAAGATGCAAATTAATAATTTGATCACACATACTCTACTAATCCGAACTAATTAGAGATTCTTCAGAGATCTCATAACCCACATGCAAACAGAACTCCAACTTGACTCTAAAAAGGGTAAAATAAGAATTACTCTGTTCAAGGGTAATATTGTCTTCCAATCTTTGAACAAATGAGTAAGGTCTGAGAGAGTTTAGATGGAAGATGGAGATTTAGAGAGACGAACAAATAAGTAGGGTCTGAGAGAGAAGTTAAAGGGTCTGAGAGAGTTTAGAGAGAGAATAGAGGTATAGAGACACTAGAGGAAAAGGAAAATATATTGTTTTAGAGAGATAGTGACTTTTATATAAATAAACTCCTATCTAACTATTTTCTATTTATTCTAAAGCTCATTACTAATAAAATAATGGTTAAATTACTCTTTTGGTTCCTGTATTTGACAAGTAGTGTCAAATTGATCCTGCAGTTTTTCGTCTCAATTTGATCCTTGCTTTTTTTAAAATGATTCAATTTGGTCTTAGTTCGATCAAACAGTGTTAAAGTCAACGCCACATGTCAATTTCTAGTTTTTTTGAATTTTGTTTACACGTATCACTTCACAATTGTGCCACGTGTCAACATGATTCAATTTGGTCCCTATATTTGTTTTTAGTTTCAACTAGTTTGACACCCGTGCGTACGCACGGGTTGGTCTTTTTTCTAATTATTGGTTTTAAAAAAATTGTATCATAATTGTTAAAATAATAGTAATTATGTAAAAAACAATAGTTAAAAAATAGTAAATATGTACAAAATTAATTTATGAATCCGTTAGTTATTTAAAATTTTGTTGATACATAATTATATGAATTGAGCAGGTTTTTTATTTCATAATTACATCTTGAATTCTCTTAGAAATGGAGTTATTATAAATAAAATTACGTATAATTTGTCTTAGACTATCGAGTATTATAATGTTTTGGGATTGAATACTAAATGAAATTTACCGAAATAATAATCGTTTATATATAATTGATATTAAAAGATTCTAAGTTTTGTTGTGATTGTTTGTACTCTTTAAAGAAATAATAATGGTTAGACTATCCAATTTTATATTTTGGATATAGTAGTTCTACAAACCAAATACATTGTAATCAAAATGAATTCGTTTACAACATAATATTCATATTAAAGGGGTAGTGCATAAAAACTGGAGGGATGAACTTATAAAAGCCCATGCGGTTGTGTTGGATAGTAGGGTGCACATTAATGGTTTAACTTAAATGTTTCTTGGTTTCTATACATTCGTTAGGTTAGTCGCTGTTTGTGAAAACATGTGAATTCCATGACATAATTTGGCATACTTTGTGAAGAAGATTTGTGGTAGGTAATTTTCATATTTACTCCAATAATTGATATGTTTAGTTTGTTTCACAACTCACAATTGCTGTTTTTGCTGTTTTTCAATAAATCTAATAATTGCTCATTCTGTTTTTTGATTTTTTTTTATTGTTGAGTAGATCTGCAGATGTGTATAACCATTTTCTAAATGATATTAGCAAAATTGTTGTATTACATATTAATTATAATTATTCTGAGCAAAGATAGTTCTTCATCTCGTGCATATGTACTGGTTAGGATAAATAGTTATGATATGTAAGACATTATAAATTTCATTAATTTTAATCGAAGATTTATATTTAATAGATTTAAAAATGGTAATGATTAGTGTTTGAAGTTATCCTAAGTGTGTACAAAAAGATTTAATGTGTTGTTGGTTTGAGATGAAGCTAAGATGGATTTTCGGTGGCAATTGCATTCTGAAACAAAAGAAATATATATATGTTAATCATACTGAGAGAAAATATTGCAGATGAGGATGTGTGGAAATGTAAAACTGATGTAATTGGTGATTTACGAATATGTAGTAAGTACAAAATATTAATAACCTTAACCAAATAAGGTTTCAAATGACATATTACAGTTTATAAGTAGTTAAGACCTCAGTTACTACAAATTCTGAAAAACCTCTTTAAAAACTACATTAGTTGTAAAATTGAGAGGTCTTTTCTCTTTGTCGTGAATTAGTATTTTCAACCCAGATTTGCTCTGAACTCTAGACACAGCCACATATAGTTGACCGTGGCTGAAAACTGGTGACGGTAGGTACAGTCCTACTGATGCTAGAGATTGACCTTATTGTCATGGCATAGGATAATATTACTGGAAATTGTCTTCTAATAAGCTGAAAGGCCATGGTGATTGTGATGGTGACATAGACATTCGAGGAATATATACTTCATTACCTGATTTACTTCCTGTGATAATTTTTGCTCCAATACCATGATTTGCTAGTCTGGTTACAACCAATCTGCTTCCATTACACAAATCCTCAGATTGATCCAAATTCCTCAAAAGCATGATGGGTGCCCCAATCTTCAATTTGATACTATGGTTTGGCAAACCTGATGTATTCAATGAGTTCAGAAATTCTGGTGTAATATGCTCATATGCATCAAATTCTGTTTGGTCTGAGTTGTCAATGCTGTCAAAGCTAACATATTCCTTTTCTTCACCTATAAAGGTTTATACAATTTACGTCATATAATAAAAGTGTTGATATATTTATATAAAGTATATGCAATACTTAATTAATGTACATATCATACCTGGAATCAAAGACAAAACATAATCATTAATTTCATTAACAGTCTCAATTCTACTGGCTAAGATAGCTCTCGATTGTAGAAACTTATCATTTGAGTAGTTTTGTGCTAGCAATGGGTATGTGCTCTTCACTATAGCTTCAATAGGGTCATTGAACTCTAATATCAAGAATTCTGATGGTATGTGTATCTCTACTACACCATCATTTGGTTCAGATAAATTGCCATCTCCTAGTTTTATTATCCAATCTGAAAACTCTTTAATTGTAGTATCATTCAGACTTTGTGATTCCCCTTGTGCTAAACACATGTTTTTTGTCAAAGTTAATATCTGACAATGATCCCATAGGTAAGAAGAATTAATTGTCGCATGAACAATATCAGATCTGCTCCCTCTTGGAATCACTGGGAGAATCTGCCTGAAGTCTCCTCCAAAAACAATTACTTTGCCACCAAAGATCGTGTTAGATTTATTTTCTGTCCTCATTATGTCGCACATAGTTTTGTCCAATGCTTCAAAACAATATTTGTGCGCCATTGGTGCTTCATCCCAAATTATCAAATCAGCTTTCTTTAACAATTGTGAGAGATCTGATCCTTGTAAAACATTACAAACTGAGTTCTCTAGTGTAGGGACTGGAATTTTAAATTTTGAATGTGCTGTTCTTCCTCCAAGAAGCAATAATGAAGCTATTCCACTTGATGCCACAGCTAAAACTATCTTGCGTTCAGCACGTAAGGCAGCTGATAATGTTTTCCACATGAAAGTTTTTCCTGTTCCTCCGTATCCATACAGAAAGAACATTCCGCCTTTATTATTCTTGACAACCAACATTATTGTATCAAATATTTTTCTTTGTTCATCTAGGAAAATAAAAATATAGTATATGAGCTACGATGAATTTAATATTCTGACCTTAAAGACGAAATTTGACATTTTTAAGATATAGAAGAAATTACCTGTCAAACATTTGTAGTTTGATTGAAACAATTGTTGTTGCTCAATTACATTATAATCAAGTTCTGCATATATCAATCTGTTTCCTGACAGAGTTTGAACAAAGTTATTTGGGTACGGCATACATGGGTAGTCCTTTAAGCTCTTTTTATTTGTTTGCAATAATTTCTCTATTTCCACCAAGGTTAAATTTTGTAACTGGTCACTGCTTAAATTCAATTCTGAAAAAAAAGAATGTATTTCAATAGTCATGCAATACTTTATAAGATGACTTATATGCTATATGAATATATTGTACCTGATTTTCCAGCCATTTTCCTTTCATTGTATAGAATTCCATCAGCAAGATATTCCCAGGTTTTGTTCCACACATCTTCTGGTTTATTAACACTATTAGATAAAAGAATTGTCATAAACAACTTTCTTAAGAAATGTCCAGAACCCCAATCCTTGGCCTCCTTAATAGCTTGTATGTATTCTAAGTCATCTGCTAAAAATCCTGATGCAAAGCAGGCTTCCTTGAATGTTGGGTATATTACATTGTCGATCGTTCTTATGTCTGCGTAGCAGCAAGGGCCTTTTACAACTGTTAACATCCTCCTCAAATAAAAAAGCTCTCCTGTACTTGGTGGTACCCATATCAATCTCCCAATTGTGTTTCCTTGCTTCCTCGGTTTCCAACGTCTATCTTTCTTTACATAAACAAATTTAGAAACAAACTGAGCATATGTTAATTTTTTAGCCTCTGGAAATGTCTTGTTACATTCCATCCAACTTGTGAACATTGATTCTGTAATACTTGGTTGACCCACTATTTCTTCAATATCATCATCATCTTTGAAATATATGGACTGCTCTCCAAGTAGATGGAAAAATAACCTTTCTACAGCTGGGTTTCTTCCATGAATCAGAAATGAAAATATTCTCCAACATGCTTCACATGGGGAGATATATCTGCAGTCAAGATATTGTTTGACTTCATCTCTATCTTCAACTGTTTGAGACACATCATGATAATTAGGAACTATAGCCGTTGTTATCCTGTCATATCCTTTGTTGATGTATTTAAATAAGTACTTTATTGAAGTACTTCTGTTGCACCATTCAACATTGATATGTGCTTGATACTTTAATAATAACTTCGAATTGTAAGGAACGACATAACGATTATCCAATGAAATATCATTCTTAGTAACACTAACACCATTGTCCTTCTTTTGTAATGTGCAAACCCATCTTCATCTATAACAGTCATGGGTTGAAATTTTTTTGGATAGAATCGTGAGCATACTCCGTTCTTCATGCATGGAGATGATTTTTTGGCTATTCCACATGGT
>Ga0214543_1011452_pt1 | contig 12416 bp, 8 predicted proteins | sample CNSS2metaG_FD_160094 | JGI IMG/M metagenome (GOLD analysis project Ga0214543, IMG submission 160094) | Root nodule microbial communities from cowpea collected in UCLA plant growth center, Los Angeles, California, USA - CNSS2 | ecosystem: Host-associated > Plants > Roots > Nodule | place: USA...
ACTTCAGGAAACAAAAACATATTTAACCCTAAAAAATTTTATAATTAAAAATTACTTTTTAAACCTTATTTTATAACAATTTTCAAATTTTCGTTATTAATTATTTTTGTAAAAATAATTTGAAAAGTCATATTTTTACATCATTTTCACAATTAAGCTAAAAAATAAATTGCGGACATAATTGTAATCTTGATATCGCCCTCAAAGCAAGACATAACAGAGATGTTTTAAAAATAAAAGAATTTCACTCTTCCTTCTCCTTTCTCGCCCTCAACATTGATCGGATGGAGAGGGGGAGGATGACATCAAGTGGATTACCGTGTGAAGTTTGTGTTGTTCACTTTAAGTGGATTAAAGGTCAAAGTGGGTGAATTAAGAATAAAGTTTGTTAAAGTTTGTGAGTGATTTGATGGATGTGATAGATTAAAAATTATATTTAAATCAAAGAAAAACAAGATTACCACATTGTACTTTATTTTAAAAATAATTAAAAATTATCATTCTATAGGTTTGATTTATCATAGAAAAAAATATGAAAATGTATAAATGAAAGTAACATATTTTAATAAAAAAATATTTAAAAGATAAAGTAATAAAAAATTTATAATTCTATAACAATTATCAAGTTTTCGTTAATTTTAGATCGTTTTCATAATTATTCTAAAAAATAAATTGCGTGCATAATTCTAATCTTGATATCTCCCACAAACATTTACATAACAGACATTATTGAAAAATAGAGGAATTTCGCTCTTCCTACGCTCTCTCCCTCATCGTTGATTGGAGGGAGAGGGATAAGATGAATTCAGGTGGATTAGAGTGTGAAGCTTGTGTTGTTCACTTTAAGGTGATTGAGGGTGAAAGTGAGTGGATTTAGAGTAAAGTTTGTTGAAGTTTGTGAGTGATTTGATGGAAGTGATAGATTAAAAATTATATTTAAATCAAAGAAAACAAGATTACCAAATTGTACTTTATTTTAAAAATAATTAAAAATTATTATTGTATAGGTTTGATTTATCGTAGAAAAATATGAAAGTGTATAAATGAAATTAACATATTTTAAGAAAAAAAATATTTAAAAGATAATGTAACAAAAAATTTTATAATTGAAAATTACTTTTTAAACCTTATTTTAGAACAATTTTTAAATTTTCGTTAGTTTTAGATTGTTTTCATAATTATGCTAAAAATAAATTGCTACATAATTGTAATCTTGATATCTCCCACAAACCATTACATAACAGACATTATTGAAAAATAGAGGAATTTCGCTCTTCCTACCCTCTCTCTCCCTCATTCTTGATTGGAGGGAGAGGGATAAGATGAATTCAAGTGGATTAGAGTGTGAATCTTGTCTTGTTCACTTTAAGGGGATTAAAGATGAAAGTGAGTGGATTTAGAGCAAAGTTTCTTGAAGTTTCTAAGTGGTTTGATGGATGTGATAGATTAAAAACTATATTTAAATCATAAAAAAACAAGATTACCAAATTGTACTTTATTTTAAAAATAATTAAAAATTATCATTGTATAGGTTTGATTTATCGTAGAAAAATATGAAAATGTATAAATGAAATTAACATATTTTATTTAAAAAACTAATTAAAAGATAATGTAATAAAAAATTTATAATTAAATTTTTTTTTTAAACCTTATTTTATAACAATTTTCAAATTTTTGTTAGTTTTAGATCGTTTTCATAATTATGCTAAAAAATAAATTGCATACATAATTGTAATCTTGATATCTCCCACAAACCATTACATAACAGACATTATTGAAAAATAGAAGAATATCGCTCTTCCTACCCTCTCTCTCCCTCATTGTAGATTTGAGGGAGAGGGATAAGATGAATTCAAGTGGATTAGAGTGTGAATCTTGTCTTGTTCACTTGAAGGAGATTAAAGGTGAAATTGAGTGGATTTAGAGCAAAGTTTCTTGAAGTTTGTGAGTGATTTGATGGATGTGATAGATTAAAAATTATATTTAAATCATAAAAAAACAAGATTACCAAATTGTACTTTATTTTAAAAATAATTAAAAATTATCACTATATAAGTTTGATTTATCGTAGAAATTGTATAAATGAAAGTAACATATTTTAATAAAAAATATTTAAAAGATAATGTAATAAAAAAAATTATAATTAAAAATTACTTTTTAAACCTTATTCTATAACAATTTTCAATTTTTCGTGATTAATTATTTTTGTAAAAATGATTTGAAAAGTCATATTTTTACATGATTTTCATAACATTGCAAAAATAATAGCGTTGTTGTTGTTGCAACGTGAGCTAGTCTCCCTCCTTTTTAGGATGGTGCATGTTGTTGCAACGAGATATCCTCCACATGTTGATCCTACATCCACATTTTATGGGATATTTATTTTCAACACTAGGCTTCAGTTACAGAGTATGGATTTTTAAATCCCTTCATCACAGAACCTTTCTCATCTCTCCTTTTCTTATTTCTTCCTTCTCTCTTCTCTTATATCTTGGGTTACTTATCTTGCTAGTTTCTGCTATCCTGATATATCCGAGATGTTCCTGTTGTATCCTGGGGGTTTGCGCATATACTGTGGATAAATCCTTAAGGGCAGTGTTTTTACACGCCTCAGGAAATCCTTTTATTTATGCTTTTATCTATTTTATGCATATTTACTAACAATCTTAAGGATTTATTTTATAGCTGAACATAACCTTTGAATTTTTGGATGTACACAGTTATGATTGGTGTTACAAAAGTGAAGTTCCCGTAGGTGTTCCTTTGGGCATTAATTTTGCCTATTGCAAAACAGAAAGTGGAGTGAAAGAGAAAGAGTGAGTGACTGCGGCGGGACCCGTTCAACAATTAAAAGAGAGGAAAAGAGGTTTCAACTTTCCAAAATCATCACTATGAACGACGACGAAATAGAGTCTGAGGGAGAGAACAGGAGAACACATACACTACAAAACAGAGAAGGGGAAGCGAAACGTGAGTCTTCTTTCTTCAGAGAGGGGCGATAAAAAAAAACCCTAATACCACTGCCTCACGAACGCACGACAGCAGACTCTCATTGCAGTATCAGTCACGCCAGTAACGAGTCCAAAGCGTTGACTCGTTATCCTCATCTCCTCGCAAATCCGACGAGGCCGTAGTTGCCGAAAAGGTCGTCGCCTTCGACCGCAAATTTGGCATCCCTGCCATGCTCAGTCGCATCAAGCCCTTCGACAACTCCACCATCTCCATGGTATCTTCCCCGCTCCGCGTGACAACCACAGGAAGGCGTTTTTCTTCCTTAGCAACGAGGGTTTCCCTTGGCATATCCAACAAGGGTCTCTTCTCTCAGCAGTTTGCTTGCGTGACTGCAGGACATGAGGCGGCAACATGGAGACTGACCCAAGACGGTTCATGTACGTGCTGAAGACAATGTCAACGGTTACTGCATGAAGTTCGTCAGATGAAGAATAAACTGCCCCTAACGTGCCTATGAAAAAGGAGAAGTTAAAGAAAAAAAAAGATTTTAATGCATGAAGATAGGCATATGCTGGTGGGTGCCGGTGGTTCCTTTGTTTAATAAATTTAATTGTTTGAAATGGTGGTGGGTCATGGGTGTGCATTCTACGACATATATTCAAAACTGGAAGTCATTATTATGGTGCAAGATTGGTCCCACAATGTCTTTAAGAACAAATTGGGCTTTTGGAATGGACACGGCACCAGTAATCTTTTCGTGAGAGGATGAAGCACCATAAGGTATTTATCTTTTTATCAATCTTGGAATATTTAAGACCGTGGGGTTAGATAATTTTACTTAATTATTTAAAATAAAATGTGTGAATGAATTTAACCCATTTTCAAAGGAAAATAAAATAATTATTTGGGATATGGCTTTTTCACATTGATACATGCAATTTGATAGTTTCTAGAATAAGTTGTTTTAGAATTTTATTCTAAAATATAAGTTGTTTCTAGATGAAGCCATGTGATTTTTTGTAAGATAGAATCATAAGGAAGGGTGATAGTATTATTATCTCAAAAGTGTTCTTGAGAAACTTCTTAGGAAGTTTAGAAATTAGAAATGAGTATATATCCCTTATGATACTAATTAAAAAGAAAAAGAAAAATAGAGGAGAATTATTTTCTCAACCTCAGTATGCCCAGATAATTGGGAGTTCACTACCTGTGATGGTCCTTTTTAGACCAGGTGTTGTTTATGTAGTAAGGAGACTGAGAAGATACACTTAATATTCTAATTATGAATATTGAGACTTATGAGATGTTTAAGAGATTCAATGGAATATGTCATTGAATATAGTGGATTTCCCCATTGTACTAGAAGGGTACAATGATGCTAACTGAATCTATCATTCAGACGAGACAAAATCCATTAGTGGTAATAAATTCAAACTTAGGGTAGTGTGATTCCTTGGAGATCAGTCAGGCAAATGATATTGCTAGAAATATGAGTATGTTGTTCTTGAAAAGGGGTGATAGTGAAGCTGAGTAGTTGACGAACTTCTTAGCTAACATTCCACTAGGAATGAAAATACATTGTGATTGCCAATCGGCAGTTGCTACTAAAGAGTGGAACAATTTCCATTGATTGTGTGAAGTCAGAATGAAATTTTGCGAATCCTCTAACAAAATCCTAGGATGAAATATGATTATAGAAACATCGAGGGGAATGAGACTTAAGCCACTTGAAACAAACAAGTGATGGTAACCCAACCTTTGTGATTGGAGATCCCATGAATAAGGTTCATATGGGTAAGAACAAGTCACTTGTTAGTTCTGATAGCACTAATTTGATTCTAAAATCAATTATGTCTATTCCTATGGTGTGTGTGTGTAAAAGTGCTAGAGACTGCATTATTGAGAGGATAAACTTTGTAATTAAAATTCTTTGAGGTGTAAGAATTTTAAACAAAGTTTTAATGATTTTCATATCCCTTATGGGTGGTGTATGAGTTGCAATATACACTTGATGAAATCACCTATATGAGTGTCGAGTGGGGCCGCTTATATGAGATATTGGCATGATCTCTAGAGCACTCATGAATACCAGGCATGTAAGACTTGAGAAAAATTAAATAGTTATTTAAATAATTATTTAATTATGGCGGGTAATGGATATATTTAAAGCAATTAATGTGTGGAACTATGACGTGGAAAAGTGTTAGCTCATGTGGTTGAGAGTACTTTGATTGTGTGAGAGGACTTGGGTTTGAGTCCTATATGTGCCATTTGAATGTTATTTAATTTATGCATTTTTGTTTAATTATATATTGAATGTGTGGTCTGATGATAAATTCCTAAAATTGTAGGAGTTATCACGAAAGATGAATTGGTTGAATGATTGTGAAATTGACTTGGTGAGTGATGGGTTGTAGGTTCAAACCTTGTTGAGAACTAATTAATTTTCTTTTTGCCAAAATTTCATTAGTATGAATATGAAAGGGTTTAGGAACCCTAGCAGCCAATCGATAGGTAATTCAAAGGGCTGGGAACATCATGTTAGGGGACTTAATTAACCATTAAACCTTCATTATATTTAATTTTCATTTTGGTGGTAAAAAGGGTAATTAGAGAGGTAGTGATTCAAGAAAAGATAGAGAATTAGCAAGAGGAGAGGTATTAGGACTGAAGTGTGAACGTTGGGTAGAGAACGGTTCGTTTGGGCGTACTGCAGAGAGGAGTTGGAAGGGAAAAATAGTGTGATGGGTGCAAACAAGTGAGGAGGAGGTTTTGCTTCGAGGCACACTCACCAATTCGGGTTTGAGAGCGGGAGATCCAGGTAAGGGGAGTTGCTCTGTGTGTTTTCTTTTAGTTATATCAATTACACTATGTTGCATGATCGAAATTGCATGTTATCTGTCAGTTTGCGCACTGTTCAATCCCTACCGCTAGGCGGCACATCAGTGATGAAGCCTTGTTCTTGTTTTGGTTTGAACCGCCTGGCGATGAATTCCTGCCAGGCGGCGCGACACCATTCGCGGTCTTTGTTGATGTTTGTTGCTATTCGTGCAAGTGCGTTTGTGTTTTCTGTGGTTGATGTGAGTGGGTTCTATTGGGTACCTTTCTGGACCGAAATGGATTACCAAATTGAGGAATGGTAAGGGTTGAGGGATGATAATATGTGAATTGATTTGGGTTGCACATGAGGGTGAATATAGAGCCACTTTTATGAATCAAATTGAGAGTAAAAAGTTAGTATGTAATGCAGGTATGGTTGCATCTTGGTGACTGAAATTGGTAGGGATGGAAATTGGAAAATGGACTGAGTACGTGAATGAAGAATCCTGTGATTCTGCAGAACACTGGTGTACCGCCTGGCGGCGCACTACTTGCCGCTAGGCAACGATGGGTGTAGGTACGTCTTTTGCGTGCTTAAAAGAGGGAGAAAAGGGTGGAAGTGAGTAGAACTGGGATGAGTCATGTTTTTAGACAAATATTGATAAAGCTGTAAGAGATAAATAACCTGTAGTATAGAATTACGGAAATTGGATTAAGTATGAAGGCATGAGCATGATATGGTAAGATTGTAAGAAGTGTAATTTGAAATAGTAAGAACAAGAATTTTAGTGACAAGTCTCAGATTTGAATGAACACACTTGTTGGGGTCGCAGCTGGAATAAGAGATAGTTGGATTAAAATTTGAGGTAATACCTATGATATGTGTAGAATGAATTATGAATTAACTGAGTAGGAAGTGTGGTACTGTGATAAAGCAATTTGAGTAGAGAATATGCTATGGGAAAATATACTATGTGGCTTTTATTAGGAAATAGGAGAGCTTACGGTATAATGTTGGAAGAAATTGGTGCATTGTAGGTGTGATAAGGAGTTTGGAATGGGAGTTATAGGTACTGTAATCAGTCAAGAGGTTAGCTAGGAAATCTAGAATGAGAGTGTGGTTAACCAAGATTGTTTTGCTACCTTGGAGAGATTAGGGAAGTGTGGGATAATTTGAAAGAGAGATGAAAACATGCCTGGTATGGTACTGTCACAGTGCCTGGCGGCTGGACTGGGTGCGCCAGGCGGTCGAAGACCCAGAAAGGGGGTCTGCAGAGGTTGGCACCTGGCGGTGAGGTGAGATCCGCCAGGCGGACACGAGGCAACGAGCTTTCTGTTCGAGGACATAGCGCCTGGCGGTGGGAAGTAAACCGCCAGGCGGCCTGAACCTGTTTCGCCAGGCGGTGCTGGGTGATGCGCCAGGCGCTTGCGTAGCAGGTTATGAGTTGCGTGTGTTGCTTTTAACTGACAATGACACTATGCTTGGATCGAGAGATGTTGTGCCATGAGTGGGTAGGCTCAAGATGGTGGTTAACATGTGATGATATGAGCAGGGAGGTTCATATCCAGTTACTCTCACGTGGGGATACGAGCGAGGTAGGTTCGTATGTTCCGTGCTCACGGTTAAGAGATGCCACGTGCGGAGAGGTACGGGGCTGGTGGATCACATGTGTTGGACTATAGGCGGGCAGATCCGTAGAGCAGGACTACGAGCGAGGAGGTTCGTAGAGGCAGGACCACGAGCAGGCAGGTTCGTGTGAGCATCATATTCCCGAGTCCAAGGCTAACTTGTTGTGTGATCTGAAGGCTACAAAGCCTTGGGGTTAAGGTCTTGGCCAAGAACTATGTAGAATGAATAAGATGGGTGTATGATTTATTTTGCATATTGATGAGTGCGTATTTTTGCCCTCATTTAATCACGCAGCATGGCAGCCACCACACACAGCCTTCACGAACACACTACAGTCACGGCTGCAGCAACAAGGGAGGAAAGAGGAAGAAACCCTAATTTGGGAGAGAGAAGGAGCTGCCACGTGTCATCCTTTCAATAGACATTGAAATGGTCAAAGCTAGTCAAACTGGTCAAATCTGGTCAAATAGTCAAATATTGGTCAAATGAGAGGGGTTTATTTGCAAATATTGATATTTTTGGATGTCTCTGCAAAATTGGACTACAGGATTGAAAATGGGTTATTTAGAAAATTAATACAAATATTATTTGGTGATAATTTATTAGATATCTTTAAATAATTTATTTATTTAATTATATCATAAATTATTAACCAACTATATTTGTCAAATAGTTTATATCTCTCCAAATATCATTGAATATTTATCTTTATCTTTATTTTAAAAGATATTTGAGAGGTTTTAGCAACAGAAAAACCCAGTCCAAGTACTATATAAAGAGACCAAGAGAGGAGCAGAAGAGAATAAGCTCGGGACTTCGGAGTTTTGGAACCCTCAGGGGTGCCTAATTTCGTTTCCTTTCTCTCTCTTTTCTCTCTCTCCATTCTTCTATTTTTATTTTGTATTCCATGGATTGCGAAACTTCTTGGGTTGATTCCATTGTAATTTCATTATGGATTCTGAGGTTAGAATGAATTAATTTCTTTGTTCTTTTTATTATTATTGAGGTTTTAATTCATCTATGTCTTTTATCTTTGAATCATGTAAAAATGAATGATTTTAAATCTATATGCATGTTGATCATATGAGTTCAAGGGTTTTTAAATTTAATTGAGACTTTACTTTGATTTTATTTAGAAACTTTCATGTGATTAAATGAGTTTTTACCAATAATTGAGACTTTACTTTGGTTAAAGGTATTTACTCTAATGAAAATTAATCGAGACTTTACTTTGATTAATTAAGCTTTTTATTTGGTGAGGAGATAAAAGAATAGACATGATTAGGCATAGTAAAATTTAATTGAGACTGTACTTTGGTTAAAAGTGAGAACACCAACAAATTAATTGAGACTTTACATTGATTAATTTGCAAATCTACAACAATAATTAATTGAGCAATAATCTTTAGATAACCGATGATGAATCTATTTTGAAAAAGCAATGGAATCAATCTATTTTCTTTACTATTGTTTTTATTTCTTTTTATCTTTTAAATTTTATTTCTATCTTTGTTTATCTTAGTCCCCTATATTTTTTTATTTTATTTGACTAACTCATTTGTATAGTGTTATAAGAACTAATTTGTTAAAAATCAATTCCATGTTCGTTGGGAGACGACTTAGGGTTACTTTATCCTTTCTATTTTCTTGACTACTATATTAGCAATACTGAAGTTGCTATAGTTTAGTAGTATTAATTTGATCGCGTCAACAACAGTGTTATTGAATTTGCATGACAAAAGGGAAGGCATTATCCTCTCTATCTTTATTTTGCATTTCTTTAGTTTCAATTTCTTGAAGTTGGTTGTGGTTGACTATTTTGAATTGACTTGTTGACCTTGACTTAAGGGTGGACTTGTTGACCCAAGATTAGCTAAACCTTAAACCAACATGTTAATAAATTCCTTAATTTACTTTTGTAGGAATAAGAAAGGGGGAGGACCACATAGGAGACACTTGGCGTCCTAAGGAAGAGAGAGAAGGAATAAGACTTTCTAGAAGCATCTAGAAAGGGGAGGCCCACATGATTTGGACACCAAGTCTTCTAGAATGTTCTAGAACCTTCCTTCGGGAGCCTTTACCATGAAGACTTGCCACCTAGATGGCTTGTACGAAAATTCACCCATATGCACCCTAGGATGACCTACTTTCTAGAACATGCTAGGTTTCTTTTGTAATCCTTTAACTTAGTTGTTTTGCTAAGGGGCCCCTAGACTTGTCTATTTAAGGGGACCTCCAACACTTGTACAAGGGTTGAACATTTTGGAGAATTTATACACTTTGTGTTTCAACCTTTTGTGAGAGTATTCCTCCTTAGGGAGTGGAGTTCTTTCAAGCCTTATCTTGCCTTGGCAAGTGGCGGCATACACCACTCATCTTCAAGGTTGCCATGGCTTCTTCTAGCCTAGCCTTGTAGTGGCGTGAATCCTCCATTCCTCCCCTTTCCCTTGCTTTTCATTTTATATTTCTTTACTCTTCTTGGTTTATATTCTTTTTATTATATGTTTTTCCTTTTGGTTTCTTACTCTCTATCAATCCATCCTCCTCCTCTCTAGAACCTTGGAAAGGAACCTTCATATCTAGATAGCTTGCTATCTTAATGTCCAGTGGGGATTTCCTTGGTTTTCTTAATCAAACATCACCATATTCATTAATCCTCTAAAAGGAACAAGATAATCCTACATCAGTAAATTAATCAAGCATGTGCCAACATCCAAGAATAGAGAAGCAACAAAACAAGAACGCATCCTCGCCCAACTCCTCGCTTAAGCAAAAAGGACTCGCTCAGGCGAGAGGGTCTCACACTCAGGCGAGCTCCTTTCGCCTAAGCAAGAGCTTGAAAGGGGGAACAATGGTTTCCTGCGATTTCTCGCTGAGGCGAGTCCTCCTTATCTGAGCGAGATTGCATCTCACTCAAAACGAAGACTCGTCTCTTAAGCGACAGCTCGAGTAGGAAACTTGGGCGAGCCCTTATTAGTCTCGCCTAGGCGAGATGTACTCGCTTGGGCGAGAAAACCCGTGCTCACCACTATTCTCTCATACAACAAGCCAACAAACACAACCCAAACTACTCAATAAGACATTTCATAAGCTCACAGCAGCATACAACTCATACAACCACAAAATATCATCAAAGCAAGCATAAAAATCGAAGATCAAGAAGAACCCTAACTTCCCTTACCTGAAAAATGCTAGCCAAGAACTTCGACACCCAAACTGTGGAGCACAAGTAACTCTAAGAACAGATTCAGAGCTGGAAAGAAAAATAGCGGAGCGAGTCTTAAAACAAGCTTACTACGAAACCCTAACTGGAAATATGAACATATGATTAGAAATAAGAGGTATGAGCTGTAGAATACTTACACGGAGCAAGAAAACGAGACTGAGCTCACTGGATCAAGATTGGGGTTAAACCCTAGCAGAGCACTGTTGGAGAGATTGAGAGAGTAAGGAGGCTGTGTTTCTGTAAGATGGCAAAAATGAGGTTGTTAGCTGGTTTAGGGTCTTTGGCTCCTTATAGACTAGACCCAACTGATTTGGGGCAGCCCCTTTAAAATTAAGGCAGAACTAATAGTGGGCCTTAGATGTTGTTAAAAAATAGTGTTTTTATTGAAATGTTTTAAAAAGGCATCGTTTAGTAGTCTTTTATTGTATTTAGTTTTGTTCTTTTAGAGTTACCTTTTTAATAAATTAGTTGTCAAGAAGCTTTTTTTTTTCTTTTTGATTCTAGCTTTAAACCCTTGCTAACTTCTCTTTTATTGCAAGGGTGCTCCTGGTCAACTCAATTGCTGGGTCAAAACGTAAAGCTTCACTTAAGTGTCACACCCAAACACGATGCCTGGCTGATTGAGAATCAAGGGGTAGACGAGAGAAGCGAATCCATCACCCTGAGCGCAAGATCTGATCCGAGAAGAGAGAAGAGGCTGATGCGTGATGAGACTAGGGCGGATTCGTGATGAACGAGTGGAGGAGAGAAGTCGAGCTGATTAAGGGTCACGAAGAGAGTTTCAGAGTTGCAATTCTGGTGCGCGAAGGGAGCAAAGACGAGGGTTAGGTTTTCAATTTTCAATTTTCTGATTCGCTTTTCTTTTGGGGGGTTTAAAAGGGATGAATTATGTTTTTTAGTAGGAGCCCTAGAGAGTGTGCGCGAGAGATTTTGTGAAGAGAGCTAGGATGAGGTCTTACGCGAGGGAGAGAGAGTGCATTGTAAGAGGGTTTTCCATATTTGATGAGCACAAAGTGGCCTTCAGATATTGGATTGTTCCTTAGTGTGTGAGTAGTTTAATTTGGTTGATCACGAGTACAAAGTGGCCGGATTGCTAAGTGAGCTCCTGTTCACCATTTTAATTTTAGGATTTCTCTTGAACTCGTGTAAGCTACCTTTGATTGTTCAATGAAAGACATAGTTCGAAGTTCATTTTTGATTACCAATTTACGCTTATGCTATTTTTCTCTTATCGGCATTCTATTTTTCAGCTTTTAAATTCTGCACTATTTCTATGTGTTCTTTTATTGTTTGTAGTTTAATTTCAGTTCTTGTCTGTTGATTCAGTGTTTTCAACTGGGGTTATGCTTTGCACACATATTTGGTTCCTTTTTGGAATTCATATGACCCTAAACTGGGCATAACTTCCCAGACGACTTCCCGAGTGCAAGAGACTCTTAGTTCAACCACTAAACCAGTTTTTACCTTAATGTTTTGTATTATCTTTAAATCTGTTTTTTCTCTGTTGCCAGTCTGTTTTGATGTTGGTTTTTGCATTAAGTTACTTTTCTAGTCTTTTTTTTAAGTTCCCTACAATAGCTAGTTGGATTCTTGCATTCTATTAGTAGTAGTGGTAAGGATTGTGATTGGGCATTTTTGTTCCTGCAGAGAACAAATAAGAGGTCAGACACAAGAGTCACCTTACCATGTAGTCCGCTATCTCCTCAGTTGGCCTCTTCCCATTCGATAGATGTCGGCTTGAACCCAGGAGGGGTTACCTGCAGAAGAATCTCCGAAGCTCAAGTAAGT
>Ga0214543_1011453_pt1 | contig 12416 bp, 10 predicted proteins | sample CNSS2metaG_FD_160094 | JGI IMG/M metagenome (GOLD analysis project Ga0214543, IMG submission 160094) | Root nodule microbial communities from cowpea collected in UCLA plant growth center, Los Angeles, California, USA - CNSS2 | ecosystem: Host-associated > Plants > Roots > Nodule | place: USA...
GATATGAACCTCCCCGTTCATATCATCACATGTCAAACACCATCCATGAACCTACCCGCTCATGGCACAGCATCTCCCGATCCAAGCAAAGCATCATTATCAATTAAAACAACACACTAGAAAGCAACGAACAACAACATTTCCGCTTGGCTCGGCCCACACGCCGCCAGGCAAAATAGTTCCAGACCGCCTAGCGGTACCCACTCACCGCCAGGCGCTAGCGTTGTGCCAGTGCCCTTGTTTCCTCGTCATCGCCTGGCGGAGCTTGACGTGCCGCCAGGCGTACCTCAGTACACTACGCTCTCCTGTTAAATCCATCGCCTGGCGGGTATCAGTATACCCCAGGCACCATACCAGAACAATACTTTTATGGTTTATGACACCCCCGTTAATCCAATTTACCATTTAACTCTCTTACAAAGTTCACATGAAAACCCCAATATCAAGCCCTCGCATAGGTGAATCTACAATTATCATATGTAACCAAATACATGTGCTATACCCCGATCAATCCACTCATTTAAGTTCTCTATAATTTAATAAGAGCTTAAACATAAAATCACCACTTCATCCATCATAGGAAACTGCTATCAGTACAATTATCTTTTATCACACCCCTAAATATACCACATACTCTTGTTAACTCCCTGGTCTCGTACTCCTCTCATACCCAATTCATATGCTTCTTCCCTTTTTTTTCCTTCTTCCATCTTCCCTTCTTCCTTAACTAACATACCAATACCTAGAATTTCCTAATCCCAACCCTGACTCACCTTTTCACCCATTCGATCTACAATCCACCCTACCTTTCCTTTATAATTCTCTCATGTTTTATTCTCCATCAGACACACTCCAGATTTCTCACACCACTCTGATAAAACACTATCACCTGGCGGCTAATTATCCACCGTCAGGCAGTGCATCAGATCATGGGTACCATACCCAAATTTCTGCACTCGCGCTCAACACCAAAATTTCAGAATTTGATTCCGCTTTCGCCTCTAACAACGCACCATCAGTTTCACATAATTTGTTAGACCCGCTCTCAATCATACCAGTCATTGTATCCCATTAAATTTCCAGACTCAAACCCAAGTCCTCACACACAATAAAGTACTCTCAACCACATGAGCTAGCACTTTTCCACATCATAGCTCCTCACATTTATTGCTTTAAATGTTCTCATTACCCGTCCTAATTAAATAATTAATTAAATAACTATTTAATTTTCCCGGGTCTTACATGGCACAGTACGTGTCTGCCTGTCTGACCTGTCAGAAGGCAAAAGTGGAGCATCAAAGACCTGGGGGGATTATGCAGCCCTTAGAGATACCAGTGTGGAAATGGGACAGCATCTCGATAGACTTTGTGACCTATTTGCCACGAAATTTTAGAGGACACGACACCATCTGGGTCATAGTGGATCGATTGACTAAGAGTGCGCACTTTTTGGCGATGAATATGAGGATGTCTATGACTAAGTTGGCTCAGTTGTACGTTAAAGAGATTGTGAGGCTGCATGGAGTGCCCTCAAGTATCGTATCAAATAGAGACCCACAGTTTACTTCCAGGTTTTGGCAAACACTACATGAGGCTTTGGGAAGCAAACTGACGATGAGTTCAGCCTATCATCCCCAGACCGATGGCCAGTCTGAGAGGACGATCCGTTCACTTGAGAACTTATTGCGGACATGCATACTATACCACTTGGGTGCATGGGACGAGGTTTTACCCTTGATAGAGTTCACTTACAACAATAGTTTCTACGTAAGCATTGGGATGGCACCTTATGAGGCCCTTTATGGCCGGAAGTGTAGGACTCCTTTGTGTTGGTATCAGGATGGGGAGGCAGTGTTGGTTGGACTAGAGTTGTTGGAGAAGACCACTGAGAATGTGAGATTGGTGAGGAATAGGATGCAGGCTTCACAGAGCAGACAAAAGGCTTATACAGATCGTAGGAGGAGGCCCTTGGAATTCGAGGCTAGAGATCACGTGTTCTTAAGGGTGACCCAAACCACTGGTGTGGGAAGGGCGCTCTGCTCAAGAAAGCTCTCTCCTAAGTTCCTTAGCCCCTATCAGATCTCAAGGAGGATTGGGCCGGTGGCTTATGAGATAGCCTTGCCTCCTCAGTTGGCAAATCTTCACCCGGTATTCCACGTGTCGCAGTTGAGGAAGTACGTCTTTGATCCCTCTCATGTGCTTGAAGCAGAGGATGTACAGATCAGGGAGGATCTCACTGTGGAAGTACCACCAGTGGCCTTGGAGGAGAATTGAGTTGAGGAACGACGAGGGAAAGCACTCAGTCTCGTCAAAGTCATTTGGGATCGGAGGGCAGGTGACTCCACTTGGGAGCTAGAGGAGGATATGAGGAAGTCGCATCCGCATCTGTTTTCCGGGTGAGTCTTTATTTTCGAGGATGAAAATTTTTTGTGATGGGGAGAATGTAAAGCCCATTTATTTCCTACCCTAATTCTAGAGGAGCTGTCTCAAATCGAGTTGGGCCTAGGGCTAGCCCACAAGGTAACAAAGACCCTAATCCCAACTAACCCTCGCATTTTCTGCCTTTACAGGAATCACAGTCGCCTTGCGTTCCCAATCTTCTTTGTTAGTGCTCTGCTAGGGTTTTGAGACCCATTTGATCCCAAGATAGTTTCCCTCATTCACGTAAGTATTTTCGGTCCGTACTCTCCCCTTTCTATTGGATTTTCGTATTTTCAGTTAGGGTTCACCATGATAACCCTTTTGGCAACTGTTTCCACCGTTTCTTTCAGCTCCCCAGATCTACCCCCCATAAACTATGGTGCTCGTAGCCTAAGAGTCGAGGTTTTCCGCTAGATCTTTCCAGTTAAGGGAAGCTAGAGTCCATTTATCTAGTTCATTTTCTGCTTGTTCTACTATTATTGCATGATTTTGTGGTCTGGATGCTATTGTGGGTTGATGAGAACGTTGTTTTAACTATTGGGAATGTGTTGTGTGACTGTTGTATGGAAGAACAGTGGCGGGCACTGGTTTTCTCGCCCAAGCGAGCATGCCTCGCCCAGGCGAGACTAATAGAGGCTTGCCTAAGATTTTTCTGCGCGAACTGTCGCTCAGGCGACTCGCCTTCTTTTTGAGCTAGGAGTGATCTCGCTTAGGCGAGAATGAGCTCGCCTGAGCGAGAACCCGCAGGAACCACTGTTCCACTACTCGCGCTCTCGCCTAGGTGAGAAAGAGCTCGTCTGAGCGAGAGGATCTCTCGCCTGAGCGAGGTCTTCTAGCCTGAGCAAGGTCTTCTAGCCTGAGCGAGGCTGGGGCAGGTTTTGTGTTATAGCATGAATGGCCAATGGCGTGATTGTTTGTTTGTTTGACTTGGATGCATTCCTAGAAAAGTTTGAGGGATGATGCCTTGATTATATGTGGGGTTAAGATGTAAATGATATGTTGCTTTATGGTGTTTGAATTGGAAAGCATGAGTTGTATGATGGGTTGTTATGCATGATATTAATATTGTGGGGACTTTCTGATTGGTTGGTGAATCATGTACAAAGTGTGAGCAGGGCGTAATTCCATGACTCTTGTAGCGAGAGCTCATGGTGGCGCCTCATCCGTCGGACGTAATCCTATGGACCCTCCTAATGGGAGCCCCTGGTGGTGCCTCTCCTATTGGACTTAATTCCATAAACCTCGTGGTGAGAGTTCATGGTGGTGCCTTAACAAAAGGACGTAATTCCACGCGAATATCGTGGTGGTGCCTCAAGGCCAGGACGTAATTCCACGAAGGCCACGTGGTGGTGCCTCTTGTAAGGGTGTAATTCCGCAAAGGCCTCGTGGTGACGCCTCACTGCTAGGACGTAATTCCACTGCTTGGTGGTGGTGCCTCATTTTACGTATCCGAATAAGTCGAGTCTTGGGGTTTCAAATGATTTGGTAAATCTATGGATGAATGTCTGTTGTTTGTGATTGATTTTGTAAATTGCATGTTGACTGTTATGATATATGTTTCCTTTACACTAGCTTACCCTTTCGCTTGCTTGTATGGTATGCGTGATTTTCTCTATTGCGATGATCATTAATTTCATTTATGTGAGCAGATGTGAGAACCCCTGGCAGTGGTAATGATAATAGGGATGTTGTAGCTTAATGGATTGGATGGGTATTGGGCCCACGGTAGGGCCCATCACTGAAAGATTTTATTAGTTATGATTCTCTTGTCCGAACAAAACCTAGTATAATTATTTGTTTTTCCAGTGTATTTTTGTTTGGGCCGTGTGGAGCCTTTTCATGTAATCTGAGTATATTTGGCGTATTGTACACCTTTATACTCTAAACTTCGTACTCTCTGAATATTCATGTATGTGATGTTTTATTAATTTGAGGTTATCCAGTTTTTGGGATGTTACAAAAACTGCCACGAAATAATTGTCGTCATAAAATATTTTTATCGTAATGTATATTATTTCCTATTTTATTTAATTAAATTAATAAATAGATTTAATTATAATCGCACTTTAATCATTAATTTAAATTTTTTATTTTCATTATTATTTTTTTAACAAAATCTCAATGTTAATTATATTTAACAATGTATGTAAATTATTATAAAATAAATGTTATATATTATAAAATGTTGTAAAATATTAACTATAATCATTATTATTATATATATTTTTTTATTTCTAAATTTGTATAACTTTATTCTTTAAAACATAAACAAAAGTAAATTTATAATTTTTTCTTTTTAATTTTGACTTATCTTTTTTAATAATGAATGCAAACGAAGGTTAGAATTCATTCCCATAAACACTAAAGTATACTGTTTAAATAAATACCATGAAATTCAAAAGATTACATGATCACATATGCTTGGTGACTGAATGACTATTATCTTGAAAATGAGTCAAACATTTGAATGGTACATTATGACAAACTAGTTAAGTTGATTATAAATAAGTTAGAAAAGTATATGTAACATATTTTGATGCCATTTTACTGTTCATTCAAATGTATTAAAAATTATAATATTAAAAAGAAACCACTATAAAACGAGATTCACCAAAAGATTATTTCATTTATTTTAATTAATGATAGAGAATATATTCAATTCAAAAGAATACAATGCATGTGTTACGGTACTGTGCATTGTCTTGTAACGATACGGGATAGTGAAATTCGTTGTAACGGTATGGGATAGTGAAATCCGTCCCCGCCTGCCGTTTCCATCTCTAATGACAATGCCTCTTGATTTTAATGTTCTTGATTTTAATATTAGTGATTTTTTAGTTTCTCGCTAATAGTATGATTAATTCACTTAATGTAACATCCCATTTAATAGCTTTTTCATACTATCAAACAAAACATTATATCATGATAAAACATGGCAGGCAGTAGGGGTAACAGTCATACACACATAGTATATATATCTAGTACAGTCCTCCATACTTCTACATCTATAAACACAGATACACAAGGTAAGAGTAGGTAGAAAGGATGCTAAACTACACCCAAAACCTCAAAATATACAGTAGAAGTCTAAACTATAGTGGTACTCCTTGTCAGGCTCCAACTCCTACTCAAGAGGGGGCATCTCCATCTGGTTTCTACTCTGCTCCCACCAAACATAGTTGATCATTGCAAAAGAGATAATATGCAAAAGCAAACAACACGAACGAAAAAGGGTAAGCTAACTGAAGGAAACAATATCAATACACTTTGCAATTAGAGATATCATTTATAGCATAAAGTTCAATCCTAATTTATAGACTCGATATCCGGATCGTGTAAGTGACGTTGGAGCTCTTGGTGGCTTGCACCTGTAACGGTTCCCAGACTCTGCAGAGTTTGGACACATGGAGTATTCACCTGACCGTTCCCAGGGTAAGTCCCCTCCACGTCTAAGACTTGATCAAGTCCGACGACGAGGACCTCCTGCTACTCCACACGACATAATCCATTCTACTCTATTTGAGCTTGAATGATTATTGGAGTTTCAGGATACCAACCATTTAGATTCCTCACATCCTTACACACACTACTACTCCACTTGAATTTCCCTTTAAATTCCATTCAACTTCCTCTCTTCATATTTATATTCATCCAATTAAATCATTCAACACATCAATGGTAGCATTCCAATCATACAAAGTCTAAATTGCAAAAAGATGCTTTAAAACATATATTTTTACTAAGAAAAACAGATTTGAAACACTACTACTGCAGTACCTCTCGCTCAGGCTAGAAAGTCTAGCTTAGGCGAGGGGTCATCTCGCTCAGGCGAGTCAGTCTCGCCTAGGCGAGGCACTAACAGTGGCAAAAAGAGAAAAACTGGCGAACCCTCGCTCAGGCTAGGCTGGTTCGCCCAGACGAGATCGTAATCTCTCTCACGCGACCCCAGCTCGCCTAGGCGAGACTTCGCGCAGAAACAGAGGGGCGTTTCATGGTATTTTCGTTCAGGCGAGCGTTACTCGCCTAGGCGAAAATGTCAGGACACGAATCTTTTCTTTCATGCAGCAAGTCAGTTTCCTTTTAACATCATTCAATTACTCACCAAAATCACACAATTCAAGCGTCAATTAATAAAATAAACATGCAATTCAAGCTTATTCACGGATCATCTAGAAAATTTAAAGAAAGGGGTTAGCTTCCCTTACCTCTATAGGGTTTTTAACTAGATAGAATCCTTTAAACCAAGAGCTCCTCAATTGTACAACCTAATGAGCTGGAAATGCAGGTTCAGAGAATGAGAATGATTGTTGGTTCTCAAAATTGACTCAACAGTAAGGAAATCTTTACAATTTTCGAATCGAAGAAGAAAAATGTAAAGGTTAGGTACAACTTACATGGAGGAGGGGAATTGTAGTTGAGATAGGGGATCATGAGCTAGCCTCAGGTCTGGGCTCTGAAATGGATGAAGAGTAAGTTCATAATTCTCTTTTTGGTAGAGAGAAGGTAGAGGAAAAGAAGAGAGAAGGGGTGCTGTGAAGAGTAATGAAGTTCAGTGGAGTGGGTGGCAGAGAGAGAGAAGAGATTAGGGGCTGAAAATTTTGGGTCCCCACAATCTCCCCAACAACAAGAATTTTCGTCCCGAAAATTAAGACTTACCAGAAAACAGGCGTGGATACGATTCCCTTACTTCCTTTTCAAGTTCCCACGTAGAATCCCCCGTTCTCTTATCCCAGATGACCTGTACTAGGCTGACCCACTTCCCCTTGCGCTGTCTAGTCTGACTATCGCCAAGACTAACCGGCTGAACCTCCACCGAGAGATCTCCTCTAACCTGTAGATCTTCTGACTCTAGCACATGAGAGGGATCAGATACATATTTTCTGAGCTGAGAGACATGGAATACATAGTGAAGGTTAGACAGCTGAGGAGGTAGAGCGATCTCATAAGCCACTGGCCCAATCTTCCTTAGAATCTGATATGGGCCGATGAACTTAGGAGATAGCTTCCTTGAGCGAATAGCCCTCCCCACACCAGTGGTTGGGGTAATCCTCAAAAAAACATGATCTCCCACTACAAACTCTAAAGGTCTTCTCCTCTGATCAGCATAGGATTTCTGTCTGCTCTGAGATGCCTTCATCCTTTCTTGTATCTGTTTGACCTTTTCTGTAGTTTGCCTCAATAATTTTGGCCCTACAACTACCGACTCTCCGTCTTGGTACCAGCACAAAGGGGTCCTACATCTCCTGCCATAGAGAGCTTCATATGGCGCCATGCCAATGCTTGCATGGAAACTGTTATTATAGGTAAACTCCACCAGAGGCAAGACTTCATCCCACGCACCAAGATGATCTAGCACACACGTCCGTAAGAGGTCTTCGAGAGACTGTATTGTCCGCTCGGACTGGCCATCCGTCTGGGGGTGGTAAGCTGAGCTCATGGTCAGTCTGCTAGTAATGGCATTCTGCAACGTCTGCCAGAAACGGGAGGTGAAACGTGGATCCCTATCAGAGACTATGCTCAACGGTACTCCATGTAGTCTCACGATCTCATTGATATACATTTGTGCCAACTTCGTCATGGACATTCTTAGGTTTACTGCGAGGAAATGGGCACTCTTGGTTAGACGGTCTACTATAACCCATATAGCATCATGGTTTCTCACCGTCCGTGGCAAATGGGTAACAAAATCCATAGCAATGTTATCCCACTTCCACTCTGGAATCTCTAACTATTGCAGCATCCCTCTAGGCCTCTGATGTTCTGTCTTAGCCTTTTGATAGGTCAAACAGGATGACACATACCGAGCAATGTCCGACTTCATGCCCGTCCACCAAAACGATTCTTTCAGATCATGATACATTTTAGTCATGCCTGGGTGCATGCTAAAACGACTCTTGTGCCCCTCTTCAAGAATCATGCCCTTCACCTCCAAATCCTCAGGTATGCAGACCCTGCCTCTGAATCTCAACACCCCATCACCTCCCATCTCAAAGTCCTTGGCTTTCTTTGTACCAAGCAATTCTGTTGTCCTCCGCAATTTGGGGTCGGATGATTGTCTCTCCTTTATCAGGACGAGGAAATCACTTGATACGGTTAGACGGTTGCATCTAATGACATCCTCTCCTAAAGTCACATGTAACTATATGTCTCTGAACTATTCCACCAAGTCCAACTCCCTGGCCATCATATATGAGGCATGAACTGTTTTTCTACTTAGGGCATCTGCCACCACATTCGCTTTCCCCGGGTGGTACAACAGTTCAAAATCAAAGTCCTTTAAGAACTCCATCCATTGTCTCTGCCTCATGTTCAACTCTTTCTGGTCGAACAGATACTTCAGGCTCTATCACTGAAAACCTGGAACTAAGCACCATACAGATAATGTCTCCAGATTTTCAGTGCAAACACCACAGCCGCTAACTCGAGGTCATGTGTGGGGTAGTTCTTCTCATGACTCTTAAGCTGCCTAGAGGCGTAGGCAACCACTCTCCTTTCTTGCATCAGAACACACCCTAACCCCTGATGGGAGGCATCACAATAAACTTCAAAGGGTCTACTGGTATCAGGAATCACCAAAACGGGAGCACTGGTCAGCTTCTGCTTCAACTCTTGGAAACTATTCTCACACCGATCAGTCCAAGCAAAAGGCTGATCTTTACGAGTTAGCTGTGTTAAGGGTGCCACGATCTTAAAAAACCCCTCAATGAACCTCCGGTAGTATCCTGCCAGTCCCACAAAGCTTCTAATCTCCGTCGCTGATTTAGGACGCTCCCATTTTAATACCGCTTCGACTTTAGATGGGTCCACTGATATGCCCTGAGCCGAGATTACATGTCCCAAGAATTGGACCGTGGTCATCCAAAACTTGCACTTCGACAGCTTTGCATAGAGTTGCTTCTCTCTCAAGATACTCAGGACTGCCCTCAGATGCTCTGCATGTTCTTCATGAGTCCGGGAGTATATTAAGATGTCGTCGATGAAAACCACCACGAACTTGTCTAGAAAAGGCCTGAAGATTCGGTTCATGTAGTCCATGAACAAAGCAGGGGCGTTGGTCATACCGAAGGGCATCACTACGTACTCGTAGTGCCCATATCTATACCTGAAAGCGGTCTTCTGCACATCACCAGACTTAACTCTAATCTAATGGTATCCTGATCTCAAGTCGATTTTCGAAAACACTGCAGCGTCGTGCAACTGATCCATCAAGTCATCTATCCTTGGTAGAGGATATTTGTTCTTGATGGTTAGCTTGTTGAGTTGCCGGTAATCTACACAAAGCCTGGAGCTGCCATCCTTTTTCTTAAGTAGCAATATCGGCGCTCCCCAAGGTGACACACTGGGCCTGATGAATTGTTTCTCTAGCAGTTCCTCAATCTGCTTTTTCAACTCTGTCAATTCAGCAGGCACCATTCTGTAAGGTGCTATTGATACTAGCCCTGCTCCAAGTACCAGATCAATAAAGAACTCGATTTCTTTGGATGGGGGCAAGCCGGGTACTTCATCAGGGAACACATCAGAGAATTCCCTCACCACTGCCGTCTCAAGGTGTCCGCCCTTCTTCTCAACAGATAGTTGAGTTAGAATCAAGAAACACTGAGATCCCTCTTGGATGGCCTGATCCACCTGCTGCGAGGACATCAACATAACTTCATCCTCTGAGTTGGGAAACAACACCCTCTTCTCATTGCAATCAATGAGAATGTGATTAGCGGATAGTCAATTCATTCCCAAGATCACATCCAAGCCCTCCAAAGGTAAACAAATCAGGTTTACTCGGTATTGGCGTCCCTCAACCTCGATCCGGCACCTAGCACACAAGGTCGAGGTTCTGATCAACCCAGAAGCAAGCGTGGACACCACCAGGTCATACTGGAGCTCCTTCCCCGGAAGACCCAACTCCAACACTATAGACTCTGACACAAAAGAGTGTGTCGCTCCTGAATCGTATAGTACACATAGGCTTCTACCATCAATTATACAAGACCCAAAGATGAGGTTACCTGCTCTGTTCGCCTCTGTGCCCGTCATGGCATATACTCTACCAGCTGCCTGAGGTCTAGCACTTCCTCGTTTCTGTTGTGGCTGTGACTGTGCCAAAAGTCTTGGCACTGTGCTATGGCTAGTGGGGCAATCTCTGAGAATGTGACCTTCCTGGCCACATCTATAACACGTCCGCCTACCACCAAGCTGAGGACAAGCACTCCTCATGTGGGGCCCTCCACACTGAAAACACCGAGGCCTGGGAGAATGGTGTTGTGGGGACTGATGCTGAGGAGACTTAGACTGATGTGACTATGGTGAGAATCTCCTGGACCCCTAAGGCGGAGGTCTGGAGTAGGGTTTCCTCCTATCATCCTGTCGGCTCGTGGACCCAGATGGTTCTCCCACCTTCTGTTGAGACCGCTGCTGGGCCTCAACTTTTTCCACCAAAGCAGGGAACTCCTTTATAGAGAGTGGAGCCACCATGAGTTTGAGATCACCTCTCAACCCATTCTCAAACTTCCTACACTGCCAGTCTTCTGCCATCCTCAAGGTGTGAAATCTGCCCAAGTGCTTGAACTTCTCCGCATACTCAGATACGGACATCTCTCCCTGCATCAATTGTAAGAACTCCACTTCCTTGGCATACCTCACACTGTTTGGGAAGTACTCAACATAGAATTTCTTCTTGAATAGCTCCTAAGTGATGGTCTCCCTACTGTCTTCTAACATCATTTTCATGCTAGACCACCAATGAACAGCCTCTCCGGCTAGCAAGTACTCAGAATATGCCAGTCTACTCTCTGGTGGGCATCTTTTGGCTTCAAATATCCGCTCCATATCTCGCATCCACTGATTTGCCTCATCTGGAGTGGTCTTGCCATCAAAGCGGGATGGATGATGCTTAAGAAAGTCCTCCATACTCCATTCTTGCACTCGTGGTGGTGGAGCTTGGGAAGATCCAGCCGCAGATCGATTCTCCCCTAGCTGATGTAAAGCCTCCAAGTGCCTCTGTTGGGTGGTCTCTGCTGCTAGCCTAGCAGACTCCATCTGCTGCAAGGCCAAGTTGTGCTGGTTCACCATGTTAGCATTTTGCTGCTGCATGGCTGCCAACATCGCCTCAATAGTCCCCACCAAGTGAGAGCTATCCGGGTTAGGAATAGGAGGAGGAGGAGGTCTAGGTGCCATAGCTCTGACCACATAAAGAGAAACATCAGTTTATCGAGCAAACTCCACAATTGTGCCAAATTACTATAAGAAACACACAACAGAAACTAGGCAAGCTCACACCTACAGACCCTAAAGGAACTACTGCTCTGATACCAAAAATGTAACATCCCATTTAATAGCTTTTTCATACTATCAAACAAAACATTATATCATGATAAAACATGGCAGGCAGTAGGGGTAACAGTCATACACACATAGTATATATATCTAGTACAGTCCTCCACACTTCTACATCTATAAACACGGATACACAGGGTAAGAGTAGGTAGAAAGGATGCTAAACTACACCCAAAACCTCAAAATATACAGTAGAAGTCTAAACTATAGTGGTACTGCTTGTCAAGCTCCAACTCCTACTCAAGAGGGGGCATCTCCATCTGGTTTCTGCTCTGCTCCCACCAAACATAGGTGATCATTGCAAAAGAGATAATATGCAAAAGCAAACAACACGAACGAAAAGGGTAAGCTAACTGAAGGAAACAATATCAATACACTTTGCAATTAGAGATATTATTTATAGCATAAAGTTCAATCCTAATTTATAGACTCGATATCCGGATCGTGTAAGTGACGTTGGAGCTCTTGGTGGCTTGCACTTGTAACGGTTCCCAGACTCTGCAGAGTCTGGACACATGGAGTATTCACCCGACCGTTTCCAGGGTAAGTCCCCTCCACGTCTAAGACTTGATCAAGTCCGACGACGAGGACCTCCTGCTACTCCTCACGACATAATCCATTCTACTCTATCTGAGCTTGAATGATTATTGGAGTTTCAGGATACC
>Ga0214543_1011454_pt1 | contig 12415 bp, 8 predicted proteins | sample CNSS2metaG_FD_160094 | JGI IMG/M metagenome (GOLD analysis project Ga0214543, IMG submission 160094) | Root nodule microbial communities from cowpea collected in UCLA plant growth center, Los Angeles, California, USA - CNSS2 | ecosystem: Host-associated > Plants > Roots > Nodule | place: USA...
ATATTTGTTTGTTTTTTTGCTCTGTTTGTCTGCAGGAAGGGGTTTGGGTATGCATTATCCTCCCTTCACACACACACACACACACACTATGTACATGACATGAGTGGGGCCCTATACCCGGGCCTGAGTAACTTTAGAAGTAGAGGGGATTGTGTAGCAGTGTCACAGTGGATGTACTTCCCAAGTGGTCATTGTGAGAACCCTAGCTAGAGTTTGTTTGCTTCATTGGTACTCCCACCTCTTGTTGTTTACCAACTGTCGTGGGAAATGCCATGAAGTGGGCCATAGCTCTAATGACCTTGATATTTAGGTATTAGGAAACCATCCTGGTAAGCGCATGTATTTTACCTTAGATCCATTAGGCGTCAAACCTTTGTTATGGCACAAAGGGAGATATACACTTTTTTTTATTATTCCTTGGTTTTTTATTTTTATTTTTATTTTTATTTTATTTATTTATTTATTCTCTTTCCTATTGATTTTTGAATTAGTAATAAAATCATGCATAACATATTATTGCATCCATGTATTTATCATGTTATCATCATATTTATTTAATTTTAGGTCCGAAATTATAAAGCTGTGATTAAGTTTAAATAGAAAAGGCAAATTAATATGGAATTTAGAGTTGGGGGACAATTAGATTTTGATGCTTTGAAGAAAAAAAATTATCCTTTAGGGTTATAAAAGAGATGAAGAGCATGATATCTAGGGCTAGAAATTAGGATTTTCTTTCTTTTGCATTTGATTTATGAGCTTTTTAGAGGGTGGGTTTGTGTGGACTCTTTTCCATGTCAATTTCTATTACTCACAACTTTATAATTTCTTAATAAAATAAACGATTTGCATTATGTTTTTCCTTCCTTTTCTTTTTTCTTATCTTTTTTTTTTGTTTAATAAAAATAATAGAGCAAAAATAATAAAAACAAATACGGCAAGGCCAAGGCACCCTTACAAGACGCGAGCAAATAGTAAAAACATGGAGGATTGGGAAACTGCACAAGAGACAATAAAAGCAGATATCAATCAGTTAAAGGATCAAGTAGGTCAAATCTTGGGGGCCTTGAAGTCCTTAAGGGTTTCAGGAGAAGCTTCATCAGTAAAGGGTGAGGAAAGCACTCACGACGCTCCTATTGCTTTTCCAACGTACGGATTGCCATTGGGTTACACCACACCTGTTGGAGAATATTCAAAGGCTGAACATGCTTCCTTCTCATTCCCAATCAATACTTCAAGGAATGAAGCAACTACCTTTGCGGAACCACGAGTGATTGTAATACCCAAGCCTTTAAACACAACTATCGGTGATGACTCTTTGGGCAAGATTACACCACACCCTACTATGCAGACCATATCCGCTGATGTTGAGGGAACCAAAACTAAATTGGAAATTTTAGAAGAACGACTACGAGCTATTGAGGGAGGTGGAAACTATGGGTTTGGCGATGTTGCAGGTTTAAGCCTAGTTCGTGATGTAACAATACCTCACAAGTTTAAGATTCCGGAGTTCAAAAAGTACAAGGGTACCACATGCCCTAGAAGCCATCTAACCATGTATTGTCGAAAGATGGCTGCCTATGCTTATGATGACAAATTGCTAATCCACTTCTTCCAAGACAGTTTGGCTGGGGCAGCATTGAGTTGGTATACCCACTTGGAGGCGTCTCGCATTTGCTCTTGGATGGACTTGGTAGATGCTTTTTTGAAACAGTACAAGTATAACATGGATATTGCGCCAGATCGATTGCAATTGTAAAACATGGCCAAAAAGGATGTTGAATCATTTAAGGAGTATGCACAACGATGGAGAGAGCTTGCTTCTCAAGTGGAACCTCCTCTTCATGATAAGGAAATGGTGGCAATGTTTGTGAGCACGTTACAACCACCATTCTATGAACACATGGTAGGGAATGTATCTTCAATTTTCGTTGATATCATCATCATAGGTGAAAGGATAGAGATTGGGTTGAAAAATGGAAAAATTGTATATAGCCCACTAGCGACTACAACTCCTAAAAAGCCTAATTTTAGTCTTGGGAAGAAGACTGAAGTAGAGGTGCACGCAGCATCAACAATACCTAAGTGGGAAAATTAGACTCTTGCTTACCAAGCACAATCTCCACAACATGGATCCTATCAATCAGAACACAATAACACTTGGAAAACTGAGGTTAACACAAATCACAACCAATCTTTGGGGCAAATCACTAGTCCTAGAAGGAATCAAGAAAATAATTATATTCGTTTCACTCCTATTCCTGTGACTTACACGGAGTTATTGCCGGATCTACTCCGTAATGCTTTGGTAGCTATATGCCCGATGAAGCCTTTGGAGCCACCATACCCTAAGTATTTTGATGTAAATGCCACATGTGATTATCACGGGGGAGCCATTGGTCACTCTACTGAGAAATGTTTGTCTTACAAACACAAAGTGCAAGCTTTAATCGACTCATGGTGGTTAAAATTTCAAGAGAATAAACCCAACATTAAGGCCAATCCCCTCTCTGGGCATGATAATGCTTCAATAAATGCTATTGATCTCGAGGGACGCCAGTTGGTGAAGAATGTGAGTGAAATTAAGAGTTCGCGAAAGTTTATTTTTGAGGCACTACTAACAGTAGGATTATTGGAAGGTGAATATAACTTAAGGGATGCATGCGGGTTCCATCTAGGTGCTGAACATTCCATCGAGGCGTGCAAAAAGTTCGAAAATTTTCTACAAAATTTGATCGACAAGAACTTCGTGCAAGTATGTTGTGGGGACAAAGAGGACAAGAGGAGGCTGGTAGAAGAAAAGAATGAGCTAGGCCTAGCTCGCATAGAAGGACGAGAACGAAAGAAAGGGAAGATTTGCATCAGTGACATCAAAGAGAGCTTCTGCGATGTTAAATGGATTAATGCTTGTCAGATATCACCATCGAGGATGGAAATGGTTTGGAAACCTTAGACTTTGTGCGGTTCTGTCCTCCAGACATATAGTTGAATAATTGAGAGATAACGAATTATCCGTGATGTTTAATTTGAAGAAAATGTAATTCTTTTAGTTTATCCTTTTGCTTTACCTGGAGGGACTTTACGAGATGACTTACTTTTTTTTATGCTTAGTGTGACAATACAAAACATTTATAATTTGTTTTTGATCGTTTTTATTTTATTTATTCGTTTTATAAACTTAAATGATGCAAATATGATGATGAATGTTTTAAAAATATTAATGTCGATATTCCTAATTTTGAACACTCTGTTGATAATATGGAAGATGATAATGAGGATGATTGAGAACCTTCCCCTTACTATCTAAAGATGAATGGGGCAATTGAGGCTGCTAATAAAAATATAAAGAAGATTATATAAAAGATGTTGGTCATGTATAAGGATTGGCATGAGATGCTTCCTTTTGCTTTGCATGGATATTGTACGTCAATACATACTTCAACTTGGGCAACACCCTTCTCTCTGGTATATGGAATGGAAGCAGTACTCCCTTTTGAAGTAGAGATCCCATCCTTGCGAGTATTGATGGAAACCCAATTAGAAGAAGCAGAATGGGTTCAAGCCAGACTTGACTAGCTTAACCTCATTGAGGAAAAAAGGTTAATTGTAGTGTGTACCAAAGAAGAATGAAAGAAGCGTTTGACAAAAATGCGCATCCCAGAGAGTTCCATGAAGGCGATCTAGTTTTGAAAAAAATCTTACCTATACAAAGGAACCATAAAGGCAAATGGACTCCAAATTATGAAGGCCCGTATGTGGTGAAGAAAGCGTTCTCTGGTGGGGCACTAATTCTCATAAGGATGGATGGGGAGGAGTTACCATTGCCAGTCAACTCTGATGCGGTTAAAATTTTTTATGCATGATGATTCCATAATAGAGGATGCAACTAAGGATATCGACATTGTTTTCAAGATTTTTGAAAGTGTCACACTGGGATGGTAATTAAAAATATAGTAAAAATGTATATTTGTGTCAAGAAAATATCACGGGTATATTCGCTAGATGCATACTAACTCCTAAAGGGTGTGATGGTGGCCAAAATAAATAAAATGTAAATATAAAAAAAATGAGGAAAGGAAAGGAAGGAAAAGTACAGGTTTTGTGCATCCATGCATTCATGCACCCTCATCACATCATACCATTTTTTTTATCATCAAAACATATTTTGAAAAGTTCAAAAAGGAAAATAAGGGCCCACAGGGGCAGGTTTTCAGTTGGGCTCACTTTACTTCTTTTTCAAAAGACATTCATGTTGTGTTTGTCTATGCGTAAATCAATATGCAGGTTTTTCTTTGGGTGTAGACCCTCTCCTCGGGATTGGTCTAATCTTTTTAAAAATAAATTATATTTGCAAAGAGTATACGTTTTTGGATCGAGGCCCTCTACGTGGTAATGGTCGCCGAATCCTTTAGAGGTAGACCCTCTCCTTGGGATTGGTCTAATCTTTTTCAAAAAGAAATCATATTTGCAAAGAGTATACGTTTTTGGATCGAGGCCTTCTACGTGGTAATGGTCGCCGAATCCTTTAGATGTAGACCCTCTCCTCGGGATTGGTCTAATCTTTTTCAAAAAGAAATCATATTTGCAAAAAGTTTATGTTTTTGGATCGAGGCCCTCTACGTGGTAATGGTCGCCGAATCCTTTAGATGTAGACCCTCTCCTCGGGATTGGTCTAATCTTTTCAAAAAGAAGTTATATTGTCAAAAATTATATGTTTTTGGGATTGGGGCACTCTACATGGTAATGGTCGTCGAATCCTTTGGATGTAGACCCTCTCCTCAGGATTGGTCTAATCTTTTCAAAAAGAAATCATATTTGCAAAAAGTATATGTTTTTGGATCGGGGCCCTCTACATGGTATTGGTCGTCGAACCCTTTGGATGTAGACCCTCTCCTCGGGATTGGTCTAATCTTTCTCAAAAAGGTTTAGTTTACAAAAAGTTTATGTTTTTGGATCGAGGCCCTCTACGTGGTAATGGTCGCCGAATCCTTTAAATGTAGACCCTCTCCTCAGGATTGGTCTAATCTTTCTCAAAAAGTTTTAGTTTGCAAAAAGTTTATGACTTTCTGGATCAAGACCCTCTACGTGGTAATGGTCATTGAATCCTTTGGAAATGAGGTTGTTGGTTTGTGACCTTTGATTTCATGTTTCGCCTTTGTTTCTTTTGAAACCGGACGAAATTAATGTCTTTATCTTTACTTATCTTTCTTTGAGAATATGAAAATATAAAATTCTCATATTATCAAGCAAAATCTAAGTAAAGAGGGGCAGCTGTCAACACCCAATTTCATCCGGCTAAATAAATAATAGAATAAATAATAATAATTTGTTTTTTTTCAAAAAAAAGGTAAAAAATATAAAATATAAAATATAAAAAAATAAATAAGTTTTCTCTTTGTTTTTTTTCCTTTGTCTAAATAATAATAATAACATGATAATAATAATAATAAATAAATAAATAAAAAGAAAAATTTTGTTTAAATCTTCTATGTATTTTCTTTTGAGACTTTGTTTCTATTTTAGCCCAAAATACTCTGTACACCCACACCGTTTTTTCTTGCAACTAATGGCAGCCCAATTTTATTTTCGCACCCCCATTTTATACTTTGTCGTTTCTACTCCAGATTAAGAAGTTAGTCTAATAATTAGAAATAGAATATGTTCTAATATTTAGAATTATTTACTCTGATTTTGTGCTCTAATTTTATGACACCTCCTTTTCCAGATGAGGAAAATATTAATATGTTTCTTAAGAATATTTTTTTCATAATTATAATTAATCTGTCCTGATCACGTTTGATTTTGTGCTATGATTTTATGACACCTCTTTTTTTCCAAATAGAGAAAGTAGTAATATAATTCAAAACAATATCTCTTTTACTAATTAGAATTAATTTTGTTGATCACGTTTGATTTTGTGCTCTATTTTTTTTCTATGATTTGATTCCCATTTTGTAATAATATTAAGACCATTTCTTGCCTTTTAAAACTCGTTGTAATTAAAGCAGACCTTTATTACGAGATTACATTAGATTTATAATGTTGTGTATATAAACCCATCAGAAAAAGAAGAATTTTGAATTTTTTCTCTCTCAAAAATTTCTAGAGCCCTCTCTCACTCTAAGCACGCATTCTCTTTTAACCCTCGCACATAACAAAAAACCCATTCACCATCAATCGCCACCCCCACGTGCTTCTTAGTGTTCCAACGCAACTATTGTAAGTCTGATCTCCCGTTCAGGTTCGCAAATTTTTTTTTATTGTGTCATGCAGTATTTCTCTAGATGTGTTTTTTTATCTTGTTTGAATTTGATGTTTTCACTATTTCTTTTGATATAAAAAAAACATTACTGTCATGATTTTTGGGGTTCATTAGTTTTATAATTAAGGTTTTGTTGATTGCTTTGGGTTGTGAACATTGTTGTGTGAATAGGTGAGAGATATCATGTTTTGACATTGTATGAATATGTTGTGCCATATTTTTTTCGTGTTAAGGGTTGTAAAATTTTTTCATATTAAAATAATATGTTTAATCCTAAAAATTATTTCCTAATCTTTTATTTATTTATTTTCCTAAGGTTTTAATAAATTGTGGATATAAAATAGTCAAATTTTGTTGGGTATCAATGTCTTATTTCAAAAGTTTTTTTTAAAAGGAAGTAATAACGAATAAATAATTTAAATACCCTTTTAACTTTTAAAATGTATAAGTGCTCGTGTGACCGCTCGCGTCGACTTAGTACTTAATACCTTCGCTTTTCTATTAGATTGTTAAAAAAAATACAGAATTTTCAAATATTAAAAAAGAGTGATATCAACATCTTCGAAGAAATTGTTTTCGAAAATTCTTTTTCATAAAGAACTACGTGACCCTGATTCTCCATTATGAATGGAGATACGTAGGAGCAAGGAGTAATCCTTGTCGGGCCCAAAAAACAAAAAAATCTTTTTTTGTTTCCTTTGTTTTTCTTTATTATCTTTATTTTTTTATTTATTTTTATTTAATTTATTAATTTATTTTTTTTTATTTTTTTTTAAATAAATATTTAAAGGAGGCCACATCAATTTGTATTTTAATTAAAGGTACCGTCTTAGGATGGGCGTTGTAGGGTGCTAACACCTTCCCTACGCGTAATTAACTCCCGTACCCCCAATCTCTGTTTTCATAGACCTTGCTCTTTTTATGGTTTTCCATAGTTTCCTATAATAACTATGGTGGCGACTTCAAACTCTGTTTTTACAAATTTTATTTTTTTGGTTCGTCGTTCCGTCGCGATTTCAGATGCGACAAAAATGTATGCCATTTGCATCGTATATGGTATTCAAATATTCTTTTTCTTTCATTAAATCTTCAATTAATGATGCTTTTGATTCTTGATTTGCATCATGAGGAATTTTATATTCTATTTGTTGAATTATTGCTCCTTTTCAACATTCAGATTTCCTTCACTAAATAATGTATCAGACTCAATTCTTTATTTAATTTGATTTGTTGTTTGGTTCTCTAGTAGAATTAGTTTAGTTAGTTTTGACTTTTCTATGTCTTTTGGTCAACTCATACTTCATTTGTCTACTTAGTATACTTGTCTGACTACTTCATTTGACCTTCAACTTGTCTGGTTGGTTTTATTCGTATGGTTAATATGTTTTGTCTCAACAGATTTCACTCATCTAGTGAAGCTTTTTCCTTTGTATTGTTTGGTTGACTTATTTGATTTAGCTCGTCTACTCTTCAATTTTTAAACTTATTTCATCTTATCTTCACAATTATATAGTCATTTTTTATAATTGGCATGTATTAGATAACATCTAACCAATATATAATCTAATGATTACTAGTATACTTTGATCCAATCTTTGCATGTGTATATTTTACAAATTTCTTTGGCTAATATGGAACTTAGGTCCTTGAATTATTCTAACTTATGTTTACATATCTCTTTATAGATTTTGTTATTAGTTAAACTTATTTTAACAAAGTCCTCATCTAATGGGATTTTATAGTGTCTAGTTCTAACAAAGCTTTTGATTGTAATGCCTAACCGTCAACCTAACTCGTCTATTCATTAGTAACTTTCATCCCTTCAATCACGAAATTCAACGAGATTTAAACCTATATTACATTCAAGAACAAAGCATATAGAAATCAAGTATCATTTCATTAGAGATCATTTTTCAAAAGCTTATTGTGTTATAGAATATATGGGTACGAAAAAACAATTAGTAGACATGTTCACTACAACTTTACCTAGAGATAGTATGTTATTGATGAATTTAAGAATTATCGATGAATCTTTAATATGTTAATATTTTTTTGATTGCTTATGTTTGAAACTAATTTTGGTTACACTAGATTTTCTTTCTAATATGGGTAATCGATTAGTGACTAATTATTCTAGTGTTTGTGCTTCTTAGTTGCTTAATTTTGCTACAAGATGATCAATTATTATGGGAAATGATGGTTTAAAACAAATGGATTTTGTTGTTGATTTTTTATTTCTTGCTCTAGATTAAGATATTCTTTTGCTTATGTCTTTCTTATAATGCCCAAAGAGGGAGGATTATAACATTGTATGAAGATTCTTTGCATAGTTTATTAAGATATTCTTTTGCTTATGTCTTTCTTATAATGTCTAAAGAGGGAGGACAATAACATTGTATGAAGATTCTTTGCATAGTTTATTGAAGAGTATGAATTTAGGTTTTGAAACTCTTAATTAAGAGTACATATTGTTTCCATGTCTCTTTGTTATTTTTGTTTATTTGTAATTCATCCATGGGGAGCTTTGAGATAGGGAGATTTTTTCATAGCAAAGGAAAGTTTGCTATGCTTCTTTGTACCCGAGTATAAATGCTAAAGAAAACAAGATAATCAACATTATTGAGAATGTAATAAAGTTCAGGATCTTCATTAAGAATAAGAACAATTGTTGGACATCATAAAAAAGAAAAAAAGATTATTGATATTTATGAAGAAGAGATGATGATGTTTGAAGATGCTGATTAAGATTATAGCATAGCTTAAAGCTTTCGCTGTTTGTTATTTGTATCTTTGATGTAGAGTACTTATTAAAATTATGGAACATAACACACAACATTTTTTTTAAATGAGCTAAAGTTTTTCTAAAAATTTAAAATAAGTGAGAAACAAAATTAAGTTATTTAGTTGATTACATAATTTGTCAAATTGTTTTTATAGGCTTTAAGAATAATATAATCGATTATGCTAAGATACAACCAATTAATTAAATTAGATTAATTAATTAGATGTAATATATAATATATTTGTAATAGTTAAATTAGATTTCAACATTTAATGATAAGCATGCTTAATTGATTAGATAAAAGTATAATTAATTATTTTCGAAAGACATTACAAGTTGTCTTTAAAAATTTGGAATTATTGATTACTATCTAATATAATCAAATATATATGTCCATTTTTGTTTTATGGACCGGGTTTTCAAATCTTCTATAAAAGAGTATCCATATATTTGCTTAAAGAAGTTTTCAAGCAATCAAACAAAGTGTTTGTATGGGAAGGACATGATACACTCGGCCCAAGGGGAAGCCGAGATGTACTCGACCTAGTGCGCATGAGGACATGGCCTTGCTAGCGTAGGGGAAAGCAAGATGCCCTCGGCCCATTTTGGCATGGAAAAGTCAGGGTGGAAGGTGTGATAAATGGATGGTGTGAGAAGTGGTGGGAACATCTTGTCCCTTGGAGGCCGAGTACTTTTCGGCCCATTAAGCTGAATACAACTCGGTCCAATTTCGGGCAGGCCAATCTAAACCCAATGTGGGAACGAAAACTCCCCTTACACTTGGCTGAGGGGTCTGTTTCGGTACACCCAACAAGTCCCACATCGCTTATGAGTTGAGACCAAGTGTAGTTTAAATAGTCCTTTCTCCCTCCACTCTCCAAGGTTCCTTTTAAGGACAAAGTCATGACAAAGATCCATGATCCAAAGTGGACAATACCTTAGGAATGCGGTGATTGTTCCTAACAATTTTGCCAGATAGACTTGGGTCGGGTCAGAACATTGGCGCCGTTTGTTGGGATGACAACTCCCATGCCCTTAACTGCGGGGTTGTTCTGGTACACCCAATAAGTCCCACATCACTTAGGAGTCGAGGTTAAGTGTAATTTAAATACTCCTTCCTTCCTCCACCCTCCTAGGCACCTTTTAAGAACAAAACCGTGATGGAGGTCCATGCTCCAAAGCGGAGAATACCACAGGAACACGGTGGTTGATCTTGGCGATGCTTCCGGATGGTCTTGGGTCGAATCTTGGGTCGAATCAGAACAATTTTATACAATTGTTTTGTGAGATCATTATGCAATTTCTAAGTGCTTAAAAGATTTGAAAGATTCAAAAGCATAGTGCTGTGTTGTGGACTGTGGTATCCTCTTTTTATTTGTAGTTTTGAATTTTGGTCAATTTCTTTTTGTGTTTTGTTATCTATTGTGTGTTTCAGTAGCTTGTTTGTAAGTTACTTTTTTATATAGTTGATAATGCTAGACATCTTATTGGATAATCAAAGAATGGATAAGGGCAAAATTTGTTTGAAGGGAGTCAAGAATGGACATGGTAGAAATTATTTTTAACATTCAATGAAAGATTGAGGTTGACATCCTCTAAGAGTGTTGTAGTTGTTTTTCTTTATACAAACTTTTGTATTGGTTTAGTGGAACCAATATTTCTTAAAGGAAAAATTGAGACTGAATGTAATGTCAATGGTGATCTAAACTAGTAATTTTTTTTTTGTTTTTCTTCTATCTTTATCATCTTTTATAGCTAGTCTTAGTCTTGTACCAATTAGTTTCAAGAAAAGTGCATTTTTGGTTTTGTAAAATTGAGAAAAGTTTTAAAACTAATTCATCTTCCTATAGTTTAAACAAAGTCTACCTTTTGTTTTTAACATATCTCATAGCTCACTACATCTTACAAGATCAAATGTTCAAATCAAACTCCCAAATAATTCCCATGTTATGGCCAATTATTGCTAGAGCCACTCATTTTTCAAAATTTGTAATCATATTCAATGTTTTATATAGATTGATTTTCTCTTTCAATTTAATCTTTCTACAATGTCTCATGGAAGGAGGAAACCTTCATTCATCAGAGAAAGAATACATAAAAAAGTACATAAAAATGGTAGAAGTAGAAAAGATCCAAGAGAAGAAAAAAGGCTTGTACCTTTGTTGTCTTCTTCAAACATGTCATCCATATCGAATAAAAACTTCATTCATCATAGCAAAAAAGACATACAGAAGTACTTAAATCTTGTAGAAGCAGACAACATTCGAGAGAATATGATTTTTTTTTTACCTTTGTTGTCTCAAACATATGAACGATCTACTAGAAAAACTTTCTTCATGACAGAAAAAAAAACATACAAAAAGTATTTAGATCTTAGAGAAGAAGAAAAGATCTGCCAGAATCAAAGATAATAAAAGACTTTTAGACCTTTATTATCGTCTTCAAAGACTCAAAGCTACATCCTTTATTGTGTTCTTAAAATATTTGATTCATCTCGCAGAAAATATACATTCATCAGTATAAAAACACATCAAAACCATTCAGATCTTATAGAAGAACAAAAGATCCGGCATTGTCATCAAATTTTGTACCTTTAATGTTGTCGTCAAAGAGTGAATGGTTGAAAGATTCAACCTTTATAATGTTCTTCAAATATTTGATGACTCTCGCAGAAAATATACATACATCAGTATTAAAAAACATTAAATCCATTCAGATCTTACAGAAGAACAAAAGATCTGGCACAGTCATCAAATTTCCTACTTATTTCGTAGCTTGTGCGACCATGATGGTCAGTGTTGTGGTTCACGAAGTGGTGTCGTTGACGTTTGGTCATAATGGAGAGTGGTGTGGTTGACGATGGGTTGAAGTTCATGGAGAGTGAGAGAAGACAAAGTGAGAGAAAAGAGAGTGTGATGAAGGCGTGACCACCTCCTTAGAAGCTCCCTCAAGAAGGATCACTAGAAGCATGTCTAGAGGAGAGTCTTCTATTCTATCACCTTTATCTTTGTTTTGCATTACTTTAGTTTGAATTCCCTAAGTTGGTTTCTAGTTGACTTATTTTGGTTGACTTGTTGACTTTGATCCAAAGTTAACCTTTGACCAAGATTAGATTAACTTAAACCAACATGCTAATCCTTGTTTGTCTTGTTTTGTAGGTAATTAAGAGAAAGTAGAGCATGGCTAGGTGGCACTTGGTGATTGGAGCACTTGGATGAAGTGGAAGAGAGAGGAAAGCAAAAAGCATAATGATGAAGGATTATCTTGTTCTCTTTTAGAGTTATGAATATGGTGAAGTTGTTTAAGAAAGCTTTTTGAAAATTCCCACTGGACATTAAGATAGCATGCTATCTAGATGTGAAGGTTCATTTCTC
>Ga0214543_1011456_pt1 | contig 12411 bp, 5 predicted proteins | sample CNSS2metaG_FD_160094 | JGI IMG/M metagenome (GOLD analysis project Ga0214543, IMG submission 160094) | Root nodule microbial communities from cowpea collected in UCLA plant growth center, Los Angeles, California, USA - CNSS2 | ecosystem: Host-associated > Plants > Roots > Nodule | place: USA...
ATATATATATATATATATATATATATATATATATATATATATATATTTATCTTTTACAAATTTTCTATTTCGTTTAGAGACTTATAAATATAATATTTTTAGTTTATTTTTTATGGAATTACTGTAATATATTGCATTTTATATTAGTCTCTAAATGTTTTATGATTATCGATATGAGATGTTTTATTTAATAATTTATATTATTAAATGAAATGTTATAATAACACTTAAATATGATTATATATAAAATTATATATTTAAATATAATAATATTATTATTATTCAATTAACCAACAATGAATAATAATATGGTATTGTCATTTCATTTTAAATATTGGTTTAAGTTTTTATATTTATATTTTAGCTAACAAATTTAAACATCAATCTTATAGTTGTGTACAAGATTTATAATGCATAATATACCTACATTTTATTTAACAACAATTCATAGATACTTATTTCATTTTAATATAATATATAACTTAAATTTAGTTATAACTTTTAATCATATAATAGTATTGTTTTGTTACATGTAAGTAAAAATATATTACTACTATTATTCTACTATTATTATTATTTATATTGTTTTAATAATTATTATAATATTATTCTACTATTATTATTTATATTGTTTTACATCATTATTATTTTTATTAATATGTTTACACTATTTCACTACTATTATTATTATTATGAATTATTATTATTATTATCACTACAAAAAGTATGAATTTTAGTTGGGGTTTATTAAGAGAGGTTAGAATAATCTCAAGTAATTTATATGGATAACAGAGGTTTCTGAAACCCTTAGTAAGTGTCGGAGGTTTTTTAAATGAACTGCAAGAAATCGCATTTTCCTTTTATTTTTACAGGGTCATCTTTCCTCAGTTTTTGGTACATTGTATTATTTCGCATGACCTAACAAAATGTTTCTTCTCTTCATCTCTTTCATCTCTCGATTTCAGTAAATGTGGTCCTCTCAATCATAGCTTTTGATTTCTCTACTTTTGTCTTCTCCAATATGCTCAATCACAATTTTTAATTGGTAATAACTTTCGATTTTTTTTTTCACTTTCATATTAATTTCTCACTTCCCCCTTCATCAAATTCGTTCTACTTGTGTGATTGCAGGTTGAACAACTATGGTTTGTGTGTTGCCTTCAGGTCCAGCAGTTTGTGTTGCTTCAAAGTTGTGTGTTGTTTCTCGTGTGCGTAGTTACTTCACATGTTTTCTACTTGACCTAACCTAAAATTATTGCAACAATTGAACTTGTTGTGTGAATATAATTATTTCGTGTGAGTGAGCCATGAAAATATTGACAGGATATTAGAGTGAAAGAGAGAGAATGGGAAGGAGAAGAGTGGAGTTGAAAAGAATTGAATTTCAAAGATGAGGAAAATTGTGTCACTTATGAAAAACACATCTTCTATTGTTATAGATAATTAGCTCAGACCACTTTAATTTTCTTTCACAGTCAAGAGTGGAATAAAATTTCTTTTTAGTTAACAACATAGTAAAATAAACATAGAAACTATACTAGAATATTTAAGTTCATAGTAGTCAAGCCAATTCTGCGTTTTCTTCTTCTTAGAAACTAGACTAGAAAGTTTTTTTAACCTAACAAAATCCATTTCGACATTGCATTTAACATTACAAATTTTGGTCATTGACTTGATCATGTTATAGTTAGACATAGGTATCGCTTGAAAGTTTCTAGTCCAATATGTAATCTATAGCTATTAGAAAGAAACTGAAGATTAAGTTTGTCAAATAAACTATTGAAAGCTATATTACTTTTAAAAAGGAGATTAGGAAATAACTATCCATTGAAAACAAAAGTTAATATAAAGATATAAGTTATAAATGGTAAATATTATTAATTTGATACACTCAGTTAACATAAACCATATTAAAAGCTCTGAAACAAATAAAATATAATAATTAAGTACAATTCTTTCAATGTCTATTCCAAGTACAAAATGTACTTAAAACTTGAGAAAGATTCTCTAGGTGTAATTGATGGTCATGTGATCGAATCACTTTCATCTATAACTTTTAAACATGACTTGATAGTAGGACTCTTTATAAGATATTTAAGAAGTAATAATGTTGAATTAGGCATAACCTTTTGAACCTGAAAATGATGTCTAGTTGTTGATAACAGCTCATGGACAAAATCATCAGAAAATGCACCACTAATTTTACCCCTTGATGATAAGCTGTTTTCTATTTTAAAATTTGGTGTAGACTTCTTCAATTTTGACTTTTTAAATGAGAGTATTTGGAGAATCCAATTTAACATCAAATCCATTTTTCCTTTTCTTCCCAGCTTTCATTGTTTCTCTGGACCTAGAAAAGTCACCACAACTAGTACAATTTTCCTCCTTAAAAATCCAATAGATGATCAACCATTTCTATCTCTATCACTTATAACTTCACTTCTCTTTCGCAAACCATTGACAAGCTTTCTTGGCTTGGTCCCATTTGCTAAACCACTATGTTTGTTAACATCTTGACCAAAATCATTAAAATTACTACCAACTTTAAGACTTGATTTGTTAGCATTCTTCTTTGACTCTGAACCCATGGATAATTTGCTTTTGATCACTAGAGATGAAATAGAAGAAATTTCGTTTAGATGGTCAGATACACAGTGTTTTTCATCTTCGTTGTCATTTTCCCATACTCTCGGTGTATAGTGCTCTAGATTAGAACTAATATTCTCCATATCAATGTTATCTTGTTAAGCCACTTGTCCATCATCAACAAGTTTTCTATAAGGCCATTGCTGATCAAGAATTAATATTTTCATTGATCTTGAAAGGTCTAAAAAACTATGTAGAAGTTTAAAGTTCATCATTTGATTGTTAGCACATCATTTTAAGGCATCCATGGTCTATATTTTTATTTGATAGGTTCTTAGATATGGTTCACCTGAGGAGTTTCTATCTCAGGTAAACTCATAGCTTTTGGATTGTTTTCTACTTAACAATTTCATACTCCATATCATAACCGTGTATGTACAATGGTCTTGAGTGAAGCTTCCAAAATCAAAGTGAGTAATGTCTATGAAGTATAAAGATAATTGCTATCTAAAATTCAAGACTTGAGTTTTCTCTTTTGCGGGTGGATTATTTACTAGAGAAACAAGCCTTCTTTGGCCAAACCGACTCTGAGGTAATTAATTCATATTTTATGAATAACCTTACACTAGTGCAGATTTTGCTTTTTACCTCGTCTTATATGTCTCAGTTGGCCAGGAACTGAAGCATATAATGGCGCGGTGGCATTTTTGCAATTTCAGACAACTTTTATGTCTCAGTTCAACTAAAACCCGAAGCAAAAAAGGGTTATATGCTGCGGTTCAAGAAAAACCGGTGCCACAAGTGGCTCATATGCTTCGGTTGCACAGACCCGAAGCCAAAAACGTGGTTGGTTATTTCAAAAATGCAGTAGCCGTAACATCTTTGGCCTCGGGTGGCACTAAACCGGGGCCAAATAGGGCTATATGCCTCGGTTATTAATTGAACCGAGGCCATATAGTTTAATTAGGGCACAAAACTCGCGAGCCCCTCTTCTCCTTCTCCGCGCTGCGCATTTCTTCTCTCTTTCTCTCTCTCTCTCTCTCTGCAAGCTGCTGCGCTTCTCCTCTCTCTCTCTTTGCAAGTTGCTGCGCGAAAACAAAGACGAGGACGCCTCCATCGTGCAAAAACGAGAACCACCACTAGCGTGTTGCAACAAACTCTCGAGAAACGGTCGCAACCAGCACATTACCCTCGTCGGAGGCACAAACAAAATCGCAAAATGCGAACTCTGCGTGAGCCACCGCTGCAGGAAGAGAGATCACCATTGCTACTGTTGTGATGCCTTTGCTAAGGAAGAAGAAAGGAGCCGCACGCCTCCCATTACCAGTGGCAAGCAGCAGCACCACCGGTCACCACCGTTGCAACGAACGCACCGCAAAACCCCACCACTGCGATGCTGGCAACCACGCAGCTGTCGGAGTTGCAGCTCGACGCAGATGGAGACACTTCCATGGAGACGAAAGAACAACACCTCCTCGTGCTACAGGCACCATGACAGATCTGCAAAGAAAACCAGACCAGAACCTAGCATCGCCGTGACGAATTGTCGTTCCAGGCACAAAAAGAAAACGACTCTATGGCCTCGGGTCCCACTGCAACTGAGGCAGAAAATGACTCTATGGCCTCGGGTGATAACCGAGGCCACAAAGTTTCCTCTATTGGCGTCACCCCAATATGTCTCGGTTCTAAAATCGAGGCAGAATTACGAAAATAACCGGACATGAATTTTTAATCTTATTATTTTGTGTTATCCTTTCTTTTTTTCATTTTTGTTAAATGCAAACAAATTGTTGTTAAGATACTAGGACACAACAAATTGTGGTACAAAACATAAAAATTTAATTGCTTATATCATAATTACGAGTTACTCCAGGCACATCATTTTTTTTTTTTAAAATAAAAGGAAACCATTCAGTCGTAACAACGTGTTAAGGTTGTAAGTTAGTATCAAGAATAATAACCAAATGATGTTTAATGGTATTTAAAATAATTAACACTTAATTTAGTGACACAAGTACTATGTATTTTAGAGTGCTGGTGGAGAAAGGTTATTGTTGGTTGTTAAGGAGTTGGGCACCTGTGATCTTTATCCATAAGTTAGTGAGCATCCTTTTCTTTGATATTAAGTCTCATTTTTTTTCATTCTTGTCTATTGATTATGCTCACACCACTAAGCAACTCTTAAATGATACAAAAAGCTAGCGTATTACATTATTTAGTAATTCTGACGTTTTGGTATATAAATTCTAGTTCTGACTTTTTATTATGGTGATTCATGCCTTTTTTCTAACATTTTTTTTAATTCTGATTGATTTTTTTTCCTTTGTATTGTATTTGTATGCATAAAGCTTGCCATTGTTTTATAGGATTGAATTGGTCATCATCTCCTTAGTTTTTTTGCCCATCATCTATTTATGTAATATGTGTATATATGAGTATTTATTTAAATAAATATAGGTTTTATTGTGTAATGTTAGGCATTCAAATTCAGACGTTAATGACGAGAACTAGTTGGTATCACAAACTATTCTTTTCTTGTATTCAATCCCTTTCAAAGCCTTTCAAAGAAGTGAGTTTCAAAGTAATAGTCTGCTTTTAAGGTTTAATTATCACCACTAATTTAATTTTTCATGCATGTTGATTGGTGTTTGGTCCTTGGTTCACTTTTATATTTAGAGTCATAGGCACAGTCCAAATGGGAGGTTTGTTGTTGTTTGTGGAGATGGGGAATACATTATATACACTGCTTTAGAATAGAAAAATATATATCATTCTTGGTCTTCAAATAGGGAGTAATGTTTTTAATGGAGGTTAAAACCACCAAAAATACCAAAAATAACCCTAATTAATTATTTCTCTTGTAGTGTATTATATTATTATGTTAGTATTGGTATTAGTAATATTATTTGTAACCAATTTTAAGATAATTCATTAAAAAATATAATATGTTGTTATTCCATCAGCACAATACTTATTAATAATAATTATAATATTATTTGTATTCAATTTTAAAATAATCCATTGAAAAAATATAATACGTTGTTATTCCCTCAGCACAATACCTATTAATATTAATTATAATATTATTTATATCCAATTTAAAAAAAAAAATTATTAAAAAATATAATAGGTTGTTATTTGATTTAATACAATATCTAAAATGTATATAGTAAGACACTATAATATTATTATTTAGAAAACATTAATTATTAGATCTATAGTTTTAGTATTAACAATAACAAATTCTAAAACATATATTTTAATTACCTAAAAGTATAAATATTATTAAGTTTATTGTATTATTGCCCGTCTTTTATTTATATCTTAAATATTTAAATCTATATATAATGATTAAATTAATTGTATTATACAATGCCTTCTATTTATATATGTTTTGAATACGTAATTACCACAAGATTTGTATTATTTAATTATGTTATATAAAACATTATTACAAAAAGATTTGTATTGTTTAATTATGTTATATAAAACATGTACAATAGCACATTATAACGAATTCAAATATTATTTTTTTTACACATTTATAATTTAATAATTTTATAGTTTTATAATCATCTAATTTTATAATTTTATAATCTTATATTTGTATATTTGTAGAGCACGAGTTTTAAAAGACAGATTGAGAAATTAGTTGCGTTCACATGTACGAATTTGTAAGAGAGGAAATGTAGATATTTGAGGAATGAATGACTTTTTACATCTCACCAGATTTGAAAAGATGTATAATAATTTACACTAGTTGTAAAATCTTAAAAAATGTATTTTAGAAGTGATGGTGGAATAAAACTAGTGAGACTCAATTATTTTAATATTTAAAAGTTTTAGTATATATAGAATTGTTATAAATGAGTTTTGTCGCAACTGGAATCGCGACGGGAAGGCGAATCGAAAAAGAAAAACGGGTTTAAAGGAGATTTGGAGTCGCCACCATAGTTATTCTGGAAAACTATGGAAAACCATCAAAATAAGACAAGTCTGCGGAAAATCAGATTTTGGATCCGGGAGTCGGTTACGCGTAGGGAAGGTGTTAGCACCCTACAGCGCCCGCCCAAGGGCGGTACCTTTAATTAAAAATGCAAAGTCGATGTGATTTTTAAAATGTTAATTTTCCCCAAAAATAATAAGACAAAAAATGCTAAAGAAGAAACATAAATATTTTTTTTAATTTTTTTGGGCCCGACAAGGATTGACCTTGGTCCTACGTATTCTCATTCAAAATGAGAAATCAGGGTTACGTAGTTCTTTAAAAAGACGTTTTGCTTGAAAATTTTGATATTTTGCGTTTTTTTGAAAATTTTGTATTTTTTTGGTGTTTTTGAATTACTTGAAAATATGTGTCACACGACGCGAGCGGTCGGACAGACACTAAAAGAGAAAGAAAACTATTTTTTGGTATTTTTTTTGAATTATTTGGAAGGAAGTGCCACACGGCGCGAGCGACCGGACAGACACAACAAAAATTAAAAGAGAATTATGTTTGATATTTTTGAAAACAGGTGTCACACGGTGCAAATGGCCGGACAGACACAAGAAAAGTGAAAGAGAATATTTTTCATTTTTTAAATCTTTTTTATTTTATTATTTTTTGTAATTTTTAATAATTTTCAGATATTTGGTTTTCTAGGAATAATAAAAATAAATAAACAAAAATAAACAAAAATAAACAAAAAATAAACAAAAAATAAATAAAAAATAAATAAAAATAAAAATAAAAATAAAATAATAAATAAATAAATAAATAAATAAATGAAAATAAATAAATAATAATAAAAAATAAAATAAAAACAAATAAATAAATAAATAAAAGGAAATAATTTAATAAAGAATGATGAAAGTGAGAAACAAAATATAGGGTACATGGATGATCAGTGGGGGCTGCACAAAGTAATCATAACAACAAGTCCAAAAATAATAAACAAAGATATGGGGTGCATGAGTATTACGTGTGGGAGGTGCATGAAGTAAAATGTGGGGTGCGTGCAGTAAATAAAGAAATGTGCTAAGGAAACACAAAACGGAAGTGCAAGAATTAAAAATGGAGGTGTACACGAAGAAAAGAAAAGAGGAGGGTGTGGTTGAGGTAAAAGAGGGGGTGCGTGTGGTAACTCAAAGCCTCCAGCCCCCTTTTTTTCTTTTTTTCAGAAAACCCTAACAAAAGGGTTCTTTCCCCTCACATGGCAGCCGCTTCTCTTTGACACCACCACGACTCCGACCTCTGGGACCGCGCCTGCACCGCCTGACTCACCGGTGACGACGCCGACCACCGTCGCAAGCCCCGCCGGCGACGACGTCGTTATTCGATCCGCCTCGCGTGAGGTACCTCTGCGCCAACATACGGCCAGTTTGCCGGCGGCGTCAATCGACGCCGGAGACGTCGCTCTCGTTCTCGGCGGCTCAACGATTTCGCTTTCGAAGGCTAACCCCGAGAGATCGTTACCTCGCCGCCACCATTCAAAGACGTCGGCGGCAGCGGCAGCGGCGTCCACCACAGACGTTGACGGCGAGAACCCAGAGACGCTCGACCTTCACTCTCCCTCTCTCAGGCTCGACTCTCAGGCTCGACTCGCGCTGCTCTCGCGACACCCAGGGTCGCTGCGATTTCCGTTCAAAGCTCCGAACCGCCGGCGGCCTCGCCGCCGGCGATGGTTTCTACTCCTTTGTCTATCTCTGTGCTATGATTGGACGTGACTGGACGTGACTGATCGGAGAAAATGAGACTGGAATGGGGTTCTGATCCGGTGCGGTACTGGATTGCATGGGTGGGGGCTGTGATTCTGGTTTTTGTGCAGGTGGATGAACTTGAAGGTGAGTTAAGAAAGATGTTGGCTCGTTCGTATGCTAGTTGTGTGTTGGTGAAAACGAGTATGAAGCGGGTGAAAGTTTTGATGGATCATGAAGAATGGTGAAACATAGAGGATAAGGGATTGGTGGATGAAACTGATCTGGAGATTATTTAGTGGTGAGAGCGTGAAGGTGGTGGATGAATGATGGTGATAAAACTTTTTAAAGAGTGGAGGTACGATGAAGGTGTGAGAATGACTAGGATGATAATGGAAGATTCAATGTAGTAATGCATTCAACAGATTCAACAGTAATGTAGTAATGCATGCAACATATTCAATAGAGTGAGCCCAATAAATAACAAGCCAAGCCCAGTATATATCACTACATTATGTTCATTCTCAAGCACAATGCAACTGCATCAGATTCACATTCAACTATGCAAAATGAAGTATTTACCTCTCGCAGTCCTCCCTATCAGTGTCTTCGCGACTTAGACGATTTTTCCTCTCCTTTTTTTTTCGCTCCTGTTCTCCCCCTCCCTATTCTTCTCTTCTTTTCTCCTTTTTGTGTTCTTTTCTGGTGTTTTTTTTTTCTTGCGTGTAGGTCGTGACCAATGCTTAGAGAAGGAGTGGAGTGTGGTTCTTCTCCCCGTCAGTTGGTGGTGTTAATGATTTCCCTGAAATGAAGGCTTTGCATGATATTATGATCTCCTGGTGCAGAGAAAACGTGCTGGAAGAGGGAAAGATTGATGATCCACGTTGGGTGGTTGCATGTGTTGATTCTTGAGGGAATTCCCAATATCGAAGAAGAGAACCACACCCCATTGATCGAAACGAAGGATATGTATGAAGATAAACGCATGAAACCGAGCACTAATGCATGAAACCAACGTGGAGAGGTGACAAAGTAAGAGAGAGTTGCAGAGGGTAGGTTGTGCTGGTGCAGAAAAAAGGAAAACTTTCTCTCTTTTTTTTTTTTTTTAAAACAAACGGCTAAATAAAAAGAATAAGATAAAAATGGGCTAAAATGAAATAAAGGTACAGTAAAACATATTAAACCCCAAAGATTATAAAATGAAACTAAATAAAAAAGAAACCAAATAAAGAAAAAGAATAAAATAAAATGGGGCAAACATTTAAAATAAAAATAATATAAGATAATAACAATAATAGTAAAATAAAATAAAATAAAAATCATAAAACAAAAGTAAAATGAATTTGAAACAAAAACAAAACAAAAGAAGATGAAAATAAAGTTGAAATAAGATAAAAAAAGTAAAAGAAGAAATATTATTTATGCTCAATTAAACATTCATTTTTTTATCCTTTTTTAACTTTTTTCTCAATTATTATCTAGGTCAAACAACAAATTTTTTTGGCTTTTTATCCGGACGAAACTGGGTGTTGACAAGTTTCATTATTTTAAAACACATCATCTCTCTAGAAACCACTTCTCTAGAGCTCTCTTACTTCTCTCTAAAAGTTCTGTCTTTCTGGTCGTCTGATTGAAGAACCGAGACTGTAGAATTGATCCTCTCAGTGAGCTCTTCAATTTGGACCGATCAGTTTCTCCGTTCGTGTAAGTTAAGTTTTTGCTGTCTTTTTGGTTTTTTCTGTTTTCTGTTGCATGTAAGCCTTCTTCTGCTTGCATGTACCGTTTTATTTATCAATATGAGTCTCTGCTAATCAGTGATCATAATGATATGTCCTGATCATTCTTGTGATGTTTCTATGTGTAGATAGAACATCCTGTGGAGTTAGAGACATATGACGTTTATAGAGTTGTTTAAGCAAGATATCAGGTAAGGGAAGCTAATGTCTATTACATCTCACAAACCTGTTAGGAATGTTATTATATGATTATTCTATAATTAACTGATGTGTTTGATATGTGAATTGGGTTGTGATGTTTAAAAATGATAAATACTTAGGTTTTATCTGTGTTTGAGAATAATCGTATGTTATGGGTGCAATTGGATGCAATTGGTGTGGATATTTTGATAGAATTAATGTTTGATACTCGAGTGGTCTTTGGTGGAGGTTTTGGAGTTGTATGGATTGGTTGAATAAGTATAATTTTGCTTAAATCAGTTTCTGTAGAATTATGCAGAATTACTTACTCGTTGGGCGAATAAGTTGATCTGCAAAATTATGCAAAACACTGATCTGTAGAATTATGCAGATTCACATACTCATTGGGCTAGCATGGGCTAGTGCTACTCGCTGGGCTAATTTCCAAGTCAGGAACTTCCAGACCTGGACTAGTGGTTGGGGAGTGATACTAGCTGGGCGAGCATAGGCCAGTGGTTGGGCGAGTGCTACTAGCTGGGCGAGTGAGTCAGAACCTGAAACTTGTATTTTTGAGTTAAATTGGGTGGTATTTTAGTTATCATAGAAGCTTTGTAATTATTATGAATGATGAGTATATGATATGAGATTGTTTATATGAGACTGAGTTGAGATTGGTCAATGCTAACCCAAAGAGGATTAGTAGTGATTGTGGTAGTGTATGCATTGAGGTAGGGATTGTCTTGGAAGTTATCCTGACGCTAATAACCATTCAAATTCTCAAGTAGAGAGGAATGGGGTATGTGGTTAGAGGAGCAAGAGGTCCTAGCCTAGGGGTTTTTCCTTGACCATAGGTGCTAACGGACTGACCTTGTATGTGGTTAAGTTTTGACTCTTAATTTGTCGCTCTACAGAGCATGAGATGCCACTACAAGTGCATAACTGACTGGATCCGACCTCAATGGATGTATCCAGATTAGTTGATTCGTAGTTTATAAATATATGTATGTGAATATATGCTTGTCTGTAGTTGTAAGATATATCAATATTATATGGTTTAAGAAAATTCTTTAAAAGTCATTAGCTTACCCTTCTTTTGTGTTTCTGTCTTGTATTGTATGTTTTCCTTTTGCGATGATCACCTATTCAGTGGGAGCAGTGGTGGTTGCAGTTTCAGAGGCACCTCTGGAGGTTGAGGAGCCATCTTTTAGATCGAATGAGGTCTCAGTGGGAAGTTGTTGTAAGTGGTTAGCTTGTGTTTAGAGTTAGAAATGTTTGGTATGTATAGTTGATATATTATATAGTCTGATCATTTATAAGACTGTATAAATATACTTTATATATTTGTTTATCTGTTTTGAACACTAAGGTGGAATATCCTATTTTAAATAATAGTAATTATTATGAAAATAATAATAATAATTTAATGTAATTTACTTTTTATTAAAATTTATTAAATAATAGTTTTTAAAATTTAATATTTTTAACTAATCTAAAAATTATTTTATATATTTTTCTATCAAGGACATTTTAGTAATTTTAAAATTTTATCTATAATAATTTTTTATTTTATCTATTAATCATTCAAATCATTCACTAACTTTCATTAAATTTATCTTCAAATTCACTCACTTTACCCTATAAATTCAATCAAAGAAACACACATCTCCATCCATACAAATCCACACAAATCTATACAAATTCATCTTCACACACCCTCTCGAATCTATCTATCCATGTGAACCCAGCCTTCAACACCAATTTAGTGGTCAATTCATAAATTAATTATAGGTTTAATTATGCCTTTGGTCCCCATTTTGGAGTCAAAATCTCAAAATGGTACCTAAATTTTTAAAAGTCTCAAAATGGTCCCCTTTTTTGTTGAAACGTCTCATGTTTGCCCTTCCCATTAAGTCAAGATTGACGCCGTTAGAGGGAGTGCAACGTGTCAGTTCCTCAATTTTTTAAATTTTTTTATTAATTTTTTTTGAATTTTTTTTTATTTTGAATTTTTTTTTGAATTTTTTTAAAAAAATCAAAAAATTGCCACGTGTCAAGCTGTCATCGTGCCACGTGGCAGTGACAGTGACACGTGTCAATATTACACCACGTGTCATTTTGTTAGTCTCAATTTGGTCCCTTTATTTTAATTTGTCTCAATTTAGTCCCAATTTTTTGTAAAAAGGAGCAATTTTGTCCCCCTTCAAATTGAAACAAAATTTAATTTTATATA
>Ga0214543_1011458_pt1 | contig 12407 bp, 10 predicted proteins | sample CNSS2metaG_FD_160094 | JGI IMG/M metagenome (GOLD analysis project Ga0214543, IMG submission 160094) | Root nodule microbial communities from cowpea collected in UCLA plant growth center, Los Angeles, California, USA - CNSS2 | ecosystem: Host-associated > Plants > Roots > Nodule | place: USA...
ATGTTCTATAAATACACGTGGACCCCATCATTTAAAGGTACGCATTCATTAATCACTGATTTGACTCTCTGAGAGCTTTGACTTACTTGAGCTTCGGAGATTCTTCTGCAGGTAACCCCTCCTGGGTCTAAGCTGACATGTATCGACCGGGAAGAGGCCAACTGAAGAGATAGCGGACTACATGGTAAGGTGACGCTTGTGTCTAACCTCTTATTTGTTCTCTGCAGGAACAGAAATTATCCATGAGTGAATCTTTAGAAGATCCACCAATAATATCCCAAACAACTCTCACTGAGAAGGTTCCTCGTCTGCTCATGCAACAGGTACATATGAAAGAAAAATATGAAAGGATTGAGGTCTTTATAATCCTTAAATATCAATCTTAATAAACTCAACAAACAATACAGACATTGGAGGCCTAGATTTGGACCTACAACCACAAAACCTGATCTTGTTTTACTAGACATATGGATCCATATTCCCCTTTTGATGATCCATTATGAACATCAAAAGTTACTTTGGGAAGTGATTAGGTAGTTGAGTATTTCTCATAAAACATTGGTACAATCATAATTATTTCTTTCTTGAGAATATTAGCCATTTATCGGCCCACACTACCTAACCTTGGCGATGCCGAGCAGGTATCGGATAGTCTCAAGTTTGGCCTATGAATATCCTAGTCCAGTGCGCTATTCTGAATTATCAGATATTCACCTACTTGGTAAAACTTCCTTAGACCCCACCATGGTCCCTGCCTTTCATCCCGCAGTGTACCAAACTGTGACTTCCCAAATACAAACATTTTGACATTGGTTTAATCTCAACTTATTGAAACTAATCTTAACTCTTACTTAACTGACATAGTCTTGGATATTTTCTAAGGTCATAAAATGTGATGACTATCAAATCATGTCATTGTATAAACTATACACAAAGAACATAAAATAAAATAAAATGTACATGTAATTTTCTTCTATAAAAGCTCACTAAATAAAATAATATTTACTTTTACTTTACATTCATTTATTTTTTTAATTATAAAATAATCATAAAATAAGAATTAAAGCAAGAACTTTAAATAAAAAATTAGATAAGGATTAGAATGTTATAAATAAATATAATAATATAAATTTTAATTAACTAGGACCAGTGCGTAACTAGAGATATATTAATTGAAATAAATAAACAAGACTAGTGCATAACTGGAGATAAGTAAAATAAAATAAATAAACAGGACCAGTGTGTAACTAGAGATAAATTAAATAAAATAAATAAATAGGACCAGTGCATAACTGGAGATAAACAAAATAAAATAAATAAATAGGACCAATGCGTAACTGGAGATAAATTAAATAAAATAAATAAACAGGACCAATGCATAACTGAAGATAAATAAAATAAAATAAATAAATAGGACTAGTGCATAACTAGAGATAAATAAAATAAAATAAATAAATAGGACCCGTGCATAACTGGAGATAAATAAAATAAAATAAATAAATAGGACAAGTGCATAATTGGAGATTAAATAAAATAAATAAACAAGACCAGTGCATAACTGGAGATAAATTAAATAAAATAAAGGCTTGAATACATTTTTGTCCTCATTTTCGTAGTGTTTGTTGCGGATGGTCTTCATTTTGACAGAATATTTAAAATGATCCTCATTTTTACCAAATGTTTAAAATGGACCTCATTTTCGCAATTCGTGTTTTATTTGGTCCTTTTTTGTAACGCCGTTTAAATCATTAACGGAGCATTGTACAGGTGGCACAATTTGTATTAGGGTGTGTTACGTGTACTGTACATATGGCTAATTAATGTTAATTTTTCAATTTAGGAGAAATTTTGCAATTAGGGAAATTTCTTCATCTTCGTCTTTCTTGAGCTTGGATTTGCAGAGTAAGCAAATAGTACTAGCCATTTCATCATTGGATTGCAGTTATGCTCTTCATTTCAATTTTCCCATTAATCATCATCAACGAGGTAAGTGGGTTTAGGGTTTTCTGGATTGTGTTTGCTCGTGGGTTAGGGTTTTCGTAATTTTATTTTGGGGTTTGTTTGTCTTTCGATTGTTTTGATGTTCTGCATGGTTTCTAAATTACTTCCTTGATTTTGTGTAGTTTGTGTCTGTAGGTGGGGTTCAGTGGGGTATTATTTTAGTTGGTTTGTTTGTCGGTTGTCGGTGTTGGTGTAATGATCCCCATTATTTTATTTGTAATTGATTGTAGCAGTGATCCCCCATTGCGTTAAAGTAGGCTTAATAATACATCTTTTTATCTATTTAATTTACTTTAGGGCAATGAGTGATGATAGGTTCGATGTTGTTGTCCACCACGGTGGTGAAGTAGAGGCCCATGAAGAGGCTGCTGAAGTAGAGATTGGGGATGTCAATGGTCTGAATAGTGATGTTGAAGTGGAAGGTGAAATTGAAATGGAAGGTGATATTGAAGTGGAAACTATGTTTGAAAGTGATGATTCTAGTAGAGGTAAATTTGAAAATAGAGCATGCCATTTAATCAAGTTATCTGATGATGAATGACAATCAGAAGAATTACTTAATGGGCTAGATAGTGAGAGTGAAACAGTTGGGGATGAAGAAAACAATGATGAAAGGACAGGATGTGGTCCATTCCAAACATTTGTAATGCCAAAAAGTATGGCGGATTACAAATGGGAAGTAGGAACTGTTTTTCTAGTGCACAGGGATTAGTGCCTACCATTCAGGACCTATTACCCACTGCTGAGCACAGGTTTTGCATGAGGCATCTGTATGCAAATTTCAGAAAAAGATTCTCTGGCAAAAAAATTAAAGATACTCATGTGGAAGGCTGCTAGGAGCACACACCCAACAGTTTGGGAAAGAGTGATGTTAACAATTAAAGAGTTAAATATCGATGCTTAGAAATACCTTATTGCTATACCACCAAGGTATCTCTACTGTACAAATACCTGATTTTTGTACAAATACCTGGTTTTTGTACAAATACCTGATTTTTGTACAAATACCTGATATCAATACTGATGCTATTATTCATGCAGGTTCTAGTCCAAGTCTAGATTTAGTGGTTGAGCCATATGTGACATAATTATCAACAATATGAGTGAAGCTTTTAATAGTGTCATAGTGGATGCAAGAGGCAAACCCATAATCACCATGCTCGAGGAAATCAGAGTTTATTTAATGGAAAGGTGGGCCACCAAGAGAAAAAAGGTTACAACTTTTGAAGGAAACATCTGCCTTTGGGAGTGTGAGAGCTGAGTTTTTGGAGTGGCAAAGGAAGGCTATTTGGTATCATAAAGAGAAAGGGCTAAAAGACCATTAGGAGCAAGGATTTTCCAGGTTAAGGGAGCTCTTTTGCATGTATATACATGGTTGTTAATATTTTCGTGTATTCTGTAATATGCACGAATAAATGTATCTTTGCCATGAAATTTCATGCTTAATGTGATGCGAATTTGAGGGTTTGATTGTGTTGATGTTGTGTGAGTAATCCCTTATGAGATTGTATGAAAATAGTGTTTTCTGTACTGTATGTGGATTATTGTTTAATCTCGAATTTTTATGGTAAAATTAGAGTCTAAATCATGTTCATAAGGCTTGTAATCTGTGATGATTTGCTTGGAATGCTTGAATGTGATTTAGGCATGAATTCTGGTTTCTGTTCGCGTAAACAGGGAGAATGTTTGTTATTTTCACTCAAGCGAGCAAGACTCGCCTAGGCGAAAATAGCAGAAACTCATGCCTAGTTGTACTCGAGCATCTCGCTCAGGCGAGCATATCTCGCTTCAGCGAGAACTCGAGAGTACTGTGTGGTTCAGCTTGAGCACCTCGCTCAAGAGGAGAGCCCTGTTTTGGGCGACAGAGTATCTCGCTCAATCGAGGGGTTCTCGCCTAAGCGAGAAGTCGTGAAGGAACGCGTGCTTTGCTTATCTCGCCGCCTAGGCAAGAGATCCTGTTTTGGGCGAGGGATGATCTCGCTCAAGCAAGAAGGGCTCGCCTAAGCGAGACTTCGTAGTGAGTCGTTGTAGCACGCTGATGAGTGCGTATTTTTGCCCTCATTTAGTGTTTAATTATGGGTATTTAATTGAATTTGTGTGTTTAAAGATTGATTTAATTGGAATTTCCTATAATTGGGTTTATTAAGCATGAGGTCCAAAAGCATGTTAAAAATAGCGTTTTAGTTGCATAAATTTTCTTTGGATATTTTGAGGTGTGTTAGTGCAGCTGCAGCTAAGTTGAGCTCATGGAGGTGTGGAAATAATAAATTGCTTAAAGTTTCATGACACCTTAAAGATAAATCCAAGAATAGGAAATTATCAAAATCACAAAAATCCAAGCCAAGCATTCCATGAAGACAACAAGAAAAGCTTGAAAAAGTGAAGAAGTTTGGCTAAGCCAAGAAGAGAGCAACAAAAAATTGGACCTTGCGATTTTCTTTATCTTTATGATAGAAGATAATTTGGGAAAAATATATCTTAGATATTTTATTTGATATTTTTAAATAATTATCTTATTTAATTATATCATAAAATATTAAAAGATAATAACTACCAAATCTTTTTAGATGACAAGATCTTCTTGAATATTTTTAGTTCCACAATAAAAAAATATATCTTGAAGATATTGAATTATTTAAAAGATAATTTAAGGAGATTGCAAAGGGTTGATTTGGAAAATTAATACAAATACTAATTGGTGATAATTTATCATATATCTTTAATTAATTAATTAATTTAATTATATTAGATATTGATATTATCAACCAATTATATTTTTCAAATAGTCTATATCTCCAAATATTTTTAAATATTTATCTTTATCTTTATTTTAAAAGATATTTGAGAGATTTTAGCAACAGAAAAGCCTAGTCCAATTCCTATATAAAGACACCAAGGGAGAAGCAGAAAGAACAAGGACTTCGGAGTTTTGGAACCCTTAGGGGGGCCTAATTTCGTTTCCTTTCTCTCTCTCTATTCTTCTCTCTTTATTTTACTTTCGCATTCATGGAGTTCTAAACTTCTTGGGTTGATTCGATTGTAATTTCTTAATTGGATTCTGAGGTTAGATCAATTAATTTCTTTGTTCTTTTTATTATTGTTGAGGTTTCAATTCATCTATGTCTTTTATCTTTGAATCACGTAAAAAATAATGATTTTAAATCTATATGCATGTTGATCATATGAGTTCAAGGGTTTTTAAATCTAATTGAAACTTTACTTTGATTTTATTTAGAAGCTTTCATATGATTAAATGAGTTTTTACCAATAATTGAGACTTTACTTTGGTTAAAGGTATTTACTCTAACTACAATTAATTGAGACTTTACTTTGATTAATTAAGATTTTTATTTGGTGAGGAGATAAAAGAATATACATGATTAGGCATAGTAAATTTGATTGAGACTGTACTTTGATTGAATTTACTGTGGATAATCTAAAAGTTCTCACTTTTAATTGAGACTGTACTTTGGTTAAAAGTAAGAACGCCAACAAATTAATTGAGACTTTACATTGATTAATTTATAAATCTATAACAATAATTAATTGAGCAATAATCTTTAGATAACCGATGATGAATCTATTTTGAAAAAGCAATGGAATCAATCTATTTTTTTTACTATTGTTTTTATTTCTTTTTATCTTTTAAATTTTATTTCTATCTATGTTTATCTTAATCCCTTATATTTTTTACTTTATTTGACTAACTCATTTGTATAGTTTTTAAGAACTAATTTGTTAAAAATCAATTCCGCGTTCGTTGGGAGACGACTTAGGGTTACTTTACCTTTTCTATTTTCTTGACTACTATCTTAGCAATACTGAAGTTGCTATAGTTTCGTAGTATTAATTTGATCGCGTCAATGACAGCGTTATCACACGCTCACTCAAGAGAGGAAGCTTAGCTTAAGCGAGACATGCCTGGTCGCTTGAGCTAAGGCTTCTAGCCCAAGCGAGTTTAGTGCAATTTGTATGCGTTGTTTGTACGCATTGATGCGGACCTGGATGAGGGGATTTTGTGCCATGAGCAGGTAGGTTTATGGATGGTGGTTAACACATGATGATATGAGTGGGGAGGTTTATATCCAGTTACTCTCATGTGGGGATACGAACGAGGTAGGTTTGTATGTTCTGTGCTCACATTCGAGAGATGCTATGCGTGGGGAGGTACGTAGTTGATGGATCACTTGTGTTGGACTACATGCGGGCAAGTCTGTAAAGTAGGACTACGAGTGGTGAGGTTCGTAGAGGTAGGACCACGAGCGGGCAGGTTCGTTTGAGCATCATAAATCCCGAGTCCATGGCTAACTATGTTATGTGATGTAAAGGTTGAAAAGCCTTGGAGTATTAAGGACTTTGCCAATGTCTAATTTTAATAATATAGCTGGGTGTAATTATATGATTGAACTAGTGTGTTTCTTTGATTATTGAGCTCACCCTTTCTGCTTGTGCTTGGCGATGATCGTGTAATTATTTACACGAGAGCAGTTGATGATACAGGTGATACTGCTAACGCTTGCGACAGAGAGAGGGGCTAACTTGGGTTATAGCTAGGGATTTTGTTATGTTTTATTTTTTTATTATTATTAGAATTTTTACGAAATTGTAATAAGTTATTACTCTAATTTTGTTTAAATTATGGCGCTTTGATTTATGTTTTGAATTTTCCCGCGTTGGGAATAATAAAAGTTTGACGTTTGATGTTCTTTTCTTATTCATTTATTTTAATTAAGTAATTTCCAGTAGGGATGTTACACCACCTAGCCATGAAGTTCCCTTCCCCTTCCAGTGATATTATCACCATTGATGGCGACCAAAGGCTTGTACGCGAATGCTACATGGCGAGCTTACGACCCCAACTACCCGTTCTCCAAACCCACAATATCGAACGCCAACCCGGCTCTGGCATAACCCTATCCGACGAAGATCGTAACCCCATAGTAAGGTGCGACTTGCGCATCGAACCAGTAGAGGAGACAAGGACCTTGGAGCTCTCCATTGGACGCATCCTCAAACTCAGCGCAGGCCTGCAACAGGATCATTGCGATGTATTGACAACTACACTAACCACCAACGCCAACCTCTTCGCCTGGTCAGCCGAATATTTTCCTGACGTAGATCCCCAAATCGGCGTCCACAAACAATCTATATACAAGGAAGCCAAATACATCTCACAAAAGAAAAGAAAATTGGGGGAAGATCAAAGGCTAGCAACAAAAGCAAAAGTCGAAAAATTACTAGATGCCGGATTCATCGTTGAAGCACACTACACCACATGGTTGTCTAATGTTGTCCTTGTCAAAAAAGATAGTGGCAAATGGAGGATGTGTGTTGACTATATAGATCTTAATAAAGCCTACCCTAGACACGTCTATCCCCTACCCAGCATTGACAAATTAGTAGACGACACTATCGGAAACAAGGTGTTCAGTTTCTTGGATGCTTATTCCGGATATAATGAAATACCCATGGCTACAACCGACATGATCAAAACCGCCTTCATAACTGAAGACGCGAACTACTTCTATAAAGTCATGCCCTTCAAACTCAAGAATGCAGGCGCTACGTATCAGAGGTTAATGGAAAAAAGTGTTTAGCCACGTAATGGGCAAGTGTGTCGAAGTATACTTCGATGACATGGTTGTCAAATCACCCAGACACTTGCAATATGCAAAAGACTTGTTTGAAGTATTTTCTGCCCTACGACAATATAACGTCAGACTCAACCCCGAAAAGTGTGTTTTCGGCATAGATAACGGGAAATTCTTAGGTTTCATGCTCACACAATGCTGAATCGAGACCAACTCCGAGAAATGAAAAGCCACAATCGACATGCGCAACCCAACCAGCGTCAAAGAGGTGCAATGCCTAATAGTGATAAAGTATTGATCGCTACAAAGGATCACCAGTGCAGAAAGGGGTTTTTGCCGCGATAATTTTGGTCATTTGGCATCGGTTTAAGACCCGAGGCATATCTAGCCGAGGTAAAAAAGTTCACTTTTCTGCCTCGGTTCTTACCCGAGCATATCTCATCATTACTGTCTCGGTTCTAATACTAACTGAGGCATAAAATACGTTAAAAATTAAAAAAAATAATTCTGAAATGGCTGAAACCTGCAAGAACACAAGCAAGAAAAATATGTGAGCCTCACTGAAAAACGCCTCCATCACCATTCGCGGATCTCCTTGTGTTTCAACCACCATCAACGGAAACCACCAACAAGTGTAGCGTCTCGTTGACCCAGAACGCAACTCCGCCAGTTCACAAAACCTGAACACCTCACGCGTCCAAAATCTCGTGCCAACAACCATTAAATCAACCATTATGTGAAGTTCACCTGCACCAAAACGTGAGGAAACACAGCAAGACGAACCCCAACCCTACAGGAAAAACACCCAAGAAAATGGATTCAAATCGCAAAATGGAAATGCAAAAAATACCCCAACAAGTAGCAGCAAGACGAAGGTAAGCTGCTATTCTCGTCGGAGGAGGCGCAACGCTAGCAACAAGTGGAGAAGGCGGGCATGGCGGCGGATCTGCGATGGTGGGTCGCGGGACTGAACAGTGAAGATGCATCTGCAGTGGTGGCGGAACGGCGTTGAGGCACAGGCAGCGCTAATTTTTGAAGGTAGGGGATGCATCTACAATGCAGCGGATTTGGATTTTTAAAACCTAACTGGCCTTACTGCCTTGGTTGATTCGAAACCGAGGCATATACTCACGCAAAAAAAAAATCAGCCACGTGGAAAAATTCTGGCACTGATAGGCCTCGGGTGAAACAGCCCGTTGTAGTAAACCATTATATGCCTCGGTTCAGTGGGACCCGAGGCATAAAACTGCCCAATTATTTTCGAATTTTTAAAAAAGCGGGAAAGTGTGAGTTTCTGGTAGCGTTACTGCCTCGGTTGAATTTATAACCGAGGCATAAACATTCATAGGCCTCGGTTGTTTTGTTAACCGAGGCATAAAAGTTGTTCGAAATCACAAAAATGCCACCGCGTCCTTATCTACCTCGTTTGTGCAAGAACCGAGGCATATAGGGCGCTGTCTAAACATGAAACTGCACTAGTGGATGTTGGCCCATGACACATGCTTAGAAGAAAGGGAGTTCCTTGATTCCTTTCTTTCCTTTTATTTTCTTTAGTTTAAAATTCCATTAAGTTGGCTTGGTTGACTATTTTTAAGTTGACTTGTTGACCTTGACTTTGGGTTGACTTGTTGACTCAAAGAATTAGCTTAACCTAAAGCCAACATGTTAATTCAAAACTAACTTGTTTTGTAGGTTCATTAAGAGGTGGGACAAGGAAGGACAAGTGGCGCATTTAGATGGCTTTTGGAGAGCACATGTGGAGGAAAGAGAAGGAGCAAAGCTTTCTAGAAGCATCTAGAAAGGATGACCATATGCCTTGGCCACCAAGAAGTCTAGAAACATTTAGAAGGAGCTTCCACCTTGCCTTGGCTAAGAAGGCTTCTAGAATGTCCATGTGCTCCTTTGTAGACTTTGTTATTTGCATTGTAATCCTTTTTAGCTTATTTTTTTTGCTTAGAGGCCCTTAGACACTTCTATTTAAGGGGACCTTTAATACTTGTACAAGGGTTGAACATTTTTGAGAAATTAAACACCTCTGTGTATCAACCATTATGAGAGTCTTCCTCCTTAGGGAGTGGAGTGCTTTTAAGCCTTATCTTGAATCTTGATTCAAGTGGTGGCACACATCCACTCATCTTCAAGGTTGCCATGGCTTCTTCTAGCCTAGCCTTGTAGTGGCGTGCTTGTCACATTTTTATCATTTCTTTCCTTTCCATTTTATGCTTTCTTTTTCCTTTGTGTGTGTGACTTGGGTTTTACTCTTTTTATGTGTTGTCCAATCCTATTTGTTTTGAATCAGTCTTCTCTAGAACCTTGGAAAGGAACCTTCACATCTAGATAGCTTTCTATCTTAATGTCCAATAGGGATTTCCTTGGTCTTCTTAATCAATCATCACCATATTCAATAATATCCTATAAGGAACAAGATAATCCTACATCAAGTAGGCCGCCTCACCGCCATATTCAGATTCCTGCCCAAACTTATAGAACAAACTCGACCCATCATCCAACTTCTCAAAAAGTCCGCGAAGTTCTCTTGGAATGACGATTGTGGAAAATTTCCAAGACCTCAAAACTACCCTCACATTCCTCCAATCCTCCTCAAACCAGATGTACACCTCCCTCTACTGGTGTATATTACAACAATAGACCATATAGTCAACATCCAGTTTACTTCGTCAGTCGATCTTTGCAGGACCCCAAAACTAGATATATGATGGTGGAAAAACTAGCCCTATCTTATGGTAAATGCAGAAAGACGGCTCCGCCCATACTTCCAAAACCACCATATCATTGTCAAAATAGACTACCCCATCCAGAAAATCCTCCAGAAACCCGACCTTGCCAAACGAATGTCATCATGGGCCGTAGAGCTTTCCGAAAAATCCAAAAGGTGTAGGTGTCGATATCGTCTTAGAAGGCCCCAACCACATACTCATCGAAAAATCCCTACACTTCGCCTTTAAAATCTCCAACAACCAGGCCGAATATGAAGTCATCCTCATTGGCCTATCACTGGCCCGCAAAGTCCGAATACGCTCGCTGATATGTAAAACAGATTCCAAGTTGACAGTTGGCCACCTCAATGACGAGTTTCAAATTAAAGACGCAACTCTGCTCCAATACTACCACCTGATCCGCAACATTATGCAATCCGTTTTGACAGGGTACAAATCCAGCACATACCTAGAGGAGAGAATGCACGAGCAGACACCTTGTCCAAATTAGCAAGCATTAAACTTAAGGCCAAACATAAGTCCCTCCTGTAACAGACCCTATCAGCACCATTAACAACAAACGTCTGCCTCAACCTGGGCCATACCGACAATTGGACAACTCCGTATATCTAGTATCTCAAGACTAGAAAACTCCCAGCCAATGCCAACAGGGGATGGCCATCAAAAGCAACACGGTACCAATGATAGGGGACGATTTATACAAACGTGGATACGAATAACCCCTGCTCAAATGTGTTACAAAGGAGCAAACAAAGTACATACTTTAGAGAAATACATGAGGGAATATGCGGATACCATTCAGGTGCACGAACCATGACGACAAGAATACTTAGAGCCGACTACTTCTGGCCGACCATGGAAGCAGATTGTCAAGCTTTCATCAAAAAATGCATACCATGTCAGAAACATGACAATCTCATTCACCAGAAACAAGAGCAATTGCATTCCATACTCTCCCCATGGCCATTAACATAGTGGGGAATGAATATCTTGGGACCGTTCACCCCAGGCAAAGGACAAGTAAAGTTCCTCATCGTTGGTATTGATTATTTCACACAATGGATAGAGGCTAAACCATTGGCCACAATCACAGCACAACAAGTCCAACAATTTGTATGGAAAGACATCATATGCCGATACGGAGTCCCGCACACTATCATAACTGATAATGGTCAGTAGTTCATAGATAAGGAACTTGTTAAATTCTACAGCAGTCTCGAAATCAAACATATCACCAGCTCAGTGGAGCATCTGCAAACCAACGGACAAGCCAAGGCCGCCAACAAGGTCATACTAGTCGAGTTACAAAAAAGATTAGATGGCACAAAAGGCTGATGGCCAGAGGAATTGTTTTAAGTATTATAGGCTTACGGGGCAGAAGCGATGATACCAGTCGAGATTGGAGAACCCTCCTTACGTCGGCAAGTATATGACCATGACTAGAACCAACAAAATTTATTCACAAACCTAGATTTGCTAACTGAGTTGCGTGAGAAAGCACAAATCTGAAACATCGCAGTGAAATAGAGGGCAACCAGAAAATAGAACTCGGACCTCTGCCCACGGACGTTTGTCAAAGGGGACCTAGTTTGGAGAATGGCCAGCAGTGCAAGAAAGAGGGATGACAAGTTCTCAGCCAATTGAGATGGACCATATCAAATACGAGAGGATGCAAGAGGAGGTGCCTACAAACTAGAACAACTATCAGGAAAGGAGATACCGAACACGTGGAACGTATCTCACCTAAAGTTCTATTTTAGTTAGGCTTCCCAATGTAATAAACACAGACAATTTGTAACCCTGGGTGTACTCTTTTTCCTCACCAGACATTTATTCCCTAAGGAGGGTTTTGTGATGAAGGATTATCTTGTTCCTTTTTAAGATTATTGAATATGGTGTGAGTTGATTAAGAAAGCTAAGTGAAATCCCCACTAGACATTAAGATAACTAGCTATCTAGATGTGAAGGTTCCTTTCACAAAGCTCAAGAGAAGAAGATGATGGATTGATTCAAAACAAAAAGGAAATGGAAGGCACATAAACCATAGAAAACCAAGAACAATTAAAGGAAGAAGAAA
>Ga0214543_1011461_pt1 | contig 12405 bp, 7 predicted proteins | sample CNSS2metaG_FD_160094 | JGI IMG/M metagenome (GOLD analysis project Ga0214543, IMG submission 160094) | Root nodule microbial communities from cowpea collected in UCLA plant growth center, Los Angeles, California, USA - CNSS2 | ecosystem: Host-associated > Plants > Roots > Nodule | place: USA...
CATCATCTTCTTCTCTTGAGCTTTGTGAAAGGAACCTTCACATCTAGATAGCTTGCTATCTTAATGTCCAGTGGGGATTTCACTTAGTTTTCTTAATCAACTCACACCATATTCAATAATCTTAAAAGGAACAAAATAATCCTTCATCATTTTCACATTTAAAATATGAATTGTTTAAATTCTAAATGGTGGAAAAGGTAAAAAAAAATGAAAAGGTTTAAACACACCAATCTCCTCTGAGTATTGCCCAACGTGTTTCTTTTGAAATGTTGAACAATTTTTATATATAAAATATGAATTATTTAAATTGTAAACGGTGAAAACGGTAAAAAAATGGAAAAAGCGTTACCAAAGATGAAAGTTTTCAACTTTAAATACACAATCCCCTCTGAGTATTGCCCAACATGTTTTTTTTGAAATGTTGAACAATTTTTATAATATAACATGAGTCATTTAAATTGTAAACGGTGAAAAGGGTAAAAAATATTAAAATAGTGTTACCAAAAGATAAAAATTTTCAAATTGTAATACACCAATTCCCTTTGAGTAATGGCTAAAGTGTTTCTTCTAAAAATTTGAACAATTTTCATATATAAAATATGAATCATTTAAATTGTAAACAACAAAAAGGGTATAAAAATTAAAAAGGTGTTACCAAAATATGAAATTTTTCAATTTTAAAAACACCAAATCTCTTTTAGTAACTGCCAAAGTGGTTCTATTGAAATTTTGAACAAATTTCATATACAAAATATGTATTATTTAAATTGTAAACGCTGAAAAAGGTAAAAAAAATTAGAAAACCATTACAAAAGATGAAATTTTTCAACTTTAAATACACCAATCCCCTCTGAGTAATGCCCAACATGATTCCTTAAAAATGTTGAACAATTTTTATATATAACATGAGTCATTTAAAATGTAAATGGTGAAAAGGGTAAAAAAAATTAAAAAAGTGTTACAAAAAGATGAAAAATTTTAAATGGCAATGCACCAATTCCCTTTGAGTAATGGCTAAATTCTTTCTGTTGAAATTTTGAACAATTTTAATATATAAAATATGAATTATTTAAATTGTAAATAGTGGAAAGGGTAAATAAAAATTTCAAAAAGCATTACCAAAAGATGAAATTTTTCAAATTTAAAAACATCAATCCCCTCTAGGTATTGCCCAACGTGTTTCTTTGGAAATGTTGAACAATTTTTATATATAATATATGAATTATTTAAATATTAAACGGTGAAAATGGTAAAAAAATGAAAATTTTCAACTTTAAATACACTAATCCCCTCTCAAATGGTATTGGTGTATTACAAATTGAAATACATCATTACCCTTTGACACCTAATTTTTTTTACTCCCATTTGACAACTAAAATATTTTTACACCCATTTGATGTTGCTGATTAAGTGTATCTGAAATGTTTTTGATGATCTCCATAATAGCATGACAATGGTTAACATGGCATGTGTGTGATAATCTGAAAATGTTAATCTGCTGCCCCGATAGTTGACTAGCCAACTAATGTAGTCGACTAGGTTCGTGCCTGATAGCAGCTGTTATATAAAAACAGTTTCTACACTTTCTGAAGCTGGATCTGTTCAACCAAAAGAAAGAAAGAGAAGTGTGAAACAGGTTCTTGGAGCTATTTTGGAAGGTCCTCTTGAAGAATTCTATCAAGACACATTCAGTTTTGACTGGGCAAGAAGAAGAAATTTCAGTCTTGGAAAAGGTGTACTAAATCCATTTTGTAGGCTTTGTTCTTGTGTTTTGATACAGTTTGAAACTGTTTGTTTTTGTTGTTTTCTATCTAAAGCAAGTGTGTGTGATAGCCTTACTGTTGTGTGGTTGAGCAAGTGTGTGGAAGCCTTGCGTGTGTGTTCCTTTATCTTAGAATTTAGATTTATCAAGTGTATTTGTAAATCTTGAAATTCTTGTGATATAGTGAAATCTCTATCTGTGGTTTGCTAGATGAAACTGGATGTAGATTCCTAAGAATCGAACCAGTATAAAAACTTTGTGTGCTTTATCTTCCTCTCCATATTTTGTCATAGTATAAATGCTCCAAACATTAAGCATCAAACCACACTATTTCAATTGATTCAACAAGCAAAGGGTTTAACAAAACAATTTTAAAAATTGATTAAACTGGGCAAAATTTGTTAAAACCAATTCACCCCCCTCTTGGTTGTGAAATATTGGTGCATCAATTCTAACAAGTGGCACTAGAGCTGGTTAGTCGAATACATAGTCGACTAGATCCTGATAGATGGCCAATATTTCACAAACATTTTCTGAAGGGGCTTCAATAAACAGATGATGAGATGCCTCTAACAAAAGGACCCACAACAAGAGCAATGGCTAGGAAGATACAAGAGGAATGGGCCTCCAATACACATACAAGGCCCAAGATGAATTTTACATGGGCCAAGGAAGATGTGAAGACCTAGCCTAAAACTCTTTGTTTGTAAATATTAGAATAGGGTTTATTTTTGGGCCTTGTATTTTGGGCTTTGTAGAATAGGGTTTTTGTTTGGGCCATGTATTGGGCCTTGGAGGGTTTTTGGGCTTTGAAGAGAATTGGACCAAAGAAGAGTTGGGCTTGAAATTGGCCCAACAAAGAGAGAGAGCGCATTTGTGAGAGGATATAGATCCTTCTTGCTCCAATCTTGGTCACCAAGCTTCTCTTATGCGCCTAGAAGCAAGTCCCTTGTGACTTGCTTAGGTGGCAAGTCACACTTGCCTCGTGCTCTCTTTTTGGCTCCAAATACCACATTCTAGATCTTTTTCCCTTCATTTTTCTAGACCACTTGGCTCTCCTTTTCTACTATAAATAGAGAGCTTAGGACCCTTGTATATTCATTCATGAATATAGTAGAGAAACTCTGTTGAGATGACTCCAGACTCCTCTCTTTTTGTGAATCAACTTAGGCTAGAGTTCTCCTTCTTGGTTTCCTCTAGCCCCCTTCCATGAGTGTTAGCCCAACCTCACTTGAGAGCTTCTCCAAACACCATTGCCGCACCAATTCTCCTCTCATCTTCTAACTTTCACACCTTCATCCTTCTCCATGGAAGCTTCATCAATTCCGCATAGCTTCTCCTTGACTCATCAACAGACCACCCTTATTCTCTGAAGATAACTATCCCTTCTAGAAAATCAGAATGAAAATCTTTTTAGAATCCGTTGATAAAGTTGTATGGGATGCTATTGTAAATGGGCCATTCATACCTACAAAAATTGTGGAAGGAAAAACTATGCCTAAAGATTTCTTATCTTGGACTCTTGATGAAAATAAACGTGCTCATTATGATGTGAGAGCCAAGAATATAATCTCATATGCACTAACATTGGATGATTTCTATAGGGTATCAATTTGTCAATCCGCCAAAGAAATGTGGGATGTGTTAGAGGTAACGCATGAAGGCACGAATGAAGTCAAAAGAGTTAGAAATAACACATTAATCCATGAGTATGAAATGTTTAGGATAAAGGCTGAAGAAACAATCTATGATGTGCAAAAAAGGTTCACTCATATTGTGAATCATCTCATAGCCTTGGGAAAGGTCTTTGAAAAGGAAGAACTGAATATCAAAATACTGAAAAGTCTGAATAGACCATGACAGCCTAAGGTCACTGCAATTTCTGAATCAAGAGATCTTACCACAATGAGTATGGCAACCCTCTTTGGAAAATTAAGAGAACATGAATTGGAACTTGGACGTCTAAAAGAGAAAGAGAAAGGAGAGAAAAGGAAAAGCAATGCATTAAAAGTTGCTACAAAAGCTGAAAGCAGAAGCAAAGCCAGCAAAGATAAAGAAAGAACAGATCAGGAGGATGAAAATTCTGATTCTAAGACACTAAAACTGATGGTAAAACGTTTCTCAAGATTTTTGAAGTACAAAAATAAATCTAATGCAAAATCTGCAGCTACAGGAAATAGAAGATTCCCTTCCAAGAGGCAAGAGTCATCACCTAGCACTCCAACACGTTATGAGTGTGGCAAATCTGGTCATATCAAACCTGATTGTCCAATTCTAAAGATCAAAAAGAAATTGGAGGAAAAGAGTGAGGCCACAAGCATGTCCAAGAGAGTGAAGAAAGCATATATTGCTTGGGAGGGCAATGACTCCAATACCTCTAGTGATTCAAGTGAAAGCGATGAAGAAGAAACAAATATGTGTTTGATGGCTGATACAAAATCCTCTGCCATTAGTGTAAGTAATCTTGAATCTACTGATGAAAGCTATGAAAATAGGTTCTATCAACTACTTGAGTTATATAATGAGTTGCATGAAGAGGCTAGAAAGTTGCAATACTCTAATAACAGACATAAAGGTGAAAATAGGTGGCTTGAAAATAGATTAAAACAGCTTGAAACAGAAAATGAAGAGTTGAAAACTGAGCTTGAAAATATTGAAAAGCATAAAAGTGATAATTGCAAAAAGAGTGTGCTTAATTGTGAAAATTGTTCCAAACAATTAGAGAGAATCAAATATCTAATGAGTACATTAACTAGATTCACTCTAGGAAGAAATTATCTAGATGCTATGCTAGGTTCCTAAAGAAGTGTACTGAACAGAGAAGGCATAAGATATGCAGAACACAAAAATCAACTTAATAGTCGACTAAAGTCAAGGAAATTCATTAACATGAGTAAACCATCTTCTATTGTATGCTTTTACTGTTGCAAACCTGGTCACACATCAAATAAATGCTACTTTAAGAATCAAGGTGTTCCTGAAGGTAAATATAAATGGATAGCCAAGAATTCAAATGTTTTGTCTAACATGAAAAGACTTCAATTGGGTACCTACATCATTTCTTTAAACTGTTTTGCAGGGTTTATAAAAAGCCTAATAATCAATGAGGTATTATTTTTTTGGGCTGCACAAGTAAAGAAAAGTTTTAATCATTCCATGTCTGAGTAAAACAACTTTGAACACTTTTTGATGATGTTTCTTATGACATAAAAATTAATATTTTTGCACCAAAAGTGTTTCCTACAAATACAACTTGTGTTGCTGCATCCATGTTGTTATTCTTCAACATTTTAATCAATTAGGCATACTTGATTTCACATTTACAACATAAAAATCTGCATCAGATTTTACCATTCTGCAGCAAATAAAGTAGACTATCTAGTTAACTATCGTTTTCATACTGCACCAGATTTGTCACCACTGCACCAGTTTTTCTGTTTCTGCATTACATAGTCGACTCATTAGTTAACTATTTTTTCATACTACATCAGGTTTTCTCATTCTGCATAAAATAGTCAACTTGCTAGTTAACTAGCCACGTATTTTTTTGTGTTCCTGTGTCCAAATTCACACTTATTCGACTAGATTAATAACCTAGTTAATTATGTCTGCAACAAACTTGGTTTGGTAAAGTTTTTAAGATAACTTTCAAATTAATTCCAAAAGTCATAAACAACACTACCAAATCCCTAAATAAGATCAGAACCCTAAATCCCCATTCTCTAATTGTTTTCAAAACTCCCAATCTCTTTAAAACCCTAATCTTGAGAAGTTGTAGTAAGTTACCTATTTTCCCTTTTCATTATGCTATTTGAATTGTGTTGTTGTTGTTCATCCTTCCCGCAACCTTCATATGTGTTTGAGGAAGAAGAAAAGAAATTTGCCGCTGCCATTGTTGATGATGAGGAAGGATCTCCACAAGCTGAAATGTTTGATTAATGGGATTGTAATCTTTCTATCTTTCTCCTTTTGTTTTCATTTTGGCTTAAATTGGTGTTAACATGTACGCTACTTGATCTAGTTTCAGTAGCGTAAATAGGATATCTCTTTTGCCTATATGTTGTATGAACTGATGTTGCATACATATTTTGTATCATGTTTGTCCTTGCTGTAAGATCCGGGAAAATTAATTAATTAATAAATGCGGGAGGAAGGTGTCTTTATGACATTAATTGTTGTTTAATGTGACGTGGAAAAGTACTAGCTCATGTGGTTGAGAGTACTTTGATTGTGTGAGAGGACTTGGGTTCGAGTCCTATGTATGCCAATTATGTGTTATTGTTTTATGCTTTGTTTTATTAATATGTAAGAGTGTGGAACTTGAAATGTAAACTTATGATGAGTGTGTATATCATCGAATGTGAATTGGCATAGTGGTTGTGCTTTGGCCTTATGAGTGGAAGGTCATGGGTTTAAACCTTGGTGGGCAAAGAATAAGCTTTATTTTTGCTAGCTATTAGTTGTGGTATGAATGTGAAGGGGTAAAGAAAACCTAGCAGAAGGGTAACCATTAGGTGCTTGAATAGCCATTAAGCCCACACTAAAGCCATTCTCGTTTTATTTTTATAACCCGTCTCAAAGGCACCTATAAAAGCCAAAATTTGGGTAAAGGGAAGGGTTTTGGCCTTTGTGGTGAACTGCTATAGTGAGAGGCACGAAATTGAGAGTGTGGGCAGAATTTTGGGTGTGCAAGGGCTTTAGCAAGAGGGAGGTTGGAATCAAGGTGTCTGTCTTCTCAATTTTGAGCACTAATTCCAGGTTAGGGGAGCTTTTCTTTGTGCGTCTGAATTACGTAATATGTTTATGGTTTTGTGTCATGGATTTCACAATTGATTTCTGTTTGGCATGAAATTCGTGTATTATGTGTAGTGCTTGAGAGTTTGATTGGTTTGAGGTTGTGTGCATAACCTTGTGATGCATTATATAATTAGAATGAGGGTTTTGGTGTTGTTATTTTTAGGTTATGGCCAATATGTGGGTTCAGAGGATTCAAATGTGTTGCACTGCATATATATAGGGTTTGGTTGATGATACAAATTGATTGAACATGTTTGGTTGCGATTTGGGATTGGTTTGGGTGGGTAAGAGATGGGTGGTTAGGCAAGAGATGATCTTGCCTAGGCGAGAGTATCTCGCCTAAGCGAGATAACGTGATGTGGTCTCTGCTTTAAGCTCGCTCAGGCGAGTTGGGTTAGCCTAGGCGAGGCTGAGAGCTTAGTTGGGCGAGGGGTCCCTAGCCTAAGCAAGTTTATGTGAGTTACTGTGTTTCATATGTTTGTGAGTGTGTGTTTTAGTTGTTTATCATAAGGATGGATTGCATATGCATGTGGTGTGATGTTTGGGCTTGAAGGACTAAGTCCAATAGGGGTCTGGGATGTGCTCGATGGTTGGACACATGATGGGCATGGAAATGGTTGAGTTCCCGTCGGCTACTAATGGGCGAGGAGTCCTTAGTATGGTGATTGCATGTGTCGGGCGCACGATGGGCAAGGAACTGTGATGTTCCCGTCGGCTACTATTAGGCGAGGAGTCCATAGTATGGTGATTGCGTGCGTGCCAGTGTCCAAGTGTGAGACTTGGATGTTTATACTACAGGCGAGGAGTCTGTAGGGTAGGACTATGAGTGGGATAGGCTCATAGGGTTGGACCACGAATGAGTTAGTTTCGTGGGAGCACAGGAAAGTCCCAAGACCTAGTTCATGCATATGACTCATGAAGGACTATGAGGTCATGGTTTGGGTGATTTGGAACTTATAAAGTTAGTTATGTTATTTTGGGTTGGGAAACATATTTATATCATGTTTTGTTTATATATGTTATGCATAGCTCACCCTTTCTGTGTGTGTGTGGCGATGATAGGATAACTTGTTATCCAGGAGCATATGATGTGACAGGTGGGCCAGGAGACACTTAGACGCAGAGCGAGGGCTAGCAGGGGGATAATTTTGTATATGCATATAGATGTTTACATTTTTAGCTTTGAGAAAATTATGTAATCCCTTTGGGAGTCTTTGACTTTTAATTCGATTTTATGAATTATGGACTCCTGGACTTATGGATTTTAATTTTTAAAGTTTTAAATTTCCCGTGTTTTGGGAAATAGTTTATGTTAAATGCAGCACTTGTTGGATTTCGAATTTTTATTTATTTAATATCAGTAATATTCCTTACAGACGTTACACTTGCTATGTTGCATCTTTGTCTGAACAAATATTTGTGGTAGTGATACTGAATATGTCTCATCGTTTGCATATTTTTTTATTGTCAGTCCCTTATTTTTCTAAATGTTCAAAAAGGGGGAGAAATGTGTGTGTGTTGTTTGGGTGCTTGTTCTTAGGGGGAGTAACCATGCATCTAGATTTTGGGATCAAGATTGTTCTTTTGTGATTGATTGTACTTTGAGCTAATATGATAAAATTTGTTGTATTTGGTTTGCCCATTAAGTCCATGTTGCTCTTTTCTTGTTACTTGATTTGACAATGTTGCTTGTACTTTGATATTCCAATTTCTCTTATCCCCATCTGCTACATTTTACTTTGATACCATATTATATAATGACATGCATTCCATGGTTATGACATTCTGTGATTTCATTGGCCTATTCATAATATAGGGGGTTCCAAGTTAGGGGGAGCAAAGGAAGCCCATGGTTTTGAATGCTTTTAGCTATATACTTCATTGAGATTGGCTATTTTTTGCATTGTTTTTTTTATCCCTGTTTTTGATCATGTCCAAAGGGGGAGAAAGGTTTGTTGTTCTATGCAAGTTTGTTCATCATCAAAAAAGGGGGAGATTGTTGCTGATTAAGTGTATCTGAAATGTTTTTGATGATGTCCATAACAGCATGACAATGACTAACATGGCATGTGTGTGATAATCTGAAAATGTTAATCTGATGCCCTGATAGTCGACTAGCCAACTAGTGTAGTCGACTAGGTTCGTGCCTGATAGCAACTGTTATATAAAAACAGTTTCTGCACTTTCTGAAGCTGGATCTGTTCAACCAAAAGAAAGAAAGAGAAGTGTGAAACAGGTTCTTGGAGCTATCTTGGAAGGTCCTCTTGAAGAATTCTATCATGACACATTCAATTTTGACTTGGCAAGAAGAAGAAATTTCATCTTGGTAAAGGTGTACTCAATCCATTTTGTAGGCTTTGTTCTTGTGTTTTGATACAGTTTGAAACTGTTTGTTTTTGTTGTTTTCTGTCTAAAGCAAGTGTGTGTGATAGCGTTGCTATTGCGTGGTTGAGCAAGTGTGTGGAAGCCTTGCGTGTGTGTTCCTTTATCTTAGAATTTAGATTTATCAAGTGTATTTGTAAATCTTGAAATTCTTGTGATATAGTGAAATCTCTAGCTGTGGTTTGCTAGATGAAACTGGATGTAGATTCTTAGGAATCGTACCAGTATAAAAATTTTGTGTGCTTTATCTTCCTCTCCATATTTTGTTTAGTATAAATGCTCCAAACATTAAGCATCAAACCACACTATTTCAATTGATTCAACAAGCAAAGGGTTTATCAAAACAATTTTAAAAAGTGCTAAAACTAGGCAAAATTTGTTAAAACCAATTCACCTCCCTCTTGGTTGTGAAATATTGATGCATCAATTCTAACATTTGACACCTAAGATTTTTTTATACCCATTTGACACCTAAAATATTCTTACACTCATTTAACACCTAAAATATTTTTACATCTATTTCAAACCTAAGATCTTTTTACACCCATTTGACACTTAATTTTTTTACACACAATTATGTAGTAAAATATTTTTACTCTAATTTCACACCTAAAGTATTTTTAAACGCATTTCAAACCTCTATTACTTTTACTCCAATTTGACACCTACATTAATTTTACAACCATTGGACACCTAAAATAATTTTACACCCATTTGACACCTAAAATTTTTTTACACCCATTTGACACCTAATTCTTTTTTACTCGCATTTCACACCTAAAATATTTTTATACCCATTTGACACCTAATTTTTTTCCCTACCATTCGACACCTAAAACATTTTTGTACCTATTTGAGACCTGTAATATTTTTACTACCATTTGACACCTTAAATATTTTTACACACCCAAAATATTTTTACACCCATTTGACACCTATACTTTTTTTTACACCCATTTGACGCCTAAAACTTTTTTTCACCAATTCGACACCTAATTTTTTTTTTACTCCCACTTGACACCTAAAATATTTTTACACTCATTTGACACCTAAAATATTTGTACACCCATTTCACAATTAAGATTTTTTAAACCTATTTGACACCTAAAATATTTTTACACTCATTTGACACCTAAAATTTTACACTCATTTGACACCTAAAATAATTTTACACCCATTTCACACCTAAAATATTTTTACACACATTTCACTCCTAAAATCTTTTTACACACATTTGACACCTAAAATATTTTTACACCCAATTTAGACGTAAAATACTTTTACGCTAATTTCACACCTAAAATATTTTGACACCCATTTGAAACGTAAAATATTTTTACACCCATTTGAAACCTAAGATATTTTTACACCTATTTGACATCTATAATAATTTTACGCCCATTTGACACCGATAATTTTCTTATCCCGTTTGACACCTAAAATATCTTTACACTCATTTGACACCTATAATTTTTTTACTCCTGTTTGACACCTAAATAATTTTTACACTCATTTGACACATAAGATATTTTTACACCAATTTGTACCCAAAATCTGTTTACACCCAATTGAGAAATAAAAAAATTTTACACCTATTGGACAACTAAAATATTTTTACAAACATTTCACAACTAAAGTATTTTAAAACTCATTTGACACCTAAAATATATTTACACCCATTTTACACCAAAAAACCTTTTTACACCCATTTTAGAGGTAAAATATTTTTACACCCTTTGACACCTAAAATATTTTTACACCCATTTCGCACCTAAAAAATTTTTACACCCATTTCACACCTAAGATTTTTTTACACCTATTTGAAACGTAAAATATTTTTACACTCATTTTACACCTAAAATATTTTTACACCCATTTCACACCTAAAATCTTTGTACACCGATTTGACACCTAAAACATTTTTACACCCAATTCACCCCAAAAATATGTTTACACTCATTTGACACCTATAATTTTTTTACTCCCATTTGACACCTAAATATTTTTACACTCATTTGACACCTAAAATATTTTTACACCCATTTGTACCGAAAATATTTTTACACCCAATTGAGATGTAAATTTTATTTACACCTATTGGAGACCTAAAAATTTTTACACCCATTTCACACCAAAAAGTTTTTGACTTCCATTTGACACGTAAAATAATTTAACACCTGTTGGACACCTAAAATATTTTTACACTTGTTTGCCATCTAAAATATTTTTCCATATAGTTTACACCTAAAAATTTTTGCACCCATTTGACGCATAAAATTTTTTTCACCAATTTGCCACCTAAATTTTTTACTTCGATTCGACACTTAAAATATTTTTACACCAACTTGGCACTTAATATATTTTTACACCCATTTCATAACTAAGATTTTTTTACACCAATTTGAAACGTAAAATATTTTTACACCCATCTTACACCTGAAATATTTTTAGACCTAATTCACACAAAAAATATTTTTACAATTCACACAAAAAATATTTTTACACTCATTTGACAACTATAATTTTTTTAATCCCGTTTGAGACCCAAAATATTTTTACACCTGTTTCACAACTAAAATATATTTTCACCCAATTTAGACGTAAAATACTTTTACGCTAACTTCACACCTAAAATATTTTTACACCCATTTGAAACGTAAAATATTTTTACAACCATTTGAAACCTAAAATATTATTACACCTATTTGACATCTATAATATTTTTACACCCAATTCACACCAAAAATATTTTCACACTCATTTGACCCATATAATTTTTTTACTCCCGTTTGACACCTAAATATTTTTATACTCATTTGACACCTAAAATATTTTTACACTCATTTGTACTGAAAATATTTTTACACCCATTTGAGACATAAAATAATTTTACACTTGTTGGACAGCTAAAATAATTTTACACCCGTTTAAAAACTAAAATATTTTTTACATTTGTTCACTTTCTTGGGCCATAGGAGTCACCATGGGAGGGGAATAAGGTGAGGCCGACTCCTCCTCCTCTTCTACCTCCAATATTGGATCGATATTCATGTTCCTACACCAAAACTCACCAAAAACCGAGACAAGCAAGAGGTTAGTTAGCAAACAATGTAAAACCCGAGACCAAGTGTAGTCTTCTCAAGCACCCAAGTGTTTTTGATCACACTCCCAAAGCACACAAGCAAGGCTAGCACTCAAAATCCTTTCAAACAAGTGAAAACACCTTTAAAGAGATGAAAACCTTTCAAAAGCAAGCAAGTGGCTCGACCACAACACTCTAGAAAAACAAGGTGATGAGTTCAAATTTTTGCCCTCATTTAATATTTAAATTTGGGGATTTTTGGAAAGGCTTGTCATCTACCTGTGGAGATTGAACATCGGGCCTATTGGGCCGTGAAAGCATGCAACTTGGATTTGGAAGAAGCAGGAAATGAGCGAAAGCTTCAGTTGCAAGAACTAGAGGA
>Ga0214543_1011464_pt1 | contig 12403 bp, 5 predicted proteins | sample CNSS2metaG_FD_160094 | JGI IMG/M metagenome (GOLD analysis project Ga0214543, IMG submission 160094) | Root nodule microbial communities from cowpea collected in UCLA plant growth center, Los Angeles, California, USA - CNSS2 | ecosystem: Host-associated > Plants > Roots > Nodule | place: USA...
AAATTAGAATGAGGTTAGGGACACCTCACTTAGGGTAGATATCGAGATAAAAATTACTAATAGATAAAAACAAATAATCGAAGTAAAAAGATAAAGTGATGGATGTCTCCTTCCCTTACCTTAATTATTGTAAAAAAAAACACCAAGGTGATAAGTGGATCTGTTTGCTACTACGCTCTCACTCTGTTATTTTCCTCTCTTCTATTTTTGTTCACTACAGCTTCTCCCGTATCTTTTCCACATTTGCCTTCTAACATCTCTTTGCTATTTATAGTGGTAGAGTAATGATTACTTAGTTTCAATTAAACTAAGTATTTTAATGGTGTAGTTCTTATTAGGTTAGTTATAGATTATGGTTAGAAGATATTTTATCTTCTTTTATCCTTTCAGTACGTCATTCCTGCTGCAACATATATACGTATATTTATCATATACTTATATTCTACAGTTATATTATTATTATTTTATTTACCTATTAACTAACCGTACATGTATCAGAATGTATCAGAATGCATATTGATATGTATGAAATTTATGTATTATAACCGAAACAAAATTATTATACCAATTGTTTTTTTTTTTTTACCTAATATGTTAGCTTACCTATAAGTTTATATATATATATATATATATATATATATATGTATTAATAGTAATACATTATTTATTGATTTATGGATGTTACATTAGTGATTTGAAATATCTTCTTAAAATTCCTCAATTTCAATTCTCTTTTCATTTCCTCATCCAAACAAATCATTTTACTCCAAAAAAATTTAAATTCTCCAAATAAATGAATTACTCTCTTAAATTATTTCATCCAAACACACCATAAGACAAATCATATTTGTACGGAAAAAAGAAAAGGATTCAATCAAAATATTACGAAATATCCACAAAAACAAACAGACGAAGAGAAAGACAATAAGACAAAAAGAAATACATGAATATGAGTAGCAAACATACGAAACAACAAACACAAATTTAATGAAATGAATGGAGAAATCAACTGCTCAATTTATATAAAACAAGTCAAAAATAACTATTATAGATATTACTATTTAATAATATCTTTCTGTTAATTAATAGACACATTTCCAACGCACCTCGTAAATTTAAGTTCCAATATTTTATTCAAATATGTTGACCAAACATGAAATTTATTATTCTCATTGTTTTACATTAGTAAAATAAACTTTTAAGTTAAAGTGTCAATAAAAAAATTTAGAATGAAACTTATAAAATACTTATATTAAAACAAAACTTAGTAGGAGGTTATAAAAATTATGACACATTGAAGACTCACACAAAATATAATAAGACGGCATAATGAAGCTAATCTTATAATTAGTTTGTAAAGTTAGCACAGGAACACTATAATTATATATTCATTATTAAAAGCTTAATTTTTAAGGTTTTAAACAATTGAAATACAAGCTGATGAAAAAGAAATTAAATATACGTTTTTTTTTTCAAAAGTATTCACTTAGTAATCTAATATGGTAGATTTTATCAAAGTAAGCAGTTTTAGTTTAAAAGAGTCAAGTGAGACTTTAAATAACATTTTATATTTAATCAAAAATACAAATTATTCTTTTTATTAATATATCACTAAAATTATCTTATATCATGTTCCAAAATATAATTCCTACTAATTAAAAATTTTCATTAACATTTAGTTATATTGACTTCATTTAAAAAATGTAACCGGTTTCCTAAACTATCTTTCCTTAGAACAAAGATTGTTGACGTTGATTTCTACTTAAGATTAACATCGAAAACATTTTTTTTTATACTTAAAACCCAAAAAGTATATCCTTTTTCATCTTTTTATTTATATATATATATATATATATGGAATTTAGACAAAATATTTATTTTAATTTATATTTCAATTCAAGCATAGTTATTTAAATTTTATAATATATCTCAAGATATATTTATAAAATTTTACAAATTTTATTATATGTAGCAAAAAAAAATGCGAAAAACATTAAATTCATAAATTTCATAATCTAAAATTATATTAATTTGGAAAAAAATATAATTAGGATTTATATTAATCTAAAAAAAATAATCCAAAATCATTTCATAGTAATTTAGAAAAAAATTTAACTGGATGAAAAATGATAATAGAAGAATCATCAATCTAACATACATAAATCATAATATAATACTAAAATAAAAATTTTGATTCATGAGAGATAGTGTGATAATGTATTTTCCAATATATCTATTCTCGGTAATCTAATTTATTTTTTTCTTTTTCTGATTATCATAGTGAAGATCCGTCTTATATATATATATATATATATATATATATATATATATATATATATATATATATATATATATATATATATATTTTGCAGTTTGTATATTTAAGAATCATTTATTACCGTTTAATGTTCTAACGTTTTCTTGTTTAAATCCCTTAGTTTTCGGATCAATAATCCTTAACATCCTATAAATGTTTTTTAAATAATTATATTACTTAACTTAATTAATATTTAATTAAGGTGGCATCTTCAATAATATTAAAATTATGAGAAATATACTAATTGATATTTGAATAATCATATCAGTTATAACTTTTTAAAAGTTGTGTTTTAGTAAATTTTTTCGGGTTAAATATCTTTTTTGTCCCTTGACTCTTATAGTGAAAATTGAATTTAGTCCATCTTCAAACCCTTAGTTTAATTTAGTCCTCCAATTTTAGAAATGTTTGGATTCAGTCCTTTAAACCATCTTATTTAAAGTTAGTTTATTTAACGTTTTAAACGTGTTTGATGAGAGCATTTGAGGTGTTTACCCCACTTGACATATGTCTGCTACAATGTTCGCTAAGAAATTGTCTTGAAATACGTTTGAAACGTCAAATAAATTTAACAAAATTTTGTTAAAAGGTCTAAATCCAAACATTTGTAGAGTTGGAAGACTAAATTGGGTCAAGGTTTCCGAGAGGGACTAATTTTAATTTTCACTGAAAATTAAGGGATCAAAAAATATTTAACCCATTTTTTTGTTAACTATGATGCGGATGAATTACGATTAGGATTTTATTAATCGATCACGGATTAAGGTATTCTATTTAAATGACAAAAATATCCTTAAATATTGACGACTGTCTTTAATATTTTATAAAAGTTAAAAAACAATTAATAATAAAATAGTTATATTTTAATGTTGCTAAAAAGTAAAATATAATTAAACATAAAAAAGTTTAAATTAATATAAAAACTAATAAAAAATAGTGTTAAACATCTTAAAAGTTAAAAAAAAAAACTAAAATATTAATTTGTGACTTCATTGAATTTATTTTCTCTAAACTTGATAACCTTTTACAACATCTACGTTAATTTAACAAAATTTCCTGGATTGAAAAAACAAACAATATTTCAATATCTGAAATTATTAATTATGAAGACATAAATTTAGTAATATAAAAAAATTTTAATTACTTAAACTTTTAGTAAAGACCTTCAAATTTCCAAAATGTTTATTTTGTATCAAAGTTGCTTAAAAATTTCAAACGACAATTTTGTCTTTATAAAATATGTTATTTGCATTTATATTAGAATGCTAACTCGAGTCCACAATGATTAAGGAATAATTCATGCGCATTAGTTTTATTATTTTTTTATTGAAAATTTGAATAATTAAGTCCATTAATTAAAATGATATAAATGCAAATAACAGATTTTATAAAGACAAAAAATATTCTTTTATATTTATAGACAATAACTTTTTGACAAAATAAGGACTTTGAAATTTGTAAGGTCCCTACTAAAAAAATGTATCTACTAATTTTCCTTTTTTATTTGTAAACTTTTTTATATTTAATTATATTTAACTTTTAGAGACATTAAAATATAGTTGTTTGATTATTTAATTATCTTTTAACTTTTATTATTGAACATTAAATAAAATATCAAACACATCTGAATAAAATTTATGGACATTTTTATTTTTTAAATAAAATAAAATAGTATTAATAATTAGATTAAATTTTATTTAACATTACACTTAATTATATACTTTTATATGATTCGATACTTATTTGATTATGGACATTTTTATTTTTTAAATAAAATAAAATAATATTAATAATAATTAAGTTAAATTTTATTTAATATTACATTTAACTATATACTTTTATACGATTCTATACTTATTTGATTAAGTGGCCGTAGGCACTCGTTAGCAATACCTTGATATTATTATTTCAACGTTGCATTAATTATAGCTAACTGGCTTTCAAATAATCGTATTAATTACTAGGCGTTGCATTTAGGAATTGTCTTTTGCGTTAATTGTTACGTACTTTTCTTAAGAAAGTTTGTTTCTTACATCGTTAATCATTGCCATTAAAATTACAATTAATTAAGCGTTATAATTTCTACTTTCGTGAATATACAAAATAGTCATATTACTTAATTTAATAACAATTTCATTAAAATAACATCTTGTATTAAAATCATAAAGAAGAATGTTAACCGGTGGCTTAGGAGTCTTCGTTAAAGAATAATTAGTATGTATTGATTTCATCTTTTTTATATTGGAAGTAGAAATAATTAAATATATTAATTAAAATAGTATATATATATATATATATATATATATATATAAAACAGATTTTTAAAGATCAAAATACCTTTTTAAATTCTTGAACAATAATTTCTTGATATAAAATAAAGACTTTGAAATTTGCAAGGTCTTTACTAAAAAGTAAAAAGAAAAACATATCTATTTTATTTGTTTTTTTTTTTGTAAATTCTTTAGATATTTAACATTATTTTTTTTTCTTTTTTTTGATTAATTTAAATTTTTTTATGTTTAATTATATTTAATTTTTAACAACATTAAAATATAGTTATTTTATTATTTAATTTGTTTATGTTTAATTATATCTTATTTTTAACAATATTAAGATATATTTAATTTAATGCGCATTGGTTCCACCATTTTCACATTGAAAGCTGGAATAATTAATGCGTATTTGTTCCACCATTTTCAAATTGAAAGCTGGAATAATTAAGTCCATTAATTTAAATAATATAAATGCATATCACATATTTATAAATACAAAACTATCCCTAGAAATTGTTGAGCAAAATATCTGGTACAAAATAAGCACTTTAAAATTTCTAAAGTCTCGGCTGAAAGTTTAAATAATTATTTTTTTTATATTATTATCTTTATGTATTTATAATTATTAATTTCAGATATTAAAATATTATTTGTTTCTTGTTATTTGATTAAGGTAACATGAATGTTGCAAAATGTTAATTAGAAGTCAAAGAAGAAAATTCTATTAAGTCTCAAAATAATACTTTAGTTTTTTTTTTGTAAACTTTTAGAGGCTTAACACCATTCTTTGTTTTCTTTGTTGGTTTTCTCATTTAATTGTTTTTTAAATTTTATTATTGAACATCAAATAAAATATTAAACACAACTATAATACTTATGGATATTTTCGTTCTTTAAATAAAATAAAATTACATTAATAATTATTTTGTCAGATTTTATTTAATATCACAATTAACAATGAACTTTTTACATGATTTAATGCATATTAATTATTCTTAACCACTATCCTTAACCAAGATACTGGTTAGCGAGACCTGATCATAAATAAATAATGTACAATAATTGATATTTAAACAAACATATTAATTACAAAGGTTAGACATTGTGTTAAAACTAATTGTAATTATATTTTAAATAATTATAACTAGTTTTCAAATTTTTAGATGATGCCTTTGGGATTTGTTATAGTTTATCCCTCAATTAGTATGATAATTGCTTGAGTAAAGAGTGTTATTTAGTATGATAATTAACTTGTTTAAAATTCATTTTTTAACATTTTTGTAAGTGTAACCATTAATAGATGTTGGATAACTACAATAAATTTGAAACTCCATATATTTAATATAATATTATTTAATTATCATAAATTTATAAACCGTTACAAAGAGAAAGTATTATTTTTTCCTGTAAAAACTTTATTCCACGTAAAGCATCGAGGATGTCCATGTGTAATTTTACACGGTCCATTCTCAAGTATATCCCAAGAACAATGATATCGATTGTGTATACAATATCCATCTCTTTTTTCTACATAAATGTCAAAATGATAATCACTATCTAACCATTCGAAACGACAAAAGTACAATGTTCGAGGAAGGTAGTAATTAGGATAAAATCGAAAACTATATGTTGCATTAACATTTAGTGTAATCAAACCCAAATCATGATGTTTGTCTTTGCAATGAACATCCAAATGCTTCATACTTAATCTGTTGGTTATTTCAACCGTAACTTTTGTAGGAAAAATTGGAATTGCACTGACGTTGCATTTCAAATGCAGACCAAGAACGAACAACGAACAAACTATTATTATAATTTTGGAGATTGAATCCATAATTTACCTATTTGACAGGGTAACTCCGAGGAAGATAATTTCTTCTCTATGAAATGAAGTAGACATATAAATACTCATATGAGTAACTGACCATCACTTATTAATAATTAGACTTTAATTCAACTTTATGAAAATAGCTTGTAAAGTAAAATTTATATTCATTTTATTAAAAAAAAATTAAAAGTTTTAAGTTTCTCATAAATTTTAGTTTTTTTAGTTGAATCTTTATTAAATCTTTTTGGTCTTTTGGGTACTGAAAATTTGTCTTTTTTTAGAGTTTAGTTATTTTGTTAAGTATGACATGAATGTTATCTTGTCCTTTCTCATCTTGCTTGTAGGGATGACAATGGAACAGGTACGAGTATCATGATCTCATTCTTATCTCCATAATAAAAATTCATTCTCATTCCTATTCTCATAATAAAAATTCATCCTCATTTCCATTTCCAAACCTAGTGAGTATACAACTTTTGACCCATCTCCAAACGTAGTGGGTATACAACTTTTGATCCATCTCCATCCCCACCAGATAACGGGTTTATTCTTATACCCATACCCATTTTTTTACTGTTCCAAATATCAATTAAATATTTTTTATAAAAAATTTTAAAATTCACACCAAAAGAATCATGATACTATCAAAATATTCAATATTAAAATAACATACTCTTTTTTCTTTTCATGATGTCAAATATTAAAAAAAATATTATAGTAATATAAATCTCAAATTAAAGTATCAAATAACAACTAGAGAAAATTCAAATAATTATATAAAAACTAAATAATTACACATTACTAAAATTTTATAATAACCAAAATATTTATTAATTTTACAAGAGATTAATGGTTTCATTTGCATTCAATCCACCTACACATAGAAAAAAAATGAAAAATTAGATATGATATAATAATTGAAATTGAAAATTTTAATTACTAGAATATAATGTACCTTCTTCATCAAATTCATTTTCATTCATGAGAACATTTTTTTTCTTTTGATTTTTTAACACCTACAAACACCAAAGGTATATTAAATAAGAATTCATAAAAAAATACTAACAATAAATATTAAGAAATTTGAGTAACTTACCTAGATGATTTGAATTTCATATCCAATTTCTTACTTCTTGTACACATCAAAGCCTCTACAATAATATGATGAAGTCGATTACGGTTAGAAATTAATATCTAACCACTAGTACTAAAAGCAGATTTAGAAGCTACAATTGTTATTGGAATAGCTAAAACATCCATTACAATTGCTTGAAGGGTTGGAAACTTTAACCAATTTGTTTTCCACCATATAAAATATAATATATATATATATATATATATATATATATATATATATATATTAGATTACTTAATAAATTATAGATATTTTAGTAATTTAAATGGAGATGAATATTTGGACGGGATATATATATCTCCATCCCCAATTAAAAACTTCAGATATTACCCATATCCATATCCAGTCAATACGAGGATTTTCCATCAAAATAGGGACAAATTCAAGTAATACCCACGGATACAAGTTTATTTGTCATCTCTACTTGTTTGTATTCATATGTTAAGAAATGTAATGTTTTGTAAAATTAAATTAAGAAATAAAAGTCATTTGTCATCTTACATTAATTGCAAAATCTCACATTTTTTAACACATGAAAAAAAACAAATAAGCATGACGAGATAAAATAATGTCACCAAATTAACAAAAACAATAAATAAATAAACTATACGAACTCAATTCACAAATATAAATTGAGTGCCAACAACATTAATAGGAACTCAAATTAAATTATCCAAATTTATTAAAATTTAATTAAATCTTAAAAAATGTGAACAATTTTCTGAAATGCCTTTATTTAGAACAAAGAGATTTTGAAAAATAAACTCTAATTAGATCGACAGCATTTTAGAGATAATCTAATTAAACATGATAAATTTTACATCTACTATAGTTACATCCAAATTTTACCTTATAAAATAGTGTTATGGTATTAAATTAATTTAAAACTAATTTTCAAACCCTTTTCATTAAATTTAACCATTAATAATTTTGGTATCTACATGTGGGTAATATAAATTAAAACTCCATAATGTAAATATTAATGGCAGGAGCTTCATCCCAACTAAAGCATTGTCGAGATCCACATTAGAAACATGGACTTTAGGATCCTCCACTTCAATGTTATGTTAAATTTCGGGTACAAAGTCAACACCAAAGTCAATATATAGTTACAGCTACAATATTTTGTGAGCAATAAAAATAACTTAAAATTTTGAAAAGGAAAGGAGATATGAAAACTATAATCTCCACGTTTTGAATTCAAAAAATGAGAACTTGTCAAAATAACTTAAACGTGAATCATGGATGCACGACCAGACCAAACATGTCACCATATCATTTTCTCAATTAAATGGAAACTATAATTAAAGTTATGCATAACTGAAACTAATGTTCCTCTATTTCATTCATATAACACTAACAAACTATATTTCCATCAGTGGAACAAAAATAAGTTATACAAATAACACGTTAAATAACAATGTAACAAAAGTTACTTTTGTCAAGTAAAAATTTAATACATAGATCAAGTCACTTCATCTACAAAACCATATATCTAGAATTTTGCTTTTCAGCGCATTAATATTCTCCATACAAATACATAATTTTTACAGAACATTTTTCTCGATTTTATATACCTGAATATGTCGAGAAAGAACTCTGAAACTACAAAAAAAAGAAAGTTTAGAGAAAGGAATACATGCTTGAGGTTTAGTTTATAAGGAGTCATACTTAGGTTGTGAAAACTTTAATTTTTCTTTCAAATACAACCCATTTTCACTTTCTGTTTTCAAGAGTTTGCATAGAGAAAAATGAAAACAATAAGAAACAACAAAAACATTTTTTATGGTTTCCTGTTTTCATTCTATGTATTCACTGCTTCTTTCTCAGGCAAGTCTTTAAATCAGAAAACAAAATAAAAATAAGATCTTTAGTGATTAAAAATGAAAACCGAAAAATATTTTATCAAACCAAAGCAACCCCTAAAACAAACCATTTTGCATTTTTTTTACCCGAATGAATAGAAGAGCATGTCATGATCTCAATCCCATGAGCAACATGGCAAGAAAGTTAGAGATAACTTTTGGTGATAGCCTCTTCCAGCTCTTGAAAGTCCCATGCATCGTCGGCTGAATATTGTCCTGAAGATAAAAAAAAGAACGATATAAACATTTATACACAATTATTCTTGGAAGTCACATCAACGGGAAGACCACTTACCAATTGAATCTCTTCGGAGAGCAGTTAAATGGGCACAGCTGCAAAATTACAGCAATAGGTCAACAATAGCAACTCAACTTTGGTGGTGGAAGATATTACAGTATTTTCTCGTCTACGTGACCATACTCATTTTTGCACCAACTGAATACTTCAGACTAAAATTAAAACATCGAATTCATTCGAAATATTTAATACTAGACTTTGTGAATCTAAATTAACCAGGTTGGATAGAGTATCTGCTCTGCTGATCGCAACTAAGGAATAAAATGGAATTTGACAATATAACAAGAGATCGACAATATTTCTACAAGTCATGTTGCTTTCGTAATGACAGTGTCATGTTGTTCTCTCGTTATGAGAAAGAAATGTAAAAAAAATAGAATAATAAACCGAATACCTATCAAGAGCCTTCCCAAAATCTGCACAAAGTGACCGAATATATGTCCCTTTGGAACATTTCACTCTAAAAACCAAGTTTTGTCTGCAAAAATAATAACACGGATATAGCAGGTTAAAAATAAAACAAAATCAGCTACAACTCTAAAAGCAGTTAATTTCCAAAGATATGGTTTTACCAGGAGAATGCTCTCCCTAGGCAAAAACTTTTATTGTGATCAAAACAACCATTTGGTCATAGGTTCAAAGGCCACATACGCATTCAACTTCCTAACCATAGTGTTTTTTATTTGGAGCTCAAAGAGTAGCAATCTTCCTTAACCAGGTATTCAAAACATTTTACTGCTCTTTAGGACTTAAATATAACCTGCCACTTTGAGGAGTTTGTAGCATTTAGAACCTTTGCCTTTGGCTGGTGAACAAATTCTTGGTACTGTCCCGTGGTCCGTAAACGAAATTGTTGAGAGCATAAAAAGTTGAAGATTTAAACTTGGATTGGATTTCAAGAATGATAATGGCAACACTTGTTTAGGTTTCATTAAATTCTTAATGCAAAGAATTTACTGGGTGATCACTGAAATGCATTTATTTTGTTGTCCACCAGTAATCATTTCAACTGTTATAAATGGCTGAGCTAAATCTTGAAAGGGAGTTTAGAATGGAGGCTAAAAACGGCTACCTGTCACTTAAGCTGCGCTCTGTGTCAAACTGGAAAATTGAAATTCGTCTAGGTGAAAGTTCAATGCTTTCTCCTCTCCTTGCTTTCTCATACATCTTCTCACCTCCAACCTATGAAGAGATAGTAACAAAATGTAAGGAACTGAGCAAGTTTCCTCAATAATTAACATAAAATACCACAACAGCAAGAAGAAGAGACGTCTTTCTTTTCCAATCGGTGAAGACAGTTGCATGAATTAAACAATGATATCATGTTTTCTCATAAACCTTTAGAAAAGATAAAATTTGTTTTCTCACAAACCTTTAGAAAAGATAAAATTTCCCAGCGCTAAACTGCTCCGAATGAACCATGATGCTGATAATATTGATGCATTACAAACTGAACTGAGTTTAAAACTAGTTACAAAGAAATAGATGAAGTTGCAAATTTTAACACCAAAATCGTTTAAATTAAGTAGTCTCAATCAACAATTACACATCAGAGACAAATTTAACACCTTAGAAATATTCTATTGACGTATAAGGCAAAAAAACACTTCAACACCTTGCGCAAAACACAATTTAGAAGAAAATATTAAAGTCAAATGATTCAAGAATGGCAAAAGTTCTTACTTTAATAGCTGAGAACATAGGAGGAACTTGCCAGATCTCCCCACAAAAGGACAAAGCATTCCTCTTTATATCCTCATCTTTGATATGCTCCCATGGCTCACGTTGAATGACCTACAAATTAAGTTGGATTATCAGTGAAAATATTGCAAATGGTTCAAAGTTAAACAAAATGTACTGTCATATTAAATAGAAATTTTAATTCTCCATCATCAAGACTAATGAGTCACATCAAATGACATGCGATCAACATTCCATGTTTGAACATTGTTCAAATTTCAAGCAGCAAATACAATATTCAGACATGCTTCGCTCAAAGTATGATTTTAAACATAAATATAGACATATATCGATAAAACAGTTATTATTTTGCATAACACACTGCTTAATGGTTGCCGAATTTGAATCCAGCCTATCACGTATCTGATGAGAAAACTAAATTAAACTCACTGGTGAGTCAGCATCCCATGTTGAAGTAGCCTCCCCCAAGCGGAAAACCCCACTATAACCCTTAATCATTCCTTGATATCTGAAACAGAGATGTTTAAGTGTCCAGAACAGTTACTCGGATAAAACATTTCAACAAAAATAAAAACCATAAGATAGTGAAACAGGCAACACTACTAAGTACTTAAACAGGAGACTTAAAAAATTTTCAATCACCTGTCTACCAGTTTCGTTGCTTTGCCAACACATACAATCAATAAACCAGTAGCCATTGGGTCAAGGGTCCCAGCATGACCTACCTGAAAATCGATATATTAGTCTTCTCAGAGAAGCAAACTAAAATAAAGACATGCGACGGAAAGAACCTTTTTCACTTTGACAAGGCGACGCAGCTTTCCACAAACCGTGAATGAAGTCCAACCTGTCAAAGAGTTACATGCCAGTTCACTTTTCATTGCCAGGCCAAAATACATCTATTGTTTCAGAAATTTCAAACTTACAATGTTTTTTATAAAATGACAATTTGAGAAAAAAAAAAAAAAAAAAAACAACAAGTTATT
>Ga0214543_1011465_pt1 | contig 12402 bp, 10 predicted proteins | sample CNSS2metaG_FD_160094 | JGI IMG/M metagenome (GOLD analysis project Ga0214543, IMG submission 160094) | Root nodule microbial communities from cowpea collected in UCLA plant growth center, Los Angeles, California, USA - CNSS2 | ecosystem: Host-associated > Plants > Roots > Nodule | place: USA...
ATTTAGGCTATCTTTGCAAGCTAAAAACCACCTTTAATTGAATCAAATAGATCACCAAGTTAGGATGCAAACAGTACTGAACTGTACACTTTCAATCGATCAAAAACAGAGTTAACAAATTGATTTTACTAAACAGAATCTGTTCTAGTATAATCAATCGATTGAAACAGAAAAACAGTCGACTAAAATACTGGGAAAATGCAGAAATGCAAATTTGAATTTTAAACCAGAAACAATGCTCAAAAATGATCAAGACCAGTTCCAAATGATTATACAAACATGCTTAATGTTGCAGATGCCGTGAAAACATGCAAGAACATGAAAAAGATGATTAAAGCACAAGTTCTTTAAACTTTAAAATGAAAATGCAAGAGAAAAAGGTTAGAGAAGAGAGGACAACACAAGATTTTTATACTGGTTCACTCAAACCTCAACTACATCTAGTTTGTCAAGGCAACCTTAGCTTGACTTTGCACTATTTCAAAAGTTTTACAAAGTATCCACCCTTACACTTCTAAAATATGCAAAAACACCACAAAAGACTCTTGAATCACAAAAGAATCACACCAACACAGCAAGAACCCTCTTGCGGACCTGGAAAACGACCAGACACACACAAAAAGCTTGAGAAAGATCAAACCTCAGTGGTAGCATAACCCATCCTACCACAAACCACTTTCTCTAAGCTTCAAACCAAGCCAAAAGCTCCAAGAATTGATCCAAGATCAATCTTCAACAGCTATAACACGTATGATCACGAAGGAGAGGGTTTCCACAAGTTTCTAGAACAAATTGGTGCTCTAAAATGAACAACGGACCCCTCTTTTGAAAATCACGGCTTTTATAGTCAAACTGTTACAAAATTCAACAGGTTGATTTTCAAATCAATCGGTTGATTTCACTTGACTTAAGTGAAATTAGTCAATTAAAAACTAAATCAACTGACTGAATTTGTTGCAGTTTAAGACTACTGCAGCCAAGCATTTAACTTGTTAAAAAGTCATGCAACAGATTAAAAGAGACATTTTAACCTGTTGAAAAATCATTCAACAGATTAAAAACACAATAAAGACCAAACTACATCTAATTAATGATATAAGGTCTACAACATGAATTACAAACTACAAATACACTTTCTTAATGATTTAACTACATGGAGAGCACACGTTCTAGCCATGATTACCATAGTTATCATCAAATCTCCTTTCCTTCATCAATGTAGGCTTCATTCCAATGATAATGGCTTCAAGATTGTTCAAAAGAGCTTCATTCAATCTTCATCAAATCTTCAAGAAGCAAACCACCTTGGCTTCTCATGTCAATAATCTCCCCGTGATTTCATGAAGCCAACCTCTATTTCCTTTCATCTATCTTCTTCTATCTTTCATTGCAAATGCTTCCATTTGTTGGATACCAATTGATGAAGTGATACCTTAGCTTGAAGCTTGTGAACCTGAAAAACATTTTACAGTAGCAATACACACAAGCTAGCAATTATACAAATGTGATCATGCTCCCCCTATCAATAATATTCATATTTGATTATTGATTCCACTTTTAATGCTTAGCTCAATGTGATTATTAAAAGTGGTTTCCAATTTTCCAATTTTTCTCCCCCTTTGGATTCACCAAACAGAACAAATGCATAAAGATAACAAGCATTGCATTTCATTTCATTAATACTGGAAAGGAATACAGCCAACAGAAACAGAAAATAGAAAACAAATGCACAAAGCTGATACAATCAGCCGACTAAAATGAAAAACAACCAACTGAAACAAACATAACTCAAACTTTAAAATCACAAACACAAGGATGCAATGCATGATCCTAAAGCCTTTAGCCCTTAGCCATGTGAACCTCATCACGTTAGGAATGCTTATCAGTTTCCTATTCATCTCAATGAGGAACACTTTGTTGTCCTCATGATCCTCAAACCATGCTTCAATTCATCCATGGCTTTCATGATTTGGAGACCTTGGGGTAGGAGGAGTGAAATGCTCATCATCAGATTGGATAGCTCTTTGGGAACGACGAGGCATGATGAGTGTTGATATGGTTGTTTCTAAGACATGTAAGATGCAAATACAGCAATACAAGTGCAGTATTTATAATTCAACAAGCTGATTTTCAGAAATAGTTGATTAAATGGTGCAGATTTTTCTAATTAATTCGTTTTAGGTTACCTAAATCAATTTAATGCAGTCCAAAATAGTATTTCATGCATTCATGATGTTTTCAATGTGTTTTTATTAGTGAATCAATCAGTTCACATCATGTGAGCTGCATGCACATTGGAATTGTACACTATAATGCTTTTTGGTCAAACAAATCAGTAAAAGTAACACATGGCTGATGAAATGAGCAGTTAAGAGCAAATAGTACCTGACAAAAAGATGCTTTCTTTGACTGGGTCAGCTTAACGATTCAATTCGTGAGTAAAATCAACAGAATCAGTCGACTAAAACAGCATCAGAGCATCAGAGATTAAAAACAGAATCTGGTTAAGTGAAATCAGCTGACTGATTTTGAAAATCAATCAATTGAAAATCGTGAAATTGAACTTCATTTTTCCAGATTCAGTTTTAATGAAATCAACATACTGAATTGAGAAAGCAGCAGATTAAAAATCATAGCAGATCAATTTTTCATCATTCAGTGGCAGTTTAAGTGAAATAAACATGTTGAAAACAGAATAAACAGGTTGACAGATCATGAATTGTGCAAACAGAGGCAGATTTAAGTGAAATCAACATGTTGAAATGCAAAATCAATAGGTTGAATATGACAATTTTCAACTTTTGCATACAACAGTAGATTTTTATGAAACCAATGCATGAGTATATAAGATTAACATGCTCCAAACACATCAAACCACATTCTTGATGTCTAATATGCCTAGTTCAGTTCTTAGCTTGTTAAACCTATCTCTAGCCAATGGTTTTGTAAACAAATCCGCCAATTGATTTTCAGTTTTAACAAATTTGATTTCACACTCTCCCTTTTGAACACGATCACGAATGAAATGATGCCTAATCTCTATATGCTTGGTTATGGAATGTTGTATTGGATTCTTAGTTAAGTTGATTGCACTAGTATTATCACAATACAAAGGTACCTTGCTTAGCCTTACACCATAGTCCAAGAGTTCATGTTCCAACCATATGATTTGTGCATAGCCATGTCCAACAGCAATATATCCAGCTTCAGCTGTGGAGAGTGCCACACATGCTTGCTTTTTGCTATTCCATGAGATTAGACTTGATCCAAGCAAATGGCAAGTACCACTTGTGCTTTTCCTATCCAATTTGCACCCTGCATAGTCTGAATTTGAAAAGCCATCAAGAGTTATGTTAGAATAACACGGATACCATAAACCAACATTGGTTGTTCCTTTGAGGTACTTTAGAATCTTTTTTGCAGCCTTAAATTGTGATTCCTTTGGATTTGCTTGAAACCTAGCACATAAGCATACTCCAAACTGAATATCTGATCTACTTGCTGTAAGATAGAGCAAAGACCCAATCAACCCTCTATATTTGGTTGAATCTACTGGTTAGGCAGCCTTATATGCATCCATAAGGAAATTTGTTGCAATTGGAGTGGCAACTTTTTTGCAATCCTCCATTTTGAACTTTTTCAACAAGTCAAAACAATATTTTGATTCATAAAAAATGTTCCATGCTTGAGTTGTTTGACTTGCAGCCCTAGAAAGTAGGTAAGCTCACCCATCATGGACATCTCAAATTCTCCCTGCATAGTTGTAACAAACTCTTTACACAATGTGTTGTTATTTGAAACAAAGATGATATCATCAACATACACTTGAACAAGTATAACATCATTATCATGTTTTCTAATGAAGAGTGTTTTATCAACAACACCTCTAGCATAACCTTTTGATAAGAGAAAATTGCTTAGCCTTTCATACCATTGTCTTGGTGCTTGTTTCAAACTATATAAGGCCTTTTTCAATTTGAAAACATGGTTAGGATAGAGATGATCCTCAAATCCAGGAGGTTGTGATACATACACTTCTTCATTTAGGAAACCATTCAAGAATGCACTTTTCACATTGATTTGATGCAATTTAAAGTTACACATGCAAGCATATGCTAAGAGTAATCTCACAGCTTCTAGCCTAGCTACAGGTGCATATGTTTCATCAAAATCAATGCCTTCTTCTTGATTATAACCTTTAGCAACTAGTCTAGCTTTGTTTCTTACAATGTTACCATCATCATCCATTTTGTTTCTAAAAACCCATTTGGTTCCAATTATATTCATATCATTACTTTTAGGCACTAGAAACCACACATCATTTCTTGTGAATTGATTGAGTTCATCTTGCATAGCAACAATCCAATTACTATCATTCAAAGCATCATTCACATTCATAGGTTCAATTTGAGATACAAAAGCAACATGTTCACAAAATACAATCCTATGTCTAGTAGATACTCCCTGTTTGATATCACCTATGATGTTGTCCTTTGATAAACCTCTAGGCTGGATCCAATCCTTTGGCAAGTTGTTGTCTGCAGCTTTTCCAGTCGACTATTTTTCCTTTTCAGCTGATTGATTTTCTGCAGTAGTGGGCTTTTCTGCAGTAGAAATCTGCTCCTGTAGTAGATCTTCCTCATCCGCATTCTTTGACACTTGATCTTGCAACTTTGGGTTAGTTTTATCAAATACAACATGCATAAACTCTTCAACATTCATCAATCTCTTATTATAGACTCTATATGCAAGACTTTGTGTAGCATATCCTAGAGAAACATTTCTTTTATAAGAAAGCAATGTATGTTATATGATGCATGATGTAGATGAATCAAGTATATATTGTTGACTCTTTTTCGTATCAATAGAAACAATGCTCAAGAATGATCAAGACCAGTTCCAAATGATTATACAAACATGCTCAATAATGTAGATGCCATGAAAACATGCAAGAACATGAAAAAGATCATTAAAGCACATGTTCTTTAAACTTTAAAATGAAAATGCAAGAGAGAAAGGTTAGAAAAGAGAGGACACCACAAGATTTTTATACCGGTTCACTCAAACCTGAGCTATGTCCAGTTTGTCAAGGCAACCTTAGCTTGACTTTTCACTATTTCAAAAGTTTTACAAAGTATCCACCCTTACACTTCCAAAATATGCAAAAACACCACAAAATACTCTTGAATCACACAAGAATCACACCAGCACAACAAGAACCCTCTTACAGACCTGGAAAACCACTAGGCACACACACAAAGCTTGAGAAAGATCAAAGCTCAGTGGTAGCATAGCCCGTCCTACCACAAACCACTTTCTCCAAGCTTCAAACCAAGCCAAAAGCTCCAAGATCAATCTTCAACAGCTGCAACACGTATGATCACGAAGGGTTTCCACAAGTTTCTAGAAATAATTCGTGCTCTTAAATGATCAACATACCTCTCTTTCGAAAACCACAGCTTTTATAGTCAAACTGTTACGAAATTCAACAGGTTAATTTTCAAATCAATCGGTTGATTTCACTTGACTTAAGTGAAATTAGTTGATTAAAAACTAAATCAACTGATTGAATTTGTTGCAGTTTAATACTATTGCAGCTAACCTTTTAACCTGTTAAAAAGTCATTCAACAGATTAAAAGAGACATTTTAACCTGTTGAAAAACCATTCAACAGATTAAAAACATAATAAAGACCAAACTACATCTAACTAATGCTATAAGGTCTACAACATGAATTACAAACTACAAATACACTTTCTTAATGATGTAACTACATGGAGAGCACACGTTCCAGCCATGATCACCATAGTTACCATCAAATCTCCTTTCCTTCATCAATGTAAGCTTCATTCCAATGGTAATGGCTTCAAGATAGTTCAAAAGAGATTCATTCAATCTTCATCAAATCTTCAAGAAGCAAACCAACTTGGCTTCTCATGTCAACAATAAACATTCCAACGCCTAAATGAATGAATTTTTTTCACTGATAGAATGCACCTCCCATTAATTCATATGCATGAAAGTAATCCAATATATAATGCAGAAATGAATTCATATGTTAAGCATCCCACCGTAAATAGAATAAACTTTAAGTCCTATCGTGCAATTATAAATGCAATAAAATTATGTGCATCCATTGAAATTCATATGAGATAAATCCCTTGATCAAACTAATATGAAAATCAAAATAATGGTTTGAACATGAGTTTAATCAACCAATTCACAACAGCAAACCAATTCAACTCATCCACTTCTAGATGCAATGCCAAAGTTTGATATACGATGTGTAAGACCCGTAGAATTTAATTAATTTAATAAATAATTAATTAATAAATGCGGGTGGGAAAATCATTTATGACATTAAATTATGAAGAGTATGACGTGGAAAAGTACTAGCTCAAGTGGTTGAGAGTACTTTGATTGTGTGAGAGGACTTGGGTTCAACTACTATGTATGCCAATTTTGTGTTATTATTTTAAATATATGATAATCATGTTGTAAAATAATATGTTAATTGAATGATGATTGTTAGCATGAAACATGAATTGGCATGATGGTTTGATATTGATTTGGCAATTGCATGGTTATGGGTTCAAGTCTTGGAAAACCCAAATTAAACTTTATTTTTCTTTTGCTAATGTTAACTTTGGATGGAATTGGAAGGGGTAAAGGAAACCTAACTTGAATCAGCAGCTAAGGGTGGTTGTAACCACAATTCAACATGAGAAATGAATGGCCATTAAAACATAATTAGGTGCATTTTCGTTTTTGATCTTTGGATTAGCTTAAAGCACTAGTTTAAAAGGCAAAAGTGAAGGTTTAGGGAAGGTTTTGCAAGGCTAAAAATATACCTAGAAAACAGAGACGAAAAGTGAGAGTGAGGGGAGTGTCGTGAGTGAATTTTTTAGGCTGGGTTGAGGAGAATCAAGGGTGGCCATTGGAGATCAAAGGAAGAGTTTGAATTTCCAAGTTTAGCAAAGGAAACCAGGTTAGGGGAGCTGGACTCCGTTTTCTTTGTTGTTTTATTAAATTACATGAATGATATGATGATGTGAATGCATGATTCTCAATTTGGTTGTGAAATTCTGATTTCTAAAAATTTTCCAGAAACCGCCTGGTGGGCTATACATAGCCGCCAGGCGGCTCACGCTAATTTTAAGTATTTGTGGTGTTTCTGGAGGCAGCGCCTGGCGGTGAAGCTATGTTCCACCAGGCGACGCAAGTGGATAATCTGTTTCTGGGTTTCTTTGATGAACTGCCTAGCGGTGATGAATTTCCGCCAGGCGACACGAGTTTGTTGACTCGATTTTATGATTCTGTGCATCCTGGGGAAATTCCAATCAGGGTGAATTCGAGGGTTTATGGTTACGAGATGATTGAGGTAGTATTTTGTTGAATTCCAGTATGAATGACCAGAGTAATTGATGGAACAGTGTTAGGGTTGGAAAGAATGGAGACCTTGCTATTAGACCAAATGATGTTAAACTTTTGAAGGGGAATATGGTAAGGGTTAAGTAGAGAATTACACATTGGGCTGTATATGAGTGAGTGAGAGTATGGACTAAGGGATAATTAGGCAGGAAACGTAGCAAGAGAATGAAGGAAGTTGTTAAAGGATTTGACAGAACCTAGGAATTTCAAAAATTGATGCACCGCCTGACGGCATGGAGCTTGCCGCCAGGCGACACTACAGAGGTGGTGTTTTCTGGATTGAGAGTGAGTTGAGGGTCTGAGGAAGTTTTGTGAGGTTGAGTTCATTAAGAAGGAGTCTGGAATCATGGGATGGTGAGTATATGAAACGGAACTACAAAAATTGTAGATAGGTTATGTGGAAATGAGTACATGAGATTAATAGGGAATAAAGGTAAATGAGATTTTGGTATGAGTCATAAAATGGTGTAATGGTAATACATGATTTTGGGTGGTCTAAGAGGAATACAGTAAGGAATACTTGAGATTAGTGGACAAAGGGATATAAGATAGCGGGATAAACTTTTGTAGTTAAGTGAGTTAAATAAACTAGAATTCTGTTTTGTGTGAGACAGGTTGAATTGTGAAACCTTAAGGTTAACTGGTACTGTCAAATTGGAGTTTGAGAACAAAGGTGGTAAGTTGTAATGGTGAGTTATATTAACCTTGGTGGCATTTTAATTTATTTATTGGGAATGCGTGGAAAGGATTGGAGAGAAATTATCTGGTGAGGTTTGGTGAATTGAATCATAGTGTAATCTGGTTGGACAATCTGGAAGTCAGTACTGTGCAACTTACTGATATGGCACCTGGCGACAAGGTTGAGACTGTTAGGCGATAGCCAATACACAGAGGGCCTCTAGAGCGAGTGGCGCCTGGCGGAGAGGAAGATTCTGCCAGGCAAACGGAGTAGTAACAGTGAGGTTCTGGAGCATTGGCGCCGGGTGGTGGTGACTGAACCGCCAGGCGGTGGCGACTGTGGTTACGTGTTTTGAGGCGCTTGGCACCTGGCGGTACGCGACACCCACCAGGCGGTCTGAGAGCTGGCAGCGCTTGGCGGCACGTGTCCCCCGCCAGGCGATTTGTACTACTGCAGCTTGGAATTTTGGTTTCGTATTTGTGATCTACAAGGCGTCTAGTGGTGCTTTAAAGGTGGGATTACTGGTGTTCCTGGAGTTGTGGCTCGGAACGTATCCCTTGAGTTGTGGCTCGCGATAGGGGTTAAGCACGTGGTATTCCTTGAGTTGTGACTCGGAATAACATCTCTTGAGTTGTGGCTCGGGATGACGAATGAACACGAGGAACCATTGAGTTGTGGCTCGGGTTGCGAGTGTTACCAGTGTGAGTGTGCTGGTTGTGGCCAGTACGGATGGGTCCAAATAGATTCCCCTCCTTAGTGGCTAGTTGACGAGTTTGGTAGTCTTGGGATGTTGCGAATTATGTTCGCATTTGAAAACTCCACCTGGCGTTACGGTGTGCGATCCGTAGCATGATATCGCGCACGTGCTCTATTGGTTGTGGCCGATAGGTATGGTAGCAAGTCATCTTGAAGTATTCACTAGACCTTGTAGAACACGAATAATCTGATTGAGATCAGGTGGTAGGAATTAAAAGATGGAACAATGTGGGATGTTTAAGTTATTTTTTTGTGATATGTGTATATGTATATGTATCTGTAAAATTATATATGTTTTGTTTGTTAAGCTCACCCTATCTGCGTGTGTTTGGCGATGATCGTGTACGCGGTACACTAGAGCAGATTTTATTGATGCAGGTGGCTCAGGTGAAGCTTAGATGCGGAGAGGGGATACATGTGGGGAAAAGCTTTTGTTATTTTCTTTGGTTTTTGAAATACGATGTAAACCCCTACAGGATTTTTATGAAACATGTGTTTAGTGATTATGGACTTGAAGTCTTTATAGTTAATTAATAAATTTTTAATTTTCCCGCGTTTTGAGAAAATGGGGTATTATCAATTGCCGCGTATTTTAAATTATTGCTTTTATTTATTTATAAATTCGTGGATATGCATAGAAAGCTCTAAAAAGGAAACTCTCTTTGGTTAAACTGCATAAAGTTCCCAAACTACTTGAAATATGGTGGTGTGGATGCAGAATGTGAGTGCAGATCAAATAGCATGGATAGACTATGAATATGAATATTAAAATGAACCAAAGTACTCTCAAATGAAGATGGATGCATTGATTTGAATATATATTTGAATTTATATAATCAAGCTTTCACCTTTCTTATACACTAATCATGAGAGTACGATTATATAGTTACTTTTCTTTTCCCCCTTCTTTGATCATAATGAGTCCCCCAAGAATGGTTATTCGCTTCTCTCATTCTTCCTTCTAATTTTTATGCTTTTCTCCCAATTTTTGCCCTAAATTACAAAGTTTGGTATCCAAGTTTTTCTTCCAACAACAACGGTGGCCAAAATAGATAAAAAGGAACATAGAATGAACAAAATAAGAGGTAGAAGGAGAAAAAGAAGAGAGTTTCGTACTCATTGCAGTGGTTGTTGGTCATCGTTCGTTGCCGGAAGACGAGAGAAGTCGCCCGCCGCAGCAAAAATTGATGGAGAGCGCCCACTCGCTGTCACAACACAAAATACTTTCCCAAACCCTTAATTGACAACACCTGCTCAAAGAATGAAAGCTATTGTGGTTGGAAAGGCCTATGTTGTTGTGGTTGGAGAGCGCAAATGCTACTACAGTTGGAGTCACGAATGTTGTTGCGTGAGGGCTGTAGAAGAGAAAACACGAAGTTATTGCGCAAGGTAATATTTTCTTTAATACATATGATGCGTGAGGGTTGTAGACGAGAAAACATGAAGTGTATGGCACGGGCGAAAATTTTCTTTAATACATATACGCACTACTATACTTAAGCGCTCTCTATTTTGAATACATAGACTACGCTTTTTTATTTAAACGCTTTCCGTTTGATCTATTTAAAATATTTAATTTTTTTTAAAATAATTAAATATAAATAGCGTTAATTTGAAAAAGCGCTATCTATGGGTACCCATTTAGACAACATTTATTTAATAAAGCGTTGTCTAATGTTCCACATTTCCATTTATAGCGCTTAATTAAATAAGCGTTGTCTATTGTTAAATTTGGCGTATATGTTGGTTACTTTCCTTCTGAACTTCTGCATGGACGTTTCAAATTCTTGTATGAGTAGAATAGACCACTTTTATGTATTTATGAATGTACTAAAGTTTCAAGAATTCATTGTGCATGTTAAAGTACGAATATGGATATGATGAAAAATGTTGGATTATCAATTTATTATTCAACTCCCCAAAGTCTTTACTGAGTTTTGTGAACTTATAATGAATGTTGGATTATCAATTTATTATTCAACTCCCCAAAGTCTTTACTCAATTTATAGGACATTGAATGTTTTATCATAAGAAATAAAATAAAAAGAGTTAAAAAATGTTTTTGGTCCCTTAACTTTCGGTAAAAATTGGAATTAGTTCAAAATTTTGGCCCAATTTAGTTCCTTAACTTTATAAATGCGTGAATTTAGTCATTTTAATCAAATTTTATTAAATTTATTTGACGTTTCAAATATGTTTCATGATGACATTTGAGTTGTTTACACTGTTTGACACATTTTCACTTCGATGTTAGCTAATAAACTATCATGAAACACATTTGAAATGTCAAATAAACTTAACAAAATTTGATTAAAAGGATTAAATCTATATATTTCTAAAGTTAGAGGACTAAATTAGGCCAAAATTTTAAAAGGTAATTAATTTCAATTTTACTAAAAATTAAAAGATGAAAAATATATTTAATCCCTTAAAAAAATTAATCGACCTCCAAATCAAAACCTATATGAAACGTGTTAAACTTTTGAATTCACTTTTTCAGACCAACCCAACTTGTATTTTTCAAACTAAGTAAGGACATACATAAAGAGACATAACCGTCCCATTGCCAACCCTAGACTTGCCCCACCTGGTTTTAAAAAAACAAAATTGCATAATGCCAGCAAAGCAGGATATGAGCCGATTATTGGACTTTTTGCTGCGAACGCAAATCATTTAACCAAAAAAGTATACACGAGAGGATTTTGGCGGAGGATTTTTACATTAATCTTTTCTGCGAATTTCTGTATCTGCATGGATTAAAGTACTTGTACCTTATACTATAAACATCATAGTTTTTCGTTTAAGAACGCAATTTGGTAGTTACATGTTAAACCTTTTTAACACGGATCATTATACGAGACTATTTTGTTAAAGAATTGGGTTTTTACTGACATAATCAAAATCTACATTTGATGTTTGAATCTGCATGCAGTTCTGTGACGCGGGCATCATCACATGTTGTAACCTGACAAAAATCTAACACACCTTTGGCAGTTTTCACAAATTTAATGCAACGATGCCTCAATTGTCTCTATCTAAATAGAGGACGCCATAAATGGACCTGCACCATTTAAGTGCAGGATGCCTATAGAGGGTACGTGACCACAAACCTCCATGCTCATCTTCTATCAAAAACCACACACCTCTATTCACAGACCCCACTCCACCTCTCCAGAATTTCAATTTAGCTTCATTTTAGTTACTCTACAATCTGAATTACCTTTGGTTAGTTTTTTATTGGTTATTATAGTTGTCATAAAATTCTTTTACAAGTAACATTAAAATGAGAAGGAATGAAAAAAAGTTAAATAATTATAAAAAAAAAAATCAAACCAATACAGAGGACTTGTTTCAAAAAACGTCATCTATTGATGAATTTAAAAACGCCTCCCATTAATAAAGCGCTATCTATTAATGGAAAAATGCTCTTATAGACGACACTTGTTAAGTCAAATGTTTATTATGAGAGCCCCGATATACAATTCTTTTTGTAGAAAGTACTATCTGTTGGAAACTATATAGATAACATTTGTCTA
>Ga0214543_1011467_pt1 | contig 12400 bp, 8 predicted proteins | sample CNSS2metaG_FD_160094 | JGI IMG/M metagenome (GOLD analysis project Ga0214543, IMG submission 160094) | Root nodule microbial communities from cowpea collected in UCLA plant growth center, Los Angeles, California, USA - CNSS2 | ecosystem: Host-associated > Plants > Roots > Nodule | place: USA...
GAGGGGGAGAAATAGAATATGTGATGAACAATATTGTATTAAAGAATACAGAATGTTGTACTCTTTTTCCTTCACTAGGTTTTTTTTTATCCCAAAGGGTTTTTCCTAGTAAGGTTTTAACGAGGCATATTCTTTATCAATGGACACTCAAGGGGGAGTGTTATGAATTAATGATTGTCCATTGATTTACTCATATGATTAATTACTCTTTATGGTAAATATTTGTATTAACTAAGTTGATTTGTTTCCTTTATGGATTACATATTGTATCTATAAATAGGATTCTTCCTATCAATCATAATACACAGATGAGTTGTTCCCTATTCTCTCATTTTCTATTCTTTGTTATTTCTTCTCTATTATCTTCTCTGTTATTCGCTTTATTTCATAACATATTGTATATAAATTAAGATTTTTAAAATTGGTTTTGACAATAGTATACGTTACGTTTATAAAACTACGTGAATTGATTAAACATTTTACTCAAAGTAAGATCAATTTATTATATTTATTTGTTTAGGTCATGTTAAATAACATTTATATTTCTCTTAAAATTTTAAAATATACATTATTTTCATTAAGTTTTTAACAAAATAATAGTTATACTTCCTCTAATTTTTAAACTATAATAACCTCCTTATATGGTTTTAACAAAATGATATTTGTTTTCTTTTATTAAGTGTCACTCACTTCTATTTTTGCCCCGATCATTTTCCTCATTTTGCCTCGGGTCTGGAACCGAGGCATATTGGGGTGAGGCCAAAAGGTACCTCTTTTGGCCTCGGTTGTTACCCGAAACCATAAAGTCTCTTTTATGCCTCGGTTCTAAATGAACCGGAGCCATAGGTAAAAATATTTTTTTTAATTAAATTTTTTGCGAGACATGTCCCTCTGCACGTTCTTGATGATAGGTTTAACGGACCTCCGCGTCACCACCGTCATCCGCCTCATTCTCCTTCTCTTCTTCCTCCTCCTCCGCCTCCTCCTCCTTTTCCTCTTCGCCGGAAAAGTCTATCACCAACGCAAAAGATTCCTTGCAATACAACATCACACCGAATCAGAACCCCCGTCCCAGCACAAAGCTCTCACATTTCATCTTCCCTAATCGTTCACACCCAAGAACAAATCAGAAATAGAGAAACAGAGAGTCGGAGTCTCGGACAGGAGCAGTCGTTGTCACGGCGGCCGGAGGGCTGGTTTCCTTGGTGCTCGCGGACCCAGTCTCGGTGGCTGGCGTGGTGGCAGCGAATGCGCGCCGGCATCAATCGTTGACGTAGTCCCAGGCGGGCAGGGCCGCGCATCCGTAAAAGGGATTAGGGTTTGCGTTGCGTTGTCAACCGTGAAGACTGTAGCGGCGGTGGTTCCGAGGGTGATGGAGACTCTACGTTGCGTTGTTCTCCTCTTCGTAAACCAGTTCTTCCGTCGACACGCCTCTCGAGCAACGCGAGTCTGGGGTGGTGGTGGAACTCGTCAATAAAAATCCAATGGCAAAAAAACTAAAAGTTTCAGAGATAGAGAGTGCGCGCAGAGGGGAAGAGTGAGGAGAGTGTTGTCGCAGAGAGAGATGGAGCAGCGGCGCGCGAGGAAGAAGTAGAGGAGTTCGTGCCCTAATTAAATTATATGGCCTCGGTTCAATTAATAACCGAGGCATATAGCCCTATTTGGTCCCGGTTCAGTGCCACCCGAGGCCAAAGACGTAATCGCTAATGGCATTTTTGAAATTTCTAGCCACCTTTTTGGCTTCGGGTCTATTCAATCGAAGCATATAAGGACCTTTTGGCACCGGTTTTTTTTGAACCGAAGCCTATAACCCCTTTTGGCTTCGGGCTTTTCTTGAACCGAGGCATAAAAGTTGCCTGGAATTGCAAAAATGCCATCACGCCGTTATATGCTTCGGTTCCTTACCAACCGAGACCTATAAGGCGAGGTAAAAATGCAATTTTGCACTAGTGAATATTTCTCATAAATACAAAATTGAATTATTTAATTATGAGAAAATTGCATCCATCCTCTTAAAACTGTTTTAAACAAAATTAATTTATTTTCTAGTTTAAAAATAGACATTTACATGTTTTATATTATTAATGATAAAAAACTTATACCCCATAGTTTATTTATAATTATACTTGTATGTTTGTAGTAACATATTATATTATATTATATCAAAGCTATGTTTAAGTATAACAATATAAGGTAAGAATCTAGTCATGAATTTATAACTATTTATTTTATATTAAAACAATATTTTTCGAAAAAAAATATAGTTTTTATACTTTGGTAAGACAATATACAATCGAGGGAAAATATCTATTTACATATTTCTAATATATAATAATTAAACGTTAAATTTCTTTATAACTTTTTAAACATTGATGTATTGAAAGAGTAATGTTAGGGTATCACTACTAGAAGTACTTTCTACCAATACGCAGCTGACGAATCCAAACGACACGTCGTTTCTCGCAAATATTAAACGACTTCACGTCCCTTTCCACTCGCTTCGGATCTCGACAAAAGAAACAACTAACTATCACGCTTCACACCCTTCACGCCATCAACCTTCACTTTCTTTTTCACGTTCCGCGCGCCACCATGACCAACGCCATTTCCAACCGCTTCTTCACGTCTCTCTCCACTCCCTCAAACTGCCTCCTCGTCCCTCCGCTCTCACATTTTCGCCGCTGCCACCAACCGCATCTCCACCGCAAACCACCGCTGCACCAACGCGCTTCTCGCTCCGTGACGCGCTTTTCCTCCGTCTCCTCCTCCTCCTCCTCTTCTTATTCTGGCAAGCCGGGGTTCGTGGGATGGTATCTGCGCATGCTCGAAACTTACCCTCTCATCACCAAAAGCGTAACCTCGTCGCTTGTGTTCGCCGCGTCTGACATCACTTCTCAGGTACATTGTTTCAGAAACTCTTCTCTTCGTTCTTAATGTATGTGTGAAGTGATGATGAAAGTGAAACTGAATGTAGATGTAATTCTTTTTGTTTTTAATTTTTGAATTATTTTTTTTTTTTTTTATTTTTTTTTTTTTTTTTTATGGTTGCGTTGGATCATATGGTAAGGGTTTGAACAATTTAATAACCGGACTGTTAAAGTAACGAAATAGTTTTTTTCTTAATAATTGATGATTTAGTCATTAGTTAAAAAATGTTACATTGATAGTCATTTCCTTGATGCAGTTTGGCTTACATTTTCATAGCATGTTAAGTTGGAGTAAAAATCTCTTTCAGATTTTTCGTTATACCTTTAGTATCTCTAGCATGTTTAGTTGGAGACGTGAGGAGAAAATGAAACGGGAAACAAAATTAGAGTAAAAATAAAATAAAATAAACATTATTGATTAAATATTATATTTGGTGTAATAAGTATTGATATATTTTTGTTTTTAGTATAATAGATTAAGAGAATTATTATTTTAGCATAAAATGTTTAATTTGGGTGAGTTTGTTTTAATTAATTGAACACATATTAAAGAATTCATTGATATTAACATATAGTTACTATTATGAAATTACTAAGAATTTTAAATTTACGTAATATAAATTAAAGTATTTCTTACTAATGATTGCGTATTAACCTTAATTCTTCGTTTTATAAAATATATGTCAATCCTTATTAAACAATTTTAAAAAATTATTTAATTGAAGTGAAATAAAGTAAAAAGAAATGAGTAATATTGAGAAGGGTATTTGGTTAGAAAAAAAAAAACAAATCTTTTATAAATTTTACTTACTTATATTTGGACTATTTCTTTTATACTTAACATTTTTCAGTTATATAAAACAATTTTGATATTTTATGCAAATTTATTCATTTTTCATACATTGTTTCACAAATCATAAAAGAAAAAAAAAACTATTACAATGTAACACCCTCATAAAATTGTATAACCTTTCAAAATGTAAATTAAATATATACAAAATTTATATATATATATATTTATAAATTATTAAAAGAAAAAGCGCCACATATAACACTACACTTCCCTTTAGACATTGCTCACGAGTCACGGCGTACCCATATTTGTTCATGTATATGGTAGAGTCCTTACAAGTCACAAAACAAACAACACATGTAAAAGGTAAATTTTTAAAATAAATTTTCCACATAAGAAATTGTATATAAAAAATGAACTTAAGTATGTTCCACTGGAAACTAATACACAATCCAAATTAATACTTCAATCTATAAGTGAACTTAAGAATAACGGACCATGGTATATTATAACCCAAGTCCACACAATTACACATCTCACACTACGTAAGCATTTTTCCTTTAACTTTTCACCGTCATATATCTTAGTTTTTGTTACTTGGATCATTAGTATGATTCACATAATGATTGTTAATACTTTCACAAACCAAATAGTGGTTCACATGTCTTCTCATATTTGTGACCTAAAATTCATACAATGTTTATCTGTCTCAACAACAAATTTCATCAATATACTTAATTTAAACAACAATCATAACTTAATTAAATATAAAATTTTGATATTTATTTTACATTTCTAATAAACATTCACATACAATCCATTAAAAAGAAAAAAAGTAAGAAAAAAAAATAGCTTGGAAAAAAAATACTTTTTCTTGATATGGTTAAAAGTAATAATGTTTAGTTCTCTAATCTATTTTTGCTTGAGAAAATAAATTAACCTTTTCAACGAGAAAAATATAAGAAACTCAACCACATGAAGCAAAAAAAAAAAAACTATTTTCAAAGTTTCATCCTAAACCAGTTTTCGAAATATGACTCTCAAATACATTCACAATGACCAATATATATCAAGATTTGTTTAAAAATCATCTTTCACTCATTTAAATTCAATCTTAATCTTTCCATCTCAAAATATATTTGATTCACATCGAACTCATAAACCAATATATGAGAAAACTATAGGAATTAACTATACTCATCCAAACTATATTTAAAACTCAATTTAATAAAATATATATCTTAACATACATAATCTAGCCATCACATTAGTTTCTCAATAAGAATATTAAATTCAAATTTTAAAATAATCATCTATAAACCCAAAACTCAAATGACAATCAAATTCAAACATAAGTGGGAGCAATGACTGAAGAGAAAGGAAAGGTGAAAATTGAAAAGTTCAATGGTGTAGACTTTGCTTTTGCAAGATGCAAATTGATGATTATTTGTATTAGAAAAAGTTGTATAAACCACTCTCTCAAGAAACAAACCAGAGGACATGAAAGATGAAGATTGTACTCTTCTTGATAGGAAAACCCTCAAATTTATTCCTTTGGCATTATCTCACAATGTTGCCTTCAGTATTGTAAATGAAACAACAACAATAGATCTTATGGTGTCTCTTTCTAAAATGTATGAAAAACCTTCATTCTTAAACAAAGTTCATTTGAGAAGATGATTGTTCAATTTACGGATGACAGAAGATGCATTAGTAGCAGAAGATTTCAATGAACTCAATTATAATAACAACCCAATGAGTTGTGTTGGAATATAATTTTATGAAGAAGTATGAGCATTGATGCTTTTGTCTTCCCTACAAGAAAGTTGGTAAACTTTACCAAAGATTCTAGTGACATAATTCTTGAAGAATTTTCTTCCTTGTTCTTTAAATAACATATCAATGCATCATCTTCTCTTGATGCAAAAGCAAGATTTTCCTCTACCTCCGTATTTTTATTCTTTGGTGCATTATTTCATTTATTTTTGTAGTGTTCAGCCTTTCCACAATTTCAACATTCAATTGTCTTTGATATGGAAGCTACAAGGGATTTTGGACCTAGACTTCATTTCCTTGGATTTACCACGTTCATATCCTTCAGTTAAATTTATATATATTTTTATTTTATATGCACAACTAAAGAGGTTGACGATTAACCTAACTCTCTTTTTCGGTCCAAATAACAAACATCATCAACTTTAAACTTATTACTTCCCGATTGACTACTCACAATTGTGAGAGTAAAATTCCAAATTTCTAGTAGGGAAGACAAAAGTATCAATGTTCATACTTCTTCATCAAATTCTATTCCAACAAAACTCATTGGGTTGTTACTATATTGAGTTCATTAAGATGGTGTCTTGCTGATGCAACCTCTGTCATTCGTAAATTGAACAATTATCTTATCAAATGAATTTTGTTTTAGAATGAAGGCTTTTCATACAAATTAGAAAGAGACACCATAAAATATGTTCTTGTTGTTTCATTTACAATATTGAATGCAACATTGTGAGATAATGCCAAATGAATAAGTTAGGAGGTTTGCCTATCAATAAGATCTTTCATGTCCTCTGGTTTGTTTCCTGAGAAAAGATTGATACAACATTTTCTAATATAAATAATCTTCAATTTGCATCTTTCAAAAGCAAAGTCCACAACATCGAACTTTTCATTTTTCACTTTTCCTTCCTCTTGAACCATTGCTCCTAGTCAATTTTGATTCACTCTAGATCGTTTATAACAATACACAATAGTAACGATTTGGTTTTGATACCGGTTGTTAGAAAATAATGTACATTTTCTATAATCAGATTTATGAGAAACAAAATAAATGTGGAATAATTATACACAAAAATTATAAAACGGATGTTTACAAAACATTCAACTCACAACCCATATAAAGCAAGAAAAATAATTGTTTTATTCTCTCTTTTTCATTGTTGTTGGAATGAATGATAAATTCTTGCATGATGGTATTTATACAGTGTAATGTATATAATTCTCATATTTTATTTCCTATATTTAGGCATTCATAAAATTTGGTGGCTTTTATCTACTTTGAAAAAAGGAATACACTTCCTACAATATCTTCTTTGCTAACACTCACCTCACTTTTTCTCTCATCTTCACAAACTTCTCTTTATCTCTCTCTAACTTCTTTCTACTCTTATTACCCTATATCTAATCTCTTGTAAAATCTTATTACACCTAGCGGTAGTTAGAGAATTAAAGATCATGTTTTAAGTCATAATAATGTTTTATTTACTCTATATATCTTTTATTGTCTTTCCTTCCTTACCACTTTGTCATCAATCTCGGTTTTGGTTGAGAAAAGTTATTCACTCAATTTGGTTAAGGTCACACTGAAAATTTATTATGTTTAAATACTTTGTTTTAACTCTAGATTTTGAGTGATTTTCTTGACAAAAACATTATTTGGAATAAGAAATTACAAGTAAGGATGATTTGGATGTGAAGGTGACTTGGTCATATGATTTTGGTATTTATGTACAAATGATATTTTGTTTGAAATTGATTGTTATTTGAGTTTTGGAGTAATAGATGATTATTTTAAAATATTTTGAATTGAATATTCTTGTTGATAAATTGATTTGATGGCTAGGTTATGCATGTTAAGATATATAGTTTGTTAAATTGAGTTTTAAATATAGTTTTGATGAGTAGAGTTAGTTCCTATAATTTTCTCATATATATTTTTTGAGTTCAATGTAAATAAATATTAATTGAAATTAAATAACTAAGATCGAATTGAAATGAGTGAAATATTATGTCTGAACAAATCTTAACCTATATTGGTCATTGTGAATGTATTTGAAAGTTGTATTTCATGAAAGTGGTTTAGGATAAAACATTGAAAACAGTTTTTTTTTCTTGTTTCATGAGGTTGATTTTCTTATACTTTTGCTCAAACGGAAGACTTTTGCTTTAAGTGGTATTTTTTTTTTTCAAGCGAAAACAGAACATAGATCAAAACATTAATCTCAACAACCAAATGAATTTACTATAACTCGAGATACTTCTCAGGCACGTCCTCAAATGTGCTATTGAAATATACCAATGTCCTATTGATCTCAACAACCAAATATATACAATGTCATTTATAATCTATTCAAATCCTAGTACATGACCCATCTTCAACGGATAATGTTTGATCCTTTCCTTAACATTGTATTCTAAATGAGATTCGATCTCCTTTAAAAATAATTAGCCTATTTCTATTTGAAAAGATCTACATTTTCTCTTTAACCCTTCTCCCCACTTTACAAACCTTTGTTATCACCAGTTTCCTACCATACGTTATACTTATTATTTGACATCGTTATCTTCTATTTTCATTCTTAAGTTTCTGGGGTGAAGCTTTATCTAATCCACAGTGGCGACAAATGATTATTTGAGATGTGTTTAAAGTTGTAGTACTTGAAATTGGTTCCTCTTTAGGTTGGCAAATTGGTTGGTTACCAAAAGATACACACAAAATTAGGACTTGGATTATATTGACATTTTCTCTCTTGGTCAAAATAACAACCATTCCACTTCTCTTTTTCATTGCATATATTCATCATCGAACTTTTTCTCAATTTGACACAGAAAAAAAAATGCACTTTTACATGGTGACTCTTAAAATTCTATTTTAGTCTAAACCTAGTTTAAATCTTATTCAAACATTTGACAGACTTATATATGTAGTTCTACTTGTCATTTTTAAATATTGTGGGTGTGTCAATATTCCTCCTCTTCTAGTTAAATATGCTTGGTCAATGTATACGGTGAAGAATGAAGGAAATACTTTCTAAGCGTATTCTTTATAATGAATTTTTATTTCATCAAACTACTTGTCTATTTTTAGTCAAGGTCTAGGACCATGTGACCACATTTCTTTTATTTTTACTTTCTTTATAACTTTTATTGGGTTTTTGTCACTAATATGTTGTTTTACACATTTTTTAGATGATTACACTACCCAGTTTTTGTGCTTCATTTGATCTAATAAGGACACTGCGTATGGCAATATACGGACTGTTAGTCTTGGGGCCAACACAGCACATGTGGTTTGGTTTTCTGTCTAAAATTTTACCCAAGACAGATTTGGCATCAACCTTGAAGAAAATTTTAATGGGGCAATTTATATTAGGTCCTATCATCAATACTGTCTTCTTCTCCTATAATGGTGCTTTCCAAGGTGAATTTTGTCTTTTTTATTAAGATAAGATGCTTCATTTGAAATATGATTTTTTAATAATTAAATCTTGACAACTCTCTTATAACCAGAGCTGACATTTTTTAAGTGATTTTTTATTTTTTTATTTACTTATTTTTCTATATTTCAAAACCATTTAAAATATGTCAATTCAGATTATAAGAGAAAGTTGTTAAAATTTAACTGTCAATATATCATTTTCTGCTTCATTTATACCCTATACCTTTTCTATTATTTTTGCATAGTTACAAATTCAGGTGTATAGAAAACTTGAAATGTGCCATGACTGACTATTTGATCCTCTCCTGATCTAAAATGTGCATGATTGTTTTGTTTTTATTGTAAGAAGAAGGTTTGACACCATTTAATTATTATTTGATAAGTTTTATAAGAATAAAATGATGTTAATAAAAGTTAAATTTTGCATGTTAAAAAAAAATGAAAGAGTAAAGGACATTGAGAAACGATGTTGTTAAAAATATTTTGGTGTCAAAATATGATTGTGCTTGATATTTGACATTGTAACATAAATTACGTTTGTTAAAATCTATGGCCGTATTTGGCATAAGTTAATTTATAGATATCTCCATTTAACTGTCTTGAATTTATTTTCTCTTCTTGTTTTCTTTTGCCTACAAGGGTTTATGAAGTTTTATACAATTATGTATTAGAAAAGTTGTGGAGTTTCTGAATTTGCCACTTTGCCATGAATAGGTGAAGGTGTAACTCAAATTATTGCGAGGTTGAAGAGAGATCTACTTCCTACATTGTTAAGTGGTGCTCTGTATTGGCCTGCATGTGATTTTGTCACCTTGAGATACCTTCCAGTTCGTTTGCAGGTTTGTCATTATAGAGACAAAATAATTAATACTTTAATTTAAAAATAAAACAATTTATTTAAAATGAATATTTAACTTTTAAATTTAATCTAATGAAACTTTCAAAAAGTTATCATTTATTTGTTTTTTAGTTGTGCTAACTTTTCATTTTGAATCTCCCATGTAACTTGTGCAGCCACTGCTGAATAGCACCTTCACATATGTATGGACAATATTTTTAACATACATGGCAAACCGAGGGTGAGGCATGCCTAGTGCTTGGTTTGTAATACGCACATAAACGATTTTCAAGCAATATTCCGTTGCTTGCCAAATCTCACCAGATGCAACAATCTTGGTATTCACAACTTTCTAAATTTCATTTCAATTTGCTATTTAATTTTTTTTAATTCTTTATGTATATAAATATCTTCATATATCATTAGTTTTCACATAAATTTGAAGGTGAATGACTTATTTTCTTGGAAGACATGGTATATTTATGCTTTTAAATTATTTTTTATTTGTCTGATGTTGAAGGATTATACTCTGAGTTCGACCCTTTATTTTCTGGTGAAAAATAAATTGAAGAACTAAAAAAAAAACTTAAAACAATAAAGGCAATTAGTTAAAAGAGTAAACATAATAAGAGAGGGTATTGTTGATAAAAATAAAGGTCTTGATAATGTTAGAATAAGTTGTTATGATAAAAAAATAAATTGAAGGACTAAAAGAAAAACTTAAAAGTAATTTAAGTATTAGTTAAAAGTGTCAACACAATAATACAAAAAAATAAAAATAAAAATTATATAATATATTAAATATTTATTTTGAAGAAGCAAATTGTTGATTACTCAAAACAAAAGTGATGATACCAGGACCTAAAATTTATTTGAAACATTCAAAATAAATCAAATACATTTTTTTACCGTAATAAGCAAAAATTATAAAAATACATATTTTTTGTCAATTTTCTTTTACACATCTCTTTTAGAAAATACTTACAAATTTTGTTATGAATAATGGTTTGTAAGAATTTGTTACCAATATTTTTTTAAAATATTTTGTACAAAACATTTTTTGCAGAAATTTTTGTAGCAAATACTTGCGAATTTATAATGTTGTAAGAAATAATTATCCACGAAGAAATTATCTGTCAATTAAGATTCGTAGGAAAAATGGTAAAAAAAATTCTTTTCTTACAAAATTTTATAATAAATTTACAAAAAAATCTCATAAAATATTAAAAATTCTAATAAAGCTTTTACCTAAATATTAAGACACAAATTTCGTAAAAAGTGAGATGGAAGTTCAAAACTGATTCAAATAAATATGAGTACTTTCTATGCAGAGGAACATGAAAATGTTATGCCCTCTAGTTTTTTTTTCTTTTTTGTCATTTTAATCTTTATAACGTAAAACTTTACATTTGTTTCATTTCATTAAGGTTTCCTTGATAAGAGATAATATGACACATGAAACGTCTACTTCAGTGCAGGAAGGCCTTTTGGCAGCGGTTATTTCTCATATTCTGCACCAGTTCCCGGACCGAAGCATATTAGGGCGAGGCCAAAGGAGGATAGCCTTTGGCCTCGATTGTCAACCGAAGCCATAGTGCCCCTCTTCTGTCTCGGTTCCCGCGTACCCGAGGCCATAGAGCACGTCTTCTGCCTCGGTTGTCAGGCCTAACCGAAGCCATATGTGCTCACGTTTTAACTTTTTTTAAAAATTCGCTCACGTTTTGGCCTCGGTTTTAGTATGACCCGAGGCCACATGCTCAACTTTTGGCTTCGGTTTTGGTTTACCCGAGGCCATATGTCACATTTTGGCTTCGGTTTGGGTAGTACCCGAGGCCATATGTCACATTTTTGCCTCGGTTCTGGTATGAATCGAGGCCTAATATGGTTTTTTTTTTTAATGCAGTTTCTGTTTTGGTGTTATTCCCACATTTAAACCTGCAAATTTTGTTCAGCACCCAGCACATACCAGAATAGACCAGAACAGGATATTTTATAACACATCCACAATTCAAATTCATTTAAAAAACAATTACAAATCATTTACAATCAAGATACATGTCCTAATCAATAGTATTGTACATTTCAATTATATATTTAGCACATGCTATCCTACCAAACTTGATGGACTTTGCGGGAATTGCTGCAGGACTCTTGAATGTCTACAAAATAATAGATTAAGTTAAGTTAGTATATAAAAAGGAAATATTGCAAAGTATTCGTTTTAATTCAAATATATATTACCGTTTCCCAATTTGTTGTAATACGAGCACGCACAGTGGTTGTCATCCATTGCATTATATAGTAACCGCACTCATATGAGCCGGTTTGTCTATTACACTACATTATATCAACAATGTTACAATTAATTAAGGAAGAAAATCAAGCAAACAATTATAAAGATATGGATAGAAATATCAAACCTGGAGAGAATGTAAGGCCCCTTTTATTTTGCCATCTTAATCTTTAGGGCTGCCCTGCAGCAGTGGGCCTAAAAGGCTGGCCCATGATATAAGTACCCTTCGTGTTGCCCTAATTCCACATTTCATTCACTTTCAGAAAAGATCCAGCCGTCAACCCTTTTCTCCCTCTCACAAAGAGCTCTGCTAGGGTTAGGTTTCTGCCAT
>Ga0214543_1011468_pt1 | contig 12400 bp, 12 predicted proteins | sample CNSS2metaG_FD_160094 | JGI IMG/M metagenome (GOLD analysis project Ga0214543, IMG submission 160094) | Root nodule microbial communities from cowpea collected in UCLA plant growth center, Los Angeles, California, USA - CNSS2 | ecosystem: Host-associated > Plants > Roots > Nodule | place: USA...
TGGTAACCGATTCGGTGAAGATTAGTAGGAAACTTTTGAGTCTGTTATGTTACAACTGGGTTGAGAGAAGGGGAGGTTTTCGTATTGGTGGGCAAGTCGTAGAATTTAATCTATTAGATGTTTGTTTGGGGTTAGGTTTGAGGGTTTTGGGTGAAAGAATTGATTTAAACGAGACCATTTCTGATAGTGACACTTTGAATATTTTTGGTGGTCAAACAATTACTGTGGAGTTGATATACTACTATCTTTTGAAATACGATGATGATGTTGGTGGTGTAGAACTCTTTTGCAGGGTTTACATTTTGTTAGGGATATCAGAATTCTTATTGCCCAATAAAAAGGGTATTGTTTTCCCCATTATTTTTAAGCTAGTTGATGATATTGACAACATCGGCAAATATAATTGGGGAACATTAGTGTATGAGTATTTGGTTAGTAGCTTGTGCATTGCTTCATTGGGATTGAAGAAGGAGTCAGCCGCAAAGCATTTTGATGTTGTGGGCTGTGTTTATTTGCTTCAGGTAATTACAATATTGTTTTTTATTGTGCTGAAATACTGATGTTGATTGTGGTGAAGATGCCGTTGTAATTTATTTAATTTGTTGCAGTTATGGTCATTTGATCATTTACTTGTGTGCAACACAAAGTTGACATGTCGGATGAACAAGTTTCCTCGACTTTTGCATTGGATGAATGTCAAAGTTGGTGACAAAGTGATAACGAGATCATTTCATAAGAAAATGGTGAGGTGAAACTTTAAAATACGTTGTTTGTTTTAGTTTGATGTTACGTAGAGGGAATTTGTTTATAATTATTTGTATTTTTGTACAGTGTGTTGTTGATGTGTCCGTGTCAGATGAAGAACTTCGTCACGATGTTGTTAAAGAAGCATTTAAACAATTTGGCACTGCCTACAGAAATGAAGAAAAAAAGGAGAAGGAAGAGGCTCTTCGTCTCCTGGAGTATGAAGAAGGTGAGATTGCTAGTTTGGAACATTCAATTTCTGAATTAGAAGAAATAGTTGCAAAATGTGAGGGTGAGGTTGGAAATGAAGACCCCCCAAATGATGGTTGTGCTGATGATGTTTTTGATGATGACGGTGATGAAGACGACGAAATGTTTCATGACCCTCCTGTTAAGCCGCATCTGGATGAAGAAGTTGTTGTAAACAATGACGGTGGTCAACATAGCAACATGTATGACCGTATGAAGGCCCAACCACGAAGGCGGTTCAAGAGTGTTGCGACAAGAACACCTTTTTCTGTTTATGGGAATAAGAAAAATGCGAAACGAAAATGACAAACATTGGGATGATGTAGTTATGAATTGACCTCTACTGTGGATGTTATTAATGCAATAGGATGTGTGATGTGTATTTTGTTTATTTATTAGGTTTGAACAATCCGCAAGGCATGTTATGTTATTTATGACACATATTATTTTACTTTGTTATGTTTAGTTTGTTGCCTTATTGTTGAATTTAAGCATTAATGCATGATCTGCATTGCGTATAGGAAAAAGTTAGTATAACTCCCCATATACGTTTTCGTTACTCCCCACTTTTTTGTGACAATTGATAATTTGTGTTGTTTAACAACATAATCCATTTCATGGAGGTTGCGTGCATGCATAATAGTTTGCCTTGCCTTTAATGATTGAAAAGAATTTTGTAAATTCACTATATACGTGAACTTCACTTCAGTCGTCCATGTACAGAGGAAAAAATAAACGTCACTCCCCACATAGGTTGTCGTTACTCCCCAGTTGGTTGTTTTATGTGATATTTTCTTGGTGTTGTTTGGCAAACATCACAATCCAGTTCATGGTGGTTGCGTCCATGGACAATACTTTGGATTGCGTATAATGATTGAAAAATTTATGGGAATTAAGTATAGAAACGAACTTCACTTGAATCAGGGATGCACACACAAAAAAAATACACGTAACTCCCCACATATCCTATCCTTACTCCCCACTTAGGTGTGAGACGTGATATTTGGTTTGTGTTTGCGAAACATCCCATTGCGTGAATGGGAGAGAACTTTGAATGGCCTTTGATGACTGAAATATTCATGAAAATGAGTTTATAAATGAACTTCACTTGAATCAGGGATGAACAGATAAAAAAATAGACGTAACTCCCCATATATGTTGTCTTTACTCCCCAGTTGCTTGGCATATGCCATATTTGGTTTGTGTTTGCGAAACATTCCATTTGCGTCAATGGTTAAAACTTGGGATTGCCTTTTTTGACTAAGATTTTCATGAAAATGACTATACAAGTGAACTTCACTTGAATCAGGGATGCGCACACAAAAAAATACACGTAACTCCCCACATATCCTATCCTTACTCCCCACTTAGGTGTGACACGTGCTATTTGGTTTGTGTTTGCGAAACATCCCATTGCGTGAATGGGAGAGAACTTTGGATGGCCTTTGATGACTGAAATATTCATGAAAATGAGTTTATAAATGAACTTCACTTGAATCAGGAATGAACAGATAAAAAAATAGACCTAACTCCCCACATATGTTGTCCTTACTCCCCAGTTGCTTGGCATATGCCATATTTGGTTTGTGTTTGCGAAACATTCCATTTGCGTCAATGGTTAAAACTTGGGATTGCCTTTTTTGACTAAGATTTTCATGAAAATGACTATACAAGTGAACTTCACTTGAATCAGGGATGCGCACACAAAAAAATACACGTAACTCCCCACATATCCTATCCTTACTCCCCATTTAGGTGTGACACGTGCTATTTGGTTTGTGTTTGCGAAACATCCCATTGCGTGAATGGGAGAGAACTTTGGATGGCCTTTGATGACTGAAATATTCATGGAAATGAGTTTATAAATGAACTTTACTTGAATCAGGGATGAACAGTTAAAAAAATAGACGTAACTCCCCACATATTTTGTCCTTACTCCCCAGTTGAATCAGGGATGAACAGATAATTATATTCTGAAGTAGAAAATGGGTGTTGAATAGAAGAAAACAGTGGACTGGAACTTTTAATACATTAAGTGTATTGCATATTCCCACATACGTTTGCGCTACTATGTAGAATGATGATTAACATAGTTGTGAATAAATCACCTGAAGTCTTGAAACGACCAACATACCAAGAATACCAAGTAGCAAAATTACACACACAAAATATAACGCAGAACCAACGAAACAAAGAAAATCCTACTGGAAATAAAGGAAATTACATACTAAGCACCACAACCATGTAATTTGTGACATATTTTCACGCTTCATTTGTTTGCGCAGCGTTAGTGCTTGAGGAGGTACCATCACTGGCAGAGGACCCTTGGCCATGGTCAGTCTTGTTGGTGACTATGGAAGGTTTTACAAGTTTTCGCAATAACTCATCAATATTGGGATCCATGCATGGGGGGAGGACAATGTCAGGCCTTTTAGTCGCATGGATAAGCTCATCCGTTGGTTGACATATATCTGCCTTGAAGATCTAGTACCACAGAGTAACAAAATGCATACAAAGTCAAGGTTTGCGTCAAAAATAACAGTATCTCGTTGCCAATGTTTAAGATTGTGATTCACACCTTCACAATGTTGTGTGCTGTAATGTTGACATAGCAAAGTCGGGGACGGGGACTGAATGCTGCAACCTATTACAAGAACTGTTAAAGTTAGACAAATTATGTTATAGAATGTTGAAACATCAATATGATTCACTGTTTAAGGTTGGCAACATATGTTCTTACTGTGTGCAACAGCAAAACAGCCCCCACTCTCAGGTGTTGTCCGAATTCTGGATTGAGCAGCACCTTCCTATGGACACTTGCCCACACCGTCGCACTGGTATCCTATTGTTGGTTTAAGTTGAAATATTATTTGAACTATGTTCTGAACCAAAAATACCAAATGTGTGTTTTGTACGTTTACCTTAATAGATATTTGCATATCTCCTAGCCCATTAGGCTTACATTGTTTGACAATGCATGCGACAAACGGAAGAATGGTTGTGCATTTGCAACTTCCTAACTGGGTTGCATTTTCAATTTTGCCTTCCTTCAGCAGCCCTGCACAAAATAAGATTTTCACCCAAATGTCATTCGTTAACTAATAGGTTGGACAGATCTTAAATTATCAGTGACGGAATACCATGGAATTTTATGAACTGTTCTGCCCATAACCATGGATTCGATTTGAAATCTCGTTCGTAAGTTGCGGAGGCAATGTCACGAGCAAATTGTTGAGTGCTTTCAGCTTCTTCATCGTCCCGATTAATCATTGCTGCTTGGACATTTCCCGCCGGTCCTGGAATCAGTGTTCTTGATGAGTTGCCTCTTTTCACGAATGACTCCAAATCCTGCTCTTCAACATCAAGTCCTTGCCAGGGTTCCATTACCTAACAACGTACGACCACATTACAAAAAAAAAAATTGAACCTAGTAATACAAGGTCGAGAAAAAAGCACTTGTACATGTACAGGATAAGAAATTTGGAAACCTTATTTCGTCGATCCTTTAAAATTGCCACGAAGGAATATAGTGGTGGTTTGTGTTGGTTGGCAAAGTGTTGGGCCAACGGTCCAGTACTTATACTAAAAAGTCGTTAGGCGAAATGACTAAAATGCCCTAACTTTTCTTGCATTGTAAGTTTGTATTTAAAGCGGTCTGTTTCCTGTTCCATCGAGCAGAAGTAAATGTCTGTCCAACTCCCCCACCTACCAACTCTTAACTCACCTTTATGGCACCAGCTTCCCCATTTTGAAGATGCAGTTCATTGATGTCTCATAATGGTGAGCCCAGCTACTTTAAGACTGATGAGTCATCACTGCGGACATCACCATAAAGCCATGTTGGTGGCAATCTTCATCGGAGGTAAGTCATTCACCTGTTTTTTGAAAAATTAATTTTTTTTCCGTTCAGACCTGTTCCATATCCTCATTAATGAAGCACAATGTGTGCAGTATCACAATAAGTAGAAGATGGCATCCGTGTGTCATTTGGTTTTTAGGGTTCAGGTTTACAAAAGGTTTTTTTTAAAGGAACAAAAAATAAATACAGCCCTAACATTCGTAAGTCAAGTTGGTGGAAATATTAATGTGTGTCATTTGTAGGCATTTAATTTACCACAACATTGAGGTGATGGAGCCATATCACTCAGCAGATAACACCCCCTTCGAGGAACATTTCGATATCCATATACCAAATGAGAAGGCTGAACAAGTACACGTCAAAAGTGGTCTGCTTCACATTGACTCCGGAGATGATATTCCACCCAAAGTACACATGTGTTTTGATAGCTTAGATGATGTAAAACAATTTTATAAAAATTACGGTATTAGAAGCGGCTTCGGTATTCGCACCAGGACTTCAGCAAGGGGCGAAGACAATGAAATCAACTACATCAAGTTGGTGTGTTCACGAGAGGGAAATTATGTGTCCGCTATTCCCCCGGAATTGAAGACCGTCCCAACTAAAGCAAAACAGTGTAAAGCTTCAATCACTGCAGCAAAGAAAGACGGACAATGGTTCATTAGGAGCATTGTAACTGATCACAGTCATGACATTAGTCCGAAGAAGTCAAGGCTAATACGGGGCAACCGTAAAGTTGACATGCATTCAAGGCAAACTGTTGAGACTAACGATGACGCTGGTGTCCGAATTAACAAAAGTTTCCGCTCTCTTGTCTCTGAAGCAGGTGGATATGAAAACGTTAACTTCATTGAACGTGATGTTCGCAACTACATTGGTCAACAAAGGCGATCATTGTGTAAAGATGGGGATGGGCAGGCCCTTTTACGACATTTTTCAAAAATGCGGGAATTAAACAACGACTTCTTCTTTGAAATTGACATGGACGAAGACAACCGTATATGTAATGTTTTTTGGGCCAATGCGCGCAGTAGAGCGGCATCTGAGGATTTTTGTGATGTTGTGTCTTTTGACACCACATATCTGACCAACAAATATGACCTGCCTTTCGCTCCTTTTGTAGGTGTTAATCACCATGGACACTCCATTTTATTAGGTTGTGGTCTAGTATCAGCTGAAGACACAAGGTCATTCGTGTGGATTTTTGAATGCTGGCTTCGGTGCATGTATAACAAACCACCGGAAGGAATTGTTACCGACCAATGTAAGGCAATGCTTAATGCAATTGGAGATGTTTTCCCGACTACCAAACATCGATGGTGTCTATGGCACATAATGAAAAAAGTGCCAGAAAAATTGCAAGGTTACACAAAATACAAATCTATCAAGGCTGAATTGAAAAGACTAGTGTATGATTCAATCACGGTGGGTGAGTTTGAGTTGGGATGGGACGCATTTATTGGACAATATGATTTGTCCACAAACGACTGGCTCACTACATTGTTTGACGAGAGACATCGTTGGGTTCCTTGCTATCTAAAAAGTCAGTTTTGGGCTGGAATGTCAACCACCCAAAGGAGTGAAGGCCTGAACGCTTTTTTTGATGGGTTCATTAATTCGGGAACTACTTTGCAACAATTTGTTGTGCAATATGACAACGCACTACGGCAAAAGGCAGAAAAAGAATTTGAAGCTGACTTTGCTTCATCCAATACCACTGTTGCATGTGGATCACAATCTCTTATTTGAGAGGCAATTTCAACTAGAGTACACGCATGCCAAATTTACGGAGGTCCAGAACAAATTTAGGGGAAAGATTAATTGTTTCGTCAAAAGGGTGTTCGAAGACGGATGTTTGCTGAACTATACTGTAAAGGAAGAGTGGTTGTGGGAGGGAAAAAAATACCACAGAATGCATGATGTTGTGCTTGACACGCTGACAACCAATATCCATTGTAGTTGTATGTTGTTTGAGTTTAGGGGCATCATGTGTCGTCACAGCTTGTTGACTCTTGGACAAGAAGACATTGAGTGCGTGCCAGAAAAATATGTTCTCCGTCGCTGGTCCAAAAATGTTAGGAGGAGGCATAGTTTGATAATAGCGGGATACAATAGAAGTAATGACGACCCACGGATGCAAAAATACAAAATCTTATGCAAGAGGTTTTACGATTTAGCGGAGGTGGCATGTGACTCAGACGCTTCATCTACGATGTTGTTCAATGAGATGAATTCTATTGCAAAAGGACTAGGTGTCCCTACCAAATCTAATCCTTTCTTACTTACCCAACAAGGTCACATTGAAGACAATGGGTGTGAACATCCATGTGTCACTAACTGCAGTAAGGTTCGCAGCCCAGTACATGTGAAGAGGAAGGGGAGACCGAGAAGTAACAGATTACAATCAACAGTTGAAAAGCTATCAAAGAAAAAGAAAACGAGTGCGGCCAAAAACAAGTCACAAAGAACTTCACAGGTTTGTATTCATGTAGGTGTATGATTATACTTTATTTGAAATGCGTTGGTTATGTATTCAAGAATCTTGTTTGGGTTGATTACTAGGAACCTATTGACGTCGATGTGCCCTTAGACTCACAATGTACCCAAATGACAGACGAAGCCAGGATTGGACCATACATTCCGAACAGTGGTTTCATGTCGCTGCTGACATGTATGGAGGCAGAGATTGTTAACACTCAAGTTTCTACCACGAGACTCATTTGACAAGGAAGACGTCCTTCGGTTTCCGTGGATTAGTAAGTGGGGTGATGAATTGTTTTTTGGTAGGACAAACCTTTTTTTGTGCGTCCTTGTGGTCATCCCACAATATAAACAACATATTTAAAAATTTAAATACTCATTTACACTATTCATTCAACTACACAACATTCATTAATTCAAAAAGACTGTTAACACTAGACCTTAATGTTTTAAAACAGCTATACAACTATCAATCAACAGTGTAGGATTGTGTTGTCATTGACTCTACAAGTTCATATGTACAACAACTTAATGGCCTTCCCAAAAAATGTTACAAAAGTTCATGGCGTAGATTATACCACCCATCCTTTTCAATGCACACCTATGTTCTATAACAGCGCGTTGTAGTACTGCAGGACTTCTTGCCTGTAGATATTGTCAACATCTAAGATCCAACGTCAAATGTATTGCTGTCTAATCAGTTGAAGTTGTTCCTGCACAACAACTCACAATTATGTCAATGAAAATACATCAATCTTGAACAACATTTATAATAAAAATTCCTGTACTAACCACAACTTACATTAGTGTAATTAGGCATGCTATTGCCATCAAATTTCTTCTCACCATCCCACAACTCCATCATTTGAAGAACAATAATGCCACAATCGTATCTAAACAACAAAACAAATATATGTAAATAAACACACTTCATCACCAAACTGCAGTGCAACTAAACAACAAAGGATAAACTCACAAGTTCGGTTGAATGGGAGTTATGTCGCAGTGAACTTCAAATTTTGGGCACTCATCTTCCGAACACTTCATCAACATCCCAAAAAGTAATCCCATATTACGAGCCTACAGTGTCAGAATAATAACGACCCATTAAGTTAACAAACTAATAATATGTGACAACCTAAACAGAACAAATATCACAATATTGTAATCTTACAACTGCGTTGTCTATTCTTCTACGACTTTTGTTGGAGTGGCCTATCGAATCAAGCACGTACAACTTCTTCTCTTTACAATTGACGACATAACACCACCAATGATCGTCATTCACAATTGGAGCAAACAACTACAAAAAAATATGACTACTATCAATTAAGTTACAAACATTGACAGAAAAATAAAAAACATCCTAAATATTAAATCTCACAAAATCAGCAGACAAAATGTCCTCCAACACAATCAGGCCTGCACGAAAGTAGGCAGCGTAGTCTCTCAATGTCCATTGACGTCTCTTAACAATCATCATCCGTGAGTCAGTCAGTACATGGGTCTACAATAATAAAATACATGAATACATTATAAATAATCTGAAACAACATACCAAATTAAACAAACATTCTATTTACCGTATATAAAGGATTGAAATGTATTCTCTTGACATGACCATATCGACGTCGTTCAAAGAACATCATTGTGCTCGCAGCAAATAGAACAGCCTACAAAATAGTATGTATTAACAATCGTGACGTATAATTGTCGGATTGAAATGTTATGAACAAGCTTCTTACCATATTGTCCACCTTCTTTCCAGGACCAAAACCCCAACACTCATTCGTACCCAGAATTTGCCCATTGATGTTGCAAACCACCCTGCAATAACAGTTTCGTAATTAAATGTCTAACTTTTAAAAATAACCAAATAACTACTGTAATACACACAAATATAACTAATACCTGTTTGGTACACCAAAAACCGTAATACTACTATACAACTTCATGTAATCAACTTTAAATTGAGTCATTTGAGGCTGTTGCGGAACATAGGGAACTATGGCTTGAAGTGGTTCAACTTCATCAGAAATGCCTCCATGGGATGCACGGTTCATATCAAGGCCACTCCCCACATCACCACCACTACTTCCTTCAACGACATTTCCATCATCAGCAGGAAGTTGTTCATTAGTGTCACGCTCTCCAACCTCCACCTCCACCTCATCACCGTCGTTGTCCTGGCCTTGTTGCACACCCTTGTCAATTCCACCATGACATCGCAATGATATCTCTTCGCGCATCAAAGTCATTTCGTCCTTCATCATGCGTAGCCGTGTTCTATGGGTTCTCAGCCTCTGCAGCAGAACTTTTGTGGAAGCCAACTTGATATCCACATGCGATTTTTCAGACTTTGCTTCGTCACCAAGTTGCAACGCTTAACGAATCATAATATTTTGCTTGTCTTCTTCTCTTAGCCTCCATTCCACACATATCTAATCAAGATGCACACAAAAAAATTATTGTTTCAGAAATAAAAAATATGGTATCAAGAACAAATTGTTCAAAACAAATAATACTTTGCTCTCCTGGAACAACTTCTCAATCCGTCTTGACTTTAAGTGAACTTTCGGCCACGCCAATATTCTCGAAAAAATTAACTGCAATTCTGGGCCACCCAATGAAAGTCTTTCTACAGCCCAAATCTACAAAAAACAACATGATGCATTATTTCATTTTAAACATTCTACAGATCAACATAATTTAGTAAATGAAGTTTATTGTACCTGCAACACTTGTGCTGCACCACTTAAGCAAAGCTCTGTCTGCCCAAGTGCCAGAAACCCCCGACTTAAACTTTTAACTAAAAAACTATGAACTGTCTTACCCCAATTGTAATTGGACAGCCCATCTATATCATCTAAAACACTACAAGGTATGTTACTAATTGTTTTTGAATTTCTAGGGAAGTAAAACACAGCAAAACAAACAAATATGTACAAACGACAAACGTTATCAACTTCATTACAATCACTACCTACCAAACTCTGAATTATTTCAATAATGGTTTTAACGGTTACTATTTTGTCTTGCAAAAGTCCACCCACTACCCCACAAACAGTTTTATCAAAATCTACATCTAACCCAACAACCGACAACCCTAAAGACATGCAAATGTCCGCACAGGTAAAAGGAATTGACCGTTGCATTACACGAAATGATTCCTGAGCAGGTAGCCAACGCTTCAATAACTCAAGCAAAAGAGGGTTACATATCTTTAATGGTTCTTCCATGTCCAAACACCATTTGAATGGTGTACCCTGAATCCTTTCGCGATGCCTATCTAAGATTATCCCATTCATTTGCCCAATCCACTTTGTCTGACAAAAAGTACGCAATCGAGCCTAACATTCAAAATATTTTCAAAAATTAATACTTCATTAACATTTAAACAAAAAAATCCTGTCAACCCAATCTACAAAATACAACATAAAAATACCTTCTCATTCAATCCACATTCACCATCCATATCTTTGTGATGACATACTACACCGGCCAATACGTTTTCATGGACAAAGGATCTTTCAGTAACCCTCAAACAACCTGAAAAGAACATGATATTCAAAGGTTGCACATAATATTTTTCTCTTCTTGTTTTGGTAATGGCCAACAATAATGCTTATCTACTACAAAAGTTTAATGACAATAATGAAACTGCCACACGAAGGACAACTCTAAAGTAGCCAAACCAACATTATGGGGATGTAATCACAAAGCAGAATGTATTTCTTACACAACACGGAATACCTGACATGGTTCATGAGACTCACATTTTTAACCTCCGACTGTGGAAACCATAGAAATCAAATACAAATGACGAAACTGCAAAAAATTTCACAATACACACAACAACAAACGACGACACACATACGGACTTAGAAAACATGGGGTTTCCTCTAAATTTTCAAGTACCTAAACCGCTATCACAGACAACACCCAAAGACAAAAATGGGTTCTCAAAAATACACTAACATTCACCCTAACACCACCAAATCACTTTTCCCCAACAACATCAATAACGAACATGTAGAATACCAACTTATTCCCAAAAAAATTGCAAAATTTTACGATTTAGAGAAAAACTTCATCATCAACCAACACATTAAGCAAATGTGAAATGGGAGCAAAAGAAACTTACAATGCAACACACAGCACCACCACACGGTTGCCGCCGACCAAGCAGCGTCGACTCAGAATACCAAATACACTACCCACTTCAAAACCGGCGTCTTGTGGATGCTACGGACGGTCTTCGGTTTCCTCGAGAACGACCCTCCACTTTCTCACCGGCGAAATGGTTGCCGGAATCGCTGTCCCACTGAGCCAAGAACTCCGACCGCCACACTTTCGACCTTCGCTCTCTTCACACTCAAACTGCACAACGGTTCCCCCCTTTTTCTCTTAAGTTTCTCTCTCTAGAAGGACAATTAACATAAGCGTTTTTCCTTCTCTCGGCTGCACGTGCGACCAACCTTTTTCAGTTTCTAAAAATTAAAAAAAACCCCACCACGTCAGCTGTGTCAAATTCTTGTCAAATATTTTTGTTGGAATATCATTATCCTTAATCTATGTATAAAAAAATGTTTTCAGTACATCTTACTATATGATAATTAAATTACTAACTTTTATTACACTATCATGCCTTTTTTTTTCCTTAGTATATCTATATACTATATTATATATAATACAAATCCATTTATACAATAAAAAAATTTAATAATATTATTATTAATAATTAACTATATAAGTATTTTAGTATAATGATATAATTATTTAATTATTTTCTTAAAAGATTAAACTTTTCATTTTGATATTCAATCTATTTATTATACAAAACTATTATTCATTTGTTGTTTATTGGGATTTGTATATACTAGATAATTTTTTATTTTAATAAGTATTAAGTTTTATTTAATTTCATTAATTTTATTATGGATATATTTTTACTACAGTTAATATTAAAAATATAATTAAATATTTTTATTACAGTTACATATATAGATATATTTTTAATTTCAGTAATTATTATAATTTTATTTAGTTTTAATATTTTTATTACAT
>Ga0214543_1011474_pt1 | contig 12394 bp, 3 predicted proteins | sample CNSS2metaG_FD_160094 | JGI IMG/M metagenome (GOLD analysis project Ga0214543, IMG submission 160094) | Root nodule microbial communities from cowpea collected in UCLA plant growth center, Los Angeles, California, USA - CNSS2 | ecosystem: Host-associated > Plants > Roots > Nodule | place: USA...
AGATCACGCAGTCTTCATCTGAGATAGAGCCATCTGAGAGACACAAAAGCTTCAGAAGATTCTGCAATAACTCAAGTACAGATCCAAGAAGAGTTGATGGTTGATTCTACCATGATGGATCTTGCTTGATTCAAGGAGCATCAAGTCAAATCTGCACAACTTAGGTGTTTTCGTTTCTTGTTTTGTTTTCTGTATTTCTGATTACAGTAGCTTCAGTGTTTGAAGTGTGGACCTAGGTGCAATTGTGTGGATGCATTGCTCCTAGGGGGAGTTCTTGATTGTTGAATCAAGTTCTTGGGTTTTGGGGGTTAGAATTACATAGGTGTGCTTGTAATTCTTGGAACCTTTCTGTTTAGTGGAATCCTCCTAAGTGTGTTACTTAGGAGAAGACTGGATGTAGATTCGCATTGAATCGAACCAGTATAAATTGTGTGTCTTGATTCTTTCTTCTCTATCTTAATCTTTCTTGATTGATTTAAACAGTCCATTAACCCAGAACTACGAAATTGATTAATTGAGTTTTAAACCTTAAAGACTCCTTCAAGATTCACATTAAGTAAGTGAAAAACTCATTAATCAATTCAAATCTCTTTGTGGTTAAGATAATTAGACAGATCTGTTTTTAACAGTTGTCAACCCTAGTACCGGGGGTGGGGGGTGTTGCATGGATATTTTGTGGGTTGTATTCTTCTTCTGATTTTTTTTAGACAAGGTTTATAATTTATTAATAAAACTTCCATTAATTTGGAACTTCACTAATTTTCTTTTTAATTATTTTTATTCATTGATTTTTGTATTTGCTTGCATCCGTGTTCGCAAGTTCGTATCTTGAACTCATCCTCCAATAGTCTATAAATTCAAAATGAAGACTTTCTTCAGTCTATACCTTATTCATTACATGTTGCTTATATGTTGGGTTGGGTCTTTTGAAAGAGGATTATTAGGGAGATACATCATTAATGAGACATATGAGTTCAAACCATACATAAAAGATTGATATCATATCTAACCCAAAACTTTAAGGCGTTTCACTCGTTTAAGAAAGACTAAGCCAAAGTGGTCCAATCCAATCAGTTGCATAATGTTCGGTATATCAAGACGGTTGGTTCTTTCGAGAAAGAATCACTAAAGAGATTCATCACCAATGAGACATGAGCCCAAATCACACATAAAGGATTGACACCACCTATAACATAAAATCTTAGGACAATAAGTTTATGGGTCTTTATTTTTATATAACGCTCAACTTTTTCATTTTTACTCAATATGAAACTTAAACTTACATTTTATTCTCAACAACATATACTTATATATTTACCATGTTTCTATTGGAATATGAAGTCATTACAACTTGCTTTCCCATTTATCATTGAAAAAAAAATACATTAATGACAATGTTATAGCATTCATCAGTTGACAAAGAGTGAAGAAAGAAGAAGAAAAAAAAAAGACATGAAAGTCAAGAAATGGAGTATGGTTTGAATGGCACCAAAAGAAAATAATAGTAAAGTGAATATGAGAAGGTACATAATAAGACTAAAAAAAAGTTATTAAGACATTTTTGAAGCATCAATGCTTTTGGAGGAGCCGAGAAAGTGTACATATAATGACAATGGTTATCATTTGATTACATTACATGACAAAACTAAGTGAAAGAGAAACTAAACTGTAATGTATTGAGCCTATGCTGAGTTATTAAAACGGCCCGTTTTACTGTTTTTGCAATTTAATAAAATCTTTTGTTTTTAATTTAACTATCCATTTAAACCGTATAGTTTTACTTCTTCTATAATTAGATGGATTCAAAATCTCAAATCTATTATTAGCAGCTAGTTTTTACTTATTTATATTTGAAGTTTTATTTTTTATTATATATTTTTTATGTTAATGTATATTTTAATTATGTAAACTTTAATTGATTAATAATATTTTTATCTATACTTTTACATATCCTTTCAATAATATATACTTTTTAATTTTATGATAAAAATAGTTATCTTAGTCTTATTGATAAAATAAAACGCATAATTTTTATTTTATTTATTTTTTCACTTAAATCCATGTTTAAATGTAATAAATTTAATCATACATGTTATAAATATTTGTTATTTTTATTAAAATATTTTTTTTAAATATAGTTTTTTTTTCTTTTATTGGAGGATTTATAATTAGGAGAACATATAATTTCTTTTTAATATTTTTAATTTTTATGTTTTAAAACTTGATGTTTGAATTTTAGTACTTGTTATTTAGTATATTATTTTTAAATAAAATAAAAGTAAAATTTATTAACCGTCTTGTAATAATTAAAATAAATGTAATTGTTGTTTTAATAAAAAATCTTAAGGTTATAAAAAATACATCTATTTTAAAATTAGAGAAGGTGTGAATCATGATCTTAGAAGAAATAAATGTAGCATTTTTTAAAATTTATTAATTACTTTGTGAAATGGTTAGGCTGAAAGAACGACTCAATAATACGTCAAATTTGAATCATTCTAATTTTGTAATGTAATAGTAAAAATACAATTAATTATACAAATATTTTTTTTTAGATTTAATATTATTAATTAAATAAATTATAAATTATTTTTTATATATTTTAAATTAATAATTTAAATCTTATTTAGTAATTGAAACCTAATTTTAAGTATTATCGATTGAAATTATAATTTTATTATATAATGATAAAACAAAATTATTTTTATTCTATAAATTAGTTTTAATACTATATAATATAATATTACAAGAATAGTGACGGGACAAAAGAGACCGAAAATAAAACAATCGACTAAATAATAAAGAGGAATAGACTATGTCGTTTAAATGCATAGTTAAAAACAAAATATTTTTATTAAGTTGAAAAACAGGTATCGTGTTAATAATACAGCAGAGGCATGTTTATTCCAACAGGGAAACCACACTCATAGTTGTCTCTGTATAACCTCATAAAATAATTTTATAAACTTAAGTATCTTTTAAACTTTTTTATATTAAGTATTTTTTTTTTACCTTGATTTTCAATAATATCTTTGTAATAATATACAAATATTATTAAGAGGTGAATTTTAAATTTAATTTCTAACCTATTAATCTCATTTTCTAACACATTGATCTCATGTTAAAATATATATATATATATATATATATATATATATATATATATATATATATATATATATATTGAACATGAAATTAAATTGACGATGATTCGATAACAGATAAAATAATATATTTAATAAATAATAAATCTTATTAAGATAAATTTTAGATGATTTTTATATCATCTTAAAAAGAGAATTTGTAAATTAAAGTTTATATTTACTTAAATATTTTAGATTAACTTTATCATTAATCAATATAAAACTTTTGATGTATTATAAAACTTTTAACATACATTACAAGTATCTTGTAACTTGTAAGTTAGAGACTAATCCTTTTTAACGTAAACATTAGTTATGAGTTTTGTCTATTTAATATTTTCTAAATACATACAAAAAAGAAAATGAAAGTTCCGTATTTAAACAACACAGATATACCTAGCGTGGAATTTTAGCATATTTGTACATATTTGGATACTGAACTACGAAGATGTTATGAAACTACATTATGTGTTATTTGAGGATAGTGTCGTGTGAAAATCTACGAATATTTAATGTTTTGTCCAATGAAATGTTCACACCGACATTTCTTACACGGAACATGTAACCGTATTCTGAACAGGATGTTGTTACCTGTATTGCTACCAAAACTGATAAATACGAAAAAAGTAAAAGAGTCAACTTATTTTCTTACTTCTTTTTCTGTCTTTAGAAAAAAAAAATAAGTAAAAGGTAGAAAAAACTAATGACAGACAAATACATTTTAAAAATTAAAGATAATATTGCAAAAAATAATTTAAAGATAGTAAAAAAGATTAATCTACCAAGAGTGATATAATAAGTTTTACTTTTTTATATAAAATTAAATTATTAGAGTTAAAATTAGATGAAAGAAATGAATGAATAAGATTAAAGACAAATTACGTCTTTAAAATTTAAAAAGAAAAAGTATATAAAAGTACACATTAAAAATAAATTTTAAGTCTAACTCAACCCTATAAAATTAATAAAATTAATTTGTAAGATAAAGATTATATTCTTATTTATAAATTATAAATTAATATTATTAACAGTCGACGTGGACTTCCAACTGTATTTAAGCTTTTAATTATTTTTTTGTTTTTATTTTTATTTTACATATTCAATTTCTCGTCTTTAGTTTTCACTTGAATGTTCAGATTGTTTATATTTGCTTCCACAATGGGAAAAAGAACCATTGGACAATGAAAGTGTATGTAGGATTATCAGAACACTATTTCAACATAAATGTGCCGCTAAATTAACTGGTTTCATATTGTGTTATATTTATAATTTTCTTTTCTTTTCAAAATTTGAATTCAAAGGATATACCTTATTATAAAAAAAAACTTTCAAATTTTTAAAATAAAAATAATTATTTTCATTTTGTTTTGTCCAAACAAACTATAAAAGAATACTAAAATATCTGTTTGTTTGTTGACGAGAAGATATAAGTATCAAGATATTCAATTCATGAATATTTACTATTCATCAATCATTATTAATACATTTTATTTAAATATTTTTAAAAAATCAAAGAATTAAATTAAAATTATTATTAAAATAAATATTATTCAAGAAAGAATTATTTAAAATTTAATTTTATATAATTATATTTTTTATTTAAATTTGAAATTATTTTTGAAATGTTAATTTTAAAAACTTTTACTTTAAGCATATTTTATTTACATTTTAAAATTAATTTTTTATCTGAGTTTATATTTTAAAATTTTATTTCGAATACTTTCATTTAAAATTAAAAAATAAAAAACATTCATTCATGGTATAAATGAATACACACAAGCATGTTATGACATGTACGACAGCTGGGGACTAATTTTCCTACATCGAATGCATAGCAGACACGCACTCTCCTCCGTTATTTACAAAAGGTTGTTGTAGGAAAATAAAAGGTTGTTGTACGGATACATGTATATTTTGTCTGTCTTTTAATACCTATTTAAATGTCCTGCTTTCATCTTTATTCCATCTAAATTATTAAATTATTTATAATTTATTATAATTTATTAAATAAACTAAAAGATTTATATATATATATATTTTCTTTTTCTTTTTCACTGCATATTTTTTTATTGTTTGTCTTGTTATACCTTTAAATATAATTATATCTTTAATGTATTCTCCCTTTTATCACATTTTTAATTACATTTTTTGTGTAATTAATATTTAAATTATTTATTATCAATTTTTGTGAGTCTAAGTTTTGGATTCCAAATTCAATTATTTCAACTTCTTTTTAGTTTTCTTTTATTTATTATATTTTTTACTTGAAAATGTTTGACTCTTTCAAAGCGTTTAATTGTGTAAATCTTTCATTTACTTTATAATATAAAAATTTTATCTTCTTTGTTCTCTTTAATCCTTATTTATTTATTTTTCATTTAAATAACTTAATAAGTTATTGTTTTGTTCAAATAATTCTCATTATTTTACATGACTCTTTAAATATTTAAAAAATTTGATCAAATTCTTAAGATAATTTTTGTTTTATCAAACTCTTAATTATATAGTTTTTTGCAATTTCGTTCAATTGTATCAAATCGTATTTGAGATATACATTTGATCATTTTATTATAAACCTTAAACCTTAAATGTAATTTCACCATCACAATTATATAAAGACATTTAATTTACTATAATGTACAAAATTTAATATCATTGTGATGAAGTTCAAATGATAAAATATTTATGTCTAAATTCAAATTATTTGTAATTAAATATTTTTTCTAAGTGTAATTTAATTTAAGTAGTGTGTTATAATCTTTATTAGTAGATAAAAAAAGATTTTATTATAATTTAGAGAAAGAAAAAAAGGAGATATTTGAAAGATTTTTAAACTTCTATATTTTTTTTTCATAATTTAGAAAAAAAAATTGTAACTTTATCTACTTTGTTTCATTAATTTTGTTTCATTGACATTTTCAAAGTCAATAGATATTTTGATTTAATCTGATATTTTATTTATGTGTAATCGCATAATATTTTATATAATTTTTATTTTATTCGATTGTTACATAGTACTCCAATTTAAAATTATACCATTATCATTTCTTTAATAAATATTTGACATTAAACCTATTTTTTCATATTGAATTTTGGTAATTCTATATTTTCTTTTTTGTATTTTTTATTTCTTTATAAAAGTAAATTAATTAGTAGTTTAACAATAAGTAAATAAGTATAAATATGAATATAAATATATCCTTTAGGAAGAATGAGATGAAATAACAAAATTTATACCACTAAATATAAAAGAAGAAAATGAGGCTTTATTTCAAAAATAAAATAGATAATAAAACCGTTGTCATCCCTATCCTGTCTTACTATTTTAGTAAATTTCTTTCTGATTACAAAAGTGAAAGGGAACAAGAACAACCTCCCCATGAGTACTAAATGCCTTTAATTTTTTATTTTTCTAAAGAGAAACAAATATGAAGAAAGTAATAGTGAATATAATACTTTATTTTAAAATAATAGTAAATATAGTTTTTGTTTCTCAATTCCAATGTGAACTCACCTTAAAAGAGCTAAATTCGCACTAATTTTAGTTATAAATTCTTAGTTCCATCAATAAAGTCTTTTTATTTTATAGTTTTGTATATCATTATTCCATAGAATGCTTCAGAAATTTTATTGAATGACATATACCCAATTAATTTTTGTTATTGAGAATTTTTGTCAAACCCAATATTAATTAATTTACAGAAAAATTGAAGACACAGTGAACAGTAAATTAAAGTAAGAAAGAAAAGTCCAAATTGATTTCTAACACAGAACAGTGTAATGGTTCTTTAACTACATTGCACTCAGAATAAAGTTATTTCACAGTAACTTTAAAGTTAAATTCGACCAATAATATGTTTAACGTTCCATTCTGTTTATAAAACGAATAAGTTGAAAAAATTACAGAAGAATTTTGACTTTCTCGATCTTATTAAGACTTTCAAGCTACTTTTATTTTCATTTTCAAAAGCTCTCGCAGAAAGAAAAATAAATAAAAAATTGCAACTTCCATTTTGATGCATTTTAAAGTTTAAACTTATACATATTCAAGGTTACATTAACGACCGTCAAAAGACGTTCATGAACCACCCTCCAATGTAGTTCGAGAGTATCTAGTGGATGTGGGTTCTTTTACAAAAAGTGGATGGTTTTGAGCTATTTATTATAAAAATGGATTAATTTATTAATTAATTATATGATAGGATCAGTTTTTTTTAATGATTTGATTAATTTTTTTACAAAATTAAATAATTTTGATTTATTTATTATAAATATAGATCAATTTACTAAATAATTATATCATAGATTTGATTAACGATTTGATTTTTCTTTATTTTTTTAATTTTAATAATTTCTAAAGTTATATATATATATATATATATATATATATATATATATATATATATATATTTAAATAATTTTTTAATAATTTGATTAAAAATATTTTAAATAAAATTTTATGATTGTAAAGTTTATAATAAAATGAAATAATAAAATTTAAAATATAAGTTTTAAAATATCAAAATTTATATAAAATTTTATTTAAAATATTTTTAATCAAATTTTATTATTGTAAATTTTATAATAAAATCTAAAATATTAAGTTTTAAAATATCAAAATTTTAATAATTTTTTTAAATATTTTTAATCAAATTTTATAATAAAATGTAATAATAAAATTTAAAATATAAAGTTTTAAAATATCAAAATTTTAATAAAATTTTATTTAAAATATTTTTTATCAAATTATCAAAAATTTATTTTTTAAAAAATATATAAAACTTTAGAAATTATATAAAAATTAAAAATAAATAAAGAGAAGTCAAATCATTAATAAACTGATAATGTCATGTAATTAATTAGTAAACTGACCCATTTTTATAATAAAGGAGTCAAAATGACCCACTTTTGTAAAAGAACCTTATCACGAAATAAATATTTGCTCTAAATATATTTTAAAATATTTTAAATAAATGAATATTTTTTAAAATTGTAAAAAAAATGATTTACGTTGACTTTCTCTCATTAATTTATTATTATTTTATATAATTTTTGATAAATAATTGATTTAGTATAATCAATATTGACGTATTTCATTTTCAATATAATAAAAAAAGTATTGCTTTAATACAACAAGTTTTTTCTGTTAATTTTGTTTGAATTCCATCAATATTTAAGTTAATTTTTTTAATTCCATTAATATTTAAGTTAATGGAACATGTGTTTAATCTTTAGCAATTGCCATGCACGTTAATGTTAACAATTCCTGAAATCATTATGAATTTTAAATTTACAAAGCAAAAGAGTAAAGAATAAAAATCTCAATTTACTTATTGATATTAATTTTTCTTCTAATTACAATTCTTAAAAGTCAAAATATATGTTCAATTATCTTAAATATTAATAAAAATGAATAAAATTAATTGTTTTGTACTAAGACTGTAAGTTTTTTTCCTTATTGTATTAAAAATAAAATATGTCGATATTTGTTGTATTGAACCGGTTATTTTCTTATACTTTGCTTTTAGTATAGCATAAGTGTAACGTCCTAAAATAATTTAATTATCAACTATATTATAAACAAACTTAGACAAAGTTTATATCAATACAAAATACAACCTAAAACATACAAAAATATATAAATGTAAATATTTAGTCAAGTAAAAAAAATTTTTTTTAATCTCTTCCAAATATTCTTTTTGCACTTGTACTTATATCTGTTTAGGTATATAGTACGGTCATCACAATTCATAACATAAACAACACATGCAAGTTTGAAACAATTTAAAAAAAAAAAATTAAATTGATGAGGCAGTGCAGTGAAATCTTTTTTGTGTGTCACCTCTTTTTTTTTCGAATATTAAATATAAAAAGTTTAATTATTAAAGTAAATGATATTTAAATGCTAAAATATTATTATAAAAAAATTATAATTTTATGGTAGATAATTTTGTTATCGTTTAAGTAAATTTTTATTCAAGATAGTAATTGACTTTAAAAAATTACAAAATATAAAAAATCACATGATAAGAATTTATCTACACAAAAAAATAATTAAGACGGAATTTTTTTTATTAAAGTTAAAAGTATTGGTAAGAAAATAATATTAATAATGATGATTACATTAGTAAATGATAATCACTCTTAATATTTATGTCTAATATGAGTTTTATTTATGCCTAATATGAGCTTTACCGGAAATCATTCTTAATATTGAGATAGTTTACTTTCATTTATTCTTTTTAATTTTAAAATATAATTAAAAATAAAATAAAAATATTGAATATGTATTTCTATTACAAATTATTATACAGTCTTATTTTTTAATTTTCAAATGTAATTAATTCTAAAATAAAAAATTTAATGTAAATAGTCCTTTGTGTATTGTTATATTATAGATAATATATTTTAATTTTAAAAGATTAAGAAAAACAAATAAATATTTAAGCATTGTTTTTCTTACGTACCAACGAAAATACAAGCGTGACAGGTGTGTTTGTATTTTGTAATTTTTATAAAAATTTGAGTTAATATTAATAAAGAATATATAATTAATTTTTAAAAAGTTATTAAATGTAAAATTAAAAAAATAAAATATGTATATAAAAGAAGTTTTCAAAATAATTATTAAAGACAAGAAAGTTTGCATGATAAAAAAGGTTTCTGGAATATCAGTAAATGATAAAATATTTATAAAATAATTAATTTTTGAAATAATAATTAAATATAAAAATAAAAAAATAAGATGTGAACAAAAAAGATGTCATCTTTATATATAAAATAATAATTAAAAATAAAATTAGAAAAATAAAGTGTAGACAAAATTAATAAACTCCAAATATCTCTAATTCTCGATTTTTGTAAAAGATGTATTTTATTTATTTATAAGAACTTATTCATACGGATAAATGACTTCTTGCAAATTATTAATTGTAACCGCAAACGTCATAGAAATCAAATTCATTATTTAAATCCTAAATCAATTCATTTACGAATTAAATTTTGAATGTCCAATAAAAGTATGTTACCTCTTTTCACATTCACATGTATTTTTTAATGTTAGTTTTTTCTCAAATACATTATGTAATTCAAATACTAATATAATATAAATATTATTATTTTCTAAATCATAAAATATTTTTTATCATAAATATCCCTTATTTGATTCTAACTACTATTATCATTGGTTTGATTCACTATAGAAAGTATCATGGACTCAAATTTAATTGACCTAGAACGAGTCATCTTACTAAATAGTTATTGATTATTTATTTAGTTTCTTTTTATATGAAATTTATACACCCTTATTTCTTCTCTCTTTCTTTCTATATATTTATTACTTTTATCTTTTAAAAAAATATCACCTCTGTCTTAGATTCCTCTTGTAATGGAATCACCCTGGTTTCGGATTATATTGAAAAATAAAATTATTGATGCATACTATTATTATTATTTTTTCCCTTCTTCAATTAATTCAAGTTATTTAAATAAAAATCAATAAAACGAAAAAATTAAATTTTATTCATTTAAATAAAAAATAGTAGAACATTTAGAGATGTAGACAGTGAAGTTAATGTTTAGATCAACAAGGTGTTAGAATTCCATGTATTTGATTAAGGTTTAGCCATTAATCTATATATGAGTATGAAATAAGTTATATAAAAAATGTTTAATAATGACATTATAAATGAGTTATGATAATAAATAATTATACTACAATTTTAATTTAGAAAACATATTCTTATGATAGGGTGGCAAAATTTTGTTGGACAAAGTCTCATTTTTAAGTTAGTGGAGCTTTTAAAGTTGAATTCGAGTTGTCAAATCCAAATATCGAATAGAAGTCTACTTTGCCCTATACTCGATGCTAAGTTAATTAAAACTTTATAATAATAAGGAAAAAAACATTAAGTGTATACTTTGGTAGACATAGAAAGCATTTCCAAAAATTAAATATTTTATTCAAATAATTTGAATACTACTATTCTTAATTTTTGTGATAAAATTTTAAGTGGGAAAGAGTAACTATCATCTTAAATTTGGCGGTTTTATTGGAAGCTAGCATGTTTGCAATTTATTTCCAATACAACAAAACGTGGTAGAGAATTATATGCTTATAAAAAAATGTGATATTAATGTTATTTGGTATAGGCAAAAGGAGGACAAATATTCTATGATCTGTCTTGCCTTTTTAGGAGGAGACACTTTCTTTGTGTACTAAAAAACATTTGTTCAATTACTAGGTCAACATTAATTTATGTATATAATTATTATACCTAAATTAAATTAACATTCAATAATATAATTTAAAGTTTTAAAATTTGTGTTTTTTATTTTATTTTATATATTTTTAAATTTCCAAAACAAATTGTTCTAACATAAAATCATACTAAAGCAAAAAATTACGGCATAAAAAGAATAAATGAGACCCATTTTATATAAATGTTTTAGGTAGTTTATTGGTGACTTGGACAACTCTAAGTTTGGAGCAACAACCCACATGGATGATCCAACTCAAAATTGTGGATACAAAGGTGCTTTGTTGCATATTCTTGTGCCTCACATTTGTCACTTATAAAAATATATAATACAATTCGACCAATTCATGCTTTTATATAGCTACTTTTGTGGACACATTTTCTCCTTTAAAGTGCAAAATAATGTTGATTTAAAAATCAAAGGTGATTTCCAAAAGTTATCAAGAAGATCAAATATAATTTTAGATCGTGATAAAATGGAATACATATTTAACAAATCTAAAATTAATTATATCGTTAGTGATTAATAAAATAGTCAGGATAATCGTTATGGTATTTTATGTTAAGTATATTTTCCTTTAAATTATTATAAAAATTCGTGTTTCATCCCCTAAACTAAGTTACAAAGTATTCCATGAGGGTAATGTCCATATAACATATCGAGTTTATATTGTAATTTGTTACAGAACTCTATTATGTTTGTTTGGATAATATTCTTATTGGTTCTTGAAAAATAAATAAATAATAAATATCAATTGTCATGTGCCAAATATTCTTATTTTGATTTCATCATTTGACAACAAGTATATCATAATCTATATAGGGTTTGGTGTGTATATGCTCAATTTCAAAGAAAGGAAAGAGAAGAATGTCAAGGGGTATACCTGGAAGAAGACAACGTACCAATACTTGAAACTGAAAAAATGAAGGCAGAAGACAAGACAAAATGTGTAGCTTAGAAAAAAAATTAGGTCAGAATGTTTTTTACTAATA
>Ga0214543_1011478_pt1 | contig 12389 bp, 8 predicted proteins | sample CNSS2metaG_FD_160094 | JGI IMG/M metagenome (GOLD analysis project Ga0214543, IMG submission 160094) | Root nodule microbial communities from cowpea collected in UCLA plant growth center, Los Angeles, California, USA - CNSS2 | ecosystem: Host-associated > Plants > Roots > Nodule | place: USA...
GATAAAAGACAGAGATGAATGAAAACCTCAACAATAATAAAAAGAACAAAGAAATTATTTCATTCTAACCTCAGAATCCATAATGAAATTACAATAGAATCAACCCAAGAAGTTTAGCACTCCATGAAACACAAAATAAAATAAAAATAGAAGAAGAAAGGAGAGAGAAAGAAATTAGGCCCCCCTAAGGGTTCCTAAATTCCGAAGTGCCGAGCTTGTTTTTTTTATCCTACTCCCATGGTCTCTTTATATAGGACTTGGACTGGGCTTTTCTGTTGCTAAAATCTCTCAAATATCTTTTAAAATAAAGATAAAGATAAATATTTAAAAATATTTGGAGAGATATAGACTATTTGACAAATATAGTTGGTTGATAATATCAATATCTAATATAATTAAATTAATTAATTACCTAAAGATGTATGATAAATTGTCACCAATTAATATTTTATTAATTTTCCAAATCAACCCTTTGCAATCTCCTCAAATTATCTTCTAAATAATCCAATATCTTCAAGGTATATTTGTTTGTTGTGGATCTCAAAAGATTCAAGAAGATCTTGTCATATTTAAAAAGATTTGAAAGTTAATATCTTTTAATATTTTGTGATATAATTAAATAAGATAATTATTTAAAAATATCAAATAAAATATCTAAAGATATATTTTTCCCAAATTATCTTCTATCATAAAGATAAAGAAAACCGCAAGGTCCAATTTTTTGTTGTTCTCTTCTTGGATTAACCAAACTTCTTCACTTTTTAAAGCTTTTCTTGTCATCTTCATGCAATGCTTTGCTTGGATTTTTGTGATTTTGATAATTTCTTATTCTTGGATTTATCTTTAAGGTGTCATGAAGCTGTAAGCAATTTATTTCCACACCTCCATAAGCTCAACTTAGTTGCAGCTGCACTAACACACCTCAAAATATCCAAAGAACATTTATGCAACTAAAAAGCTATTTTTAACAAGTTTTTGTATCTCATGCTCAATAAACCCAATTATAGGAAATCTCAATTACATCAATCTTTAAATATACAAATTCAATTAAATACCCATATTAAACACTAAATGAGGGCAAAAATATGCACTCATCAAAATGATTCATATTTTATATATAAAAATTCTTCAAAATTTCACAAGAAACTTATTGGCCAATACTAAGAGGGGATGCATATTCTGAAATATGAAAACTCCATCCTATTGTAACAATTTTTTTTAACTCTTTTTTCTATTTTTTAGTATTTACAATTTAAATAATCAATATTTTATATATAAAATTATTCAAAATTTCAAAAGAAACACGTTTGCGAATACTTAGAGGGGATCAGTGTTCTGAAATTTGAAAAATTTTATCTTTTGGTAACACGTTTTTAATTTTTTTTACTTATTTTTAAGTGTTTATAAATTAAATGATTCATATATCATATATAAAAATTGCTCAAAATTTCATAACAAACTTGTTGGCCAATACTAAGAGGGGATTGATGTGAAATTTGAAAAATTTCATGTTTTTGTCACACTTTTTTTTAACTGTTTTTACTTTTTTTACTATTTACAATTTAAGTAATTCATATTTTATATATAAAAATTATTCCAAATTTCAAAAGAAACACGTTTGTAAATACTATGAGGTGATGGGTGTTCTGAAATTTTAAAAATTTCATCTTTTTTGGTAACACTTTTTAATTTTTTTTTTACTTATTTTTACTGTTTACATTTAAAATAATTCGTATTTTATATATAAAAATTACACAAAATTTCTCAAGAAAAATGTTGGCCAAACTCAGAGAGGATTGATGTTCTTAAATTTGAAAAATTTCATCCTTTTGTAACACATTTTTTTAAAATTTTTTTACTATTTAAATTTTAATTAATCCATATTTTATATATAAAAGGTAATTCAAATTTTGAAAAGAAAGATGTTTGTCAGTACTTAGAGGGGATTGGTATTATGAAAATTGATATATTTCATCTTTTGTTAACACTTTTTTAATTTTTCTTTACTTATTTTTTACTATTTACAATTTAAATGATTCGTATTTTATATATAAAAATTGATCAAAATTTCACATGAAACTTGTTGGACAATACTAAGAAGGGATTGAAGTTCTGAAAATTCAAAAATGCAATCCTTTTGAAATACTTTTTATTTTTATTTTTTACTTATTTTAACGATTTTCAATTTAAATAATTTATATTTTATATATAAAAATTGCTCAAAATTATAAAAGAAACTTGTTCTCCAATACTGGGAAGGGATTGATGTTCTAAAATTTGAAAATTTTCATCATTTTGTAAAACTTAGTTTTGAGTCTTTTAACTATTTTTTATTCATTATAGTTTAAATAATTGATATTTTATATGTAAAAATTATTCCAAATTTGAAAAGAAACACGTTTGCCATTACTTAGAGGGGATATGAGTTCTAAAATTTGAAAATTTTCATCTTTTGGTAACGCTTTTTTAATTTTCTTTTTTACTTGTTTTTACTATTTAGAATTTAAATAATTCAAATTTTATATATAAAAGTAGCTCAAAATTTCACAAGAACCTTGTTGGCCAATACTAAGAGAAGATTGATGTTCTGAAATTGGAAAAATTTCATCTTTTTGCAACACTTTTTCTTAACTGTTTTTACTTTTTGTTACTATTTACAATTTAAGTAATTCATATTTATGTATAAAATATTTTCCAAATTTCAAAAGAAACACGTTTGTCAATACTCAAAGGGGATTTGTGTTTTGAAATTTGAAAACTTTCATCTTTTGGTTACAATTTTTTAGTTTTTTTCACTTGTTTTTGTTAAAACAGATTTGCCTAATAAAACCCAACCAAAAGAGGGGGTGAACTGGGTATTGAATCTTTAAGTGATTTTAAATGAATCTTGAAGGTTTCTTTAATCTCTATATCCCAAAAAACCAGTTTTATAGTTTTGTGTTAATAGACTATGTAAAGCAATTGAGAAAGACATAAAAGATGAGAGAAACAAAGAACACAACAATTTATACTAGTTCGATTCAAGATGAATCTACGTCCAGTCTTCTCCTAAGCAACCCACTTAGGAGTATTCCACTAAATCAATCGAGATACAAGAATTACAAGAGAATCTATATAATTCAAGACCCTAAAGACTAAGGAGCTTGATCTACAAATCAAGAACCCACTAGATGCAATGCATCCACATAATTGCACCTAGACCTTCACTTCACACAGTGAATCAACTGTAAACAGAAATACAATAGAAAAAGAAACAAGGAACGAATACACCTAGTGGATGTGCAGATTTATCATTTGATCCTAGATCCAAGCTTGACCCACAAAGGTTGAATCCACCATCAATCTTCTTGAATGTCCAATTGAATGATCTCCCAAACAAGCACAAGAACTCTATGAATCTTGATCTCAGAAAAGAAGTCTCTCAATTCGATTCTCAGTAATTCAGTTATTTTTCTCTCTGTCTCAAAACTAATTTCATAAACTAGTTTTATATAGAGTTCTGCTGTAGTTATTAATAGATTAGGAATTTACCTAATAGATTATCGTGAGTGTATTTTCACTGCATCAGTGTAGTGGTCTCAGCTAATCTATTAGTTAAGTAGCCAATCTATTTACGAGTTCTGCTTTTGGTCATATTCAAGAGTTTGATAGCTGATACAATTCAATGCAATATTGTTTTACATGTAATTCTAGATCTAAACACCTATTGCAAAAGATAGAAAAATAGGACTAAGCCTAAACTAGTGATGCACAAGATGCATAACTTTGGACATCATCAAAATCATCTTCGTTGGAGTTGAGCAAGCTCCCCCTTTCAACAATCTCCCCCTTTTTGATGATGGCCAATATGTGTCTTGCAACATAGAGGCAAACAACCTTTCTCCCCCTTTGGACATTAGCAAAAAGAGCAATAACATTTCAAATCACCACACAGAATAAGACAGTAGATGCATGGCCATGGCAACAGGGTAAGTAGAGATGAATGTATAAACCAAGCAAAAATGGTATCAGATACAGGCAGCAGATATAAGCAACACACAAAACAAGCATAAACCAATGAGCAAGTACAAATTTGTATAAGCAGATCCAACAATAGTGTTATCAGAGTGCATACAAGCATCAATCATATGAGCAATTAAGTAATGCAATATTAGAGTGCAAAGTATAAAGACATCAAAGTGCATACAATCAGTTAAGGATTACAGTACTAGCAGATGACTAATCTAATGAATTATGTAGTGTTCAAAAGCAAATGAGCCATAGCAGGAAAATGATAATCGATTAGAGAATTACCTAATGGATTAATTTATGCAGAAATTTGAAAAATGCACATTTTACTTCCTTTTTAGTGAACAAAACGTGCAATAAATTCAAAATATGGGAGTACTCCAACCAACAATTATTCTTGATCATAATAGAAGAGGAACTTTTCACCTTGGCAATGCCTAAAATTTGACCTTTGTTATTATCACCTCTTTGTAACATGATCATTAATTGGCTTTGTAAGATATCCTGCAGAAGTTCTTCACATCTCCTTTCATGTGTCTTGAGCATCCATTATATAGAAGCTACATTGTTTTCCTTGCATCAAGACACAGCTGAAACATAAATTAAAGAGAAGATGCAGGTACCCAATTGAACTTGGGTCCTTTCATGTTAGTGGTTTGAGGTGTTCCTTTAGGTACCCATTTGTAGTCTCCTCTAGGAACCCCACAATTTTTAACATAGCAGGAATTTGATGCATGACCAAGTTCAGAATAGTAGGAGAAAATAACAAATGTTGGTTTACTCATATTTAGAAAATTTTTGGTGCCTAATGGATTAGATTTGCCACTGTAACCTATTCCTTCTTTGTTAAGCACACTCCTTTGAGATCCTAACATTGCATCAAGGTTTGATCTTCCCAAGGTAAATTTTGAGAGAGTTTTCATTAGATAATCTATCTTTTCTAGCTGTCCTGGACAATTTTCACATTGGGGAGAGCTTGTGCCATCTTTGGACCTAGAGTGTTTCTCTTATTTTTCTAGTTTTTCAAGACTTGTTATCAAATTTTCATTTTCCTCTTCCAGTTGCTTTACTCTACCTTCAAGCCATTTAATTTCTCCTCTACGCTTATTATTTGACTTTTCCAATTTCGTGGCTTCCTTATGCAATTCATTAAAAGCATCAAGTAATTCATAGTAGTTATTCTCATCATCATTGGAGTTGAAACTACTCACACTGCTCTTAGAAGAGTCCGTTCCAGCCATAAGACAAAGGTTGGTTTCTTCCTCAATGCTTCCATCAAATTCACTATATGAGCTGGAGTCATTATTGTAAGCTTTCCTTTTCTTCTTATGCTTGTCTGCCTCACTTTTCTCTTATAGTTTTTGCTTCAGCTTGAGGAAGGGCATTCCGGTTTAATGTAACATCCCTACTAGATATTACTTATTTAAAATCAAGAAAATAAGAAAAGAAATCAAATGTAAAATCTTTTATTATTTCCAAACGCGAAAAATTTAAAATATCATTGAACGCGTCAAAACTATTCAATAATAGTAAATAAGTTCTCTACAATTTTTCCAAAATCCAAATAAAATAGCAACAACATAATAAATTCCTAGCTTCAACCCAAGCTAGCCCCTCTCTCCATCCATGAACCTACCTGCTCATGGCACAAGATCTCATGATCCACGTTTGCATCAATGCATACAACCAACGCACACAAAACTGCACTAAACTCTCTTGGGTTATGATGAGTTCAAATTTTTGCCCTCATTTAATGTTTTAATTTGGGGATTTAATTGAATTTTTGTGCTTAAGGATTGATTTAATTAGGATTTATGATTATTTGATTTATTGAGTATGTAAGGTAAAAATGGCGTAAAAATTGCTTTTAGTTGCATAAAATATTATTGGATATTCTAACGTTTGTTAATGCAGCTGAAGTTTAATTTGGGTCATAAAAAGTATGGATTTGAAATATTCAAAGTTACAAAATAAGTCCAAAATCAGCAAATTCTGGAAAGAAATAGTCAGGAGCTAAATGCACCCCCTTTTTTTATTTACACACTCCTTCTAAAGTGGACAACCAAAATCCTGTTCTACACCTTAGTTTCTACTAAGTTGCACCCCTCTTACCACTTAAACTAGATGCTGCCATGTAGCAATCCTCAACTTTTAAAATTGGCCAACCAAAACAAGCCACGTGGCATTAATCCTTGCACATGCATGTGAACCAATCAGGGCGTGCCATGTCATCATCTTCATCTCTCCCATGAGAAACCCTAATTTCTCCTCAAACCCTAGCCGCCACCATACCAGCAGCCACCTCCATGCCGTCCACCTTGCCGGACAATAAACCAACGCAGATCTGCACTACATCCAACCTTGCAGCCATTACGGAACCTGCGACAAGAGACAATCACCACCACGCCTCTACAAAGCTTCCTCGCGCACCAACCATGGCAATAGTTGCAACGCACCTGCTCGAGTAGCACCTCCATTGCAGCAGCGAGAGCAAAACACAACTGAACCATGCACCACCGTCAGCAATGCCGGCCACCAAGCAACTTCACCGGGAAACGCAAAGGCGAGCAGCCACCATGGATGCAGTTTCGTGAACAAGCTCCAACCATAACACCTGCATAAACCCTAATTCTGGAGAGAGAAAATGCACTACCACGTGTCAGCATATGATAGGGAGTCAACTGGTCAACACTAGTCATCTGATCAATATTGTAAAAATGGTTAAACAAGAGGGACAAAATTGGAAATTTGACAGAAATTAAGTTGCTAATTAATTCAAAAAAAATAAAAGATTTTAGCAACCAATGAATAAAGTCCAAAATCCAGACGAAGCCTATAAAAAGAGACCTAATAGAGCAGAAGAGAATAATTTAGAACTCTCTAGTTTTGGCAGATACCATTATCCACCACATTGCTCATTCTTCCTTTCTTTTTATATTTCTTTCCTTCATCATATTATCATGTATTCCATCAAAGCCATAGAGGGATAAGCTTTTAGGGTTGATTCCACTATAATTTCTTAACTGGATTCTGAGGTTAGATGAATTTATGTATTTGTTATTTTGATTATTGTTGTGGTTTTTGTTTATCTATATGCTTTGCTTCTTAATCGAATACAAAATAATGATTTTAAATCTATACGCATGCTAATCATACGAGTTAAAAAGTTTTTAAATTCAATTGAGACTTTACTTTGATTTTATTTAGGAACATTCATTTGACTAAATAAGTTTTTGCCAATAATTGAGAGTGCACTTTGATTAAAGGTAATTACTTTAGCTAAAATTAGTCAAGATTTTTCTTTGATTAATTAAGTTTTCTATTTGGTGAGGAAACAAAGGAATAAACATGATCAGGCATAGTAAAATTTAATTAAGACTGTACTTTGGTTAAATTTACTATGGATAATCTAAAAATTCTCACTTTTAATTGAGACTGTACATTGATTGATTGTAAATCAACAACAATAATTAATTTAACAATAATCTCTAGATAACCGATGATGAATCCTATTTTGAAACAAGCAGTGGAATTGATCTATTTTCTATTACTGTGTTTACAATCTCTTATTTGCGTGTCATTTATTCTTTGCATATCAAAACCCCATATTTTTATAGTTACTAGTTTTAATTTCATTTTTATCAAATATTTGAAATCAATTCCATATTCGTTGTGAGACGACTCAGGGTTATCTTAACCCTAACTAGTTTGTTCACTACTAACTTGGCAATACTGAAGTTGCTAAAGTTAAGTAGTGGTAATTTGAACGCCTAACAACAACGATATCAATCTTCTAGAAATCATGTTGTGATGCACATACAAACGGAAATATTATATTTTTCACACATGAGTTAATCTTTTGAGTTTACAAGATAATCAAAATAAGAAAAACACTTAAGTTAAATGCATATTTTCTCACTGAAATTCGCTCAAGTGTTTTGGCTTGTGTTTCCACTCAAAATACCCATGCAAGTATTCACTCTTAATGCTTAGGAAGACTCTAATATTCACAGCTTTTAGAAAATATGCATTCAAAAATCATGAGGACTTTTCATAGGTTATAACGGAGCCAAGGCAAAGGTAGGAAATTTTTTTTAGGATTTTTAGTGTTTTTGAAATAGTAAGGTAGAAATAATTATGGAGCATAGTTTCAAAAACAATCCCTTCTTTTCTTTTTTTCTCTTTTATCCTTTGTTGCTCTTTTTCAAAAAGCAATCATTTTTCATTTCAACACTCTATCATCAATTATTTTCCTTTTGCCATTTTTATAACTTTTTAGGGGGAAATACTCACCCCCACACTTTATTCTCAACCAATCTTAACATAATCCACTAGCTCTTTCTTTCTCTCTAAGGTAAGGAAAAACATAGTCTTTTTTCTTTTTAAGGTTTAGCAATATGCTCGAAACAAGAAAAAGAGGTTTAAAGCTCAAAGGGTCTACCAATGGATCAATGTCATGGTTAGCTTATTTGACTAAGTAGCTAAAAACAAGAAATGCCTCAATCATATCAAATCATGCATATTCACCTAAGATGCAAAACAAAAGAATCAAGCTGAACATTTGAGTACCAACAAGACATGAGCAAGTCACACAAGAAAAATAGGAATGACACATGGTAGTTCATCCTTACAATAAAGCTCAAAACTCACAAGGTCAAAACTCTTTCACAAAAGATTTATTCCACAAACTCTCAAATCAACTCAATTAGTAATTCACAGAAACAATCCACTCATAGCACATGAATTTTATTTTCCCAGAATTATGATTGTTCCAATTTGTGAATCAAATCCCAAAATCCAATGTCAATATGTTTTATTGAAAACATGAATTATTTAAAAAAACAAACAAACAGAAAACAAAATTAGAAAAGAAAAATAAAACAAATAGAAAACAAAATCAGAAAAGGGGGAAAATAAATTTTCTCCCCACACCCCCACACTTTATCCATGCATTGTCCTCAATGTATTCAATATATAATGTAAAGAAAAAGTATGAAGTGTACTTACCTTCTTAAGGCGGAAGGTATGCTGGAGAAGTCAAGTTCATCCCATCTATCGTCTTATTCACCATATCTTGATTTTCATTAAATATCCGAAGACGATGCCCATTAACTTTAAAAGTTCTTTCTGAGGATTCTTCCTTAATCTCCACTGCTCCATAAGGGAAGACTTCTGTAACAATGAATGGTTCTTCCCAAGTAGAGCACAACTTACCACTCATGTGACCAAGCTTGGATTTGTATAGTAACACCTTCTAACCTACCTCGAAATCCTTTCTAGCCACAAGCTTTTGGTCATGGAACTTCTTGGTTTTCTCTTTGTAGAACTTTAAGTTGTCACAGGCTGCAAGCCAAATCTCCTCTAGTTCTTGCAACTGCAAGCCAAACCTACAAAAAATGTTAGAGCTGACAAAACTCATGACAACTCGAGCATCATTAGTCCTTGTAGCTATGGCTTCCACCCATTTGGAGACATAGTCTACAATAAGCAAAATATAAGAAAACCCAAAAGAAGGAGGAAAAGGACCCATAAAATCAATACCCCAAATATAAAATACCTCACAATATAGCATGGGTTATTGAGGCATTTCATCCCTTATTGTAATGGATCTTGCTAGATTTTGACACTACTCACAATTTTCATACACCCTCTGTGCATCTTTAAAGATAGTAGGCCAATATAATCAACAATCCAACACTTTTCTACCCGTTCTTTGTGTGCCATAATGTCCACCAAAAGGAGACAAATGAAAAAACTCAAGCACATAAGGTATCTCGATATTTGGCACACACCTTCTTATGACATGGTCACTACCAATGCGCCATAAGATTGGACCTCCCCATATATAGTACTTTGCCTAACTTTTTAGCTTGGTTCTTTCATACTTGGAGAATGAAGGAGGAATAGTAAAAACAATCAAATAGTTAACAATGTCAACAAACCAAGGTTCAGAAAACATACCTTTCACAACAGTCAACTCAAGGAGGACTTCATAAGGAAAGTCATCTTGATTGGGAATGTTATCTTCTCCATTTTCAGTCCCGCTAAGATGGTCAGCTACTAAGTTATTTGCCCCACTTCTGTCTCGAATCTCAATGTCAAACTCTTGGAGCAGTAGCATCCATTTAATCAACCTTGGCTTGGAATCTACTTTCTTCAGAAGGAATTTTAATGATGCATGATCAGTGTAAACAATTACCTTGGAACCAAGTATATACGGTCTGAATTCGTCCAAGGCAAACACAACAGCCAATAATTCCTTCTCAATTGTGGTGTAGTTAGCTTGCGTTGTGTCCAATGTTCTAGAAGCATAATATATCACATGTGGTAGCTTCCCATCTCTTTATGCCAGCACCGCTCCTACTGCAAAGTTTGATGCATCACACATCAACTTGAATGGTAGTGTCCAGTCATGTGGCTGGATGATAGGAGTGGTAGTAAGCGCCTTTTTCAATGTATCAAAAGCATCTTTGCACCTCCCTCTAAAGTCAAATGCAACATCCTTTTGCAGTAAGTTGGAGAGAGGGTTGGCTATCTTGCTGAAGTCCTTGATAAACCTCCTGTAAAATCCTGCATGTCCAAGAAAAGATCAAACCTCTTTCATGGAAGAGGGGTAAGGTAATTGTGAAATAATATCAATTTTAGCAGGATCTACAAAGATACTATTCTTGGAAAGAACGTGACCTGAAACTATACCTTGTTCCACCATAAAATGACATTTTTCAAAATTTAAAACAATGTTAGTTTCTTCACATCTCTCCAAGACTCTAGCAAGATTAGACAAGCAGTGATCAAAAGATGAACCATATACACTAAAGTCATCCATAAAAACCTCAATACAATGCTCCAACAAATATGTAAAAATACTCATCATACATCGCTGAAATGTTCCAAGAGCATTGCAAAGGCCAAATGGCATCTTCCTACAAGCATATGTACCGAATGGACAAGTAAAGGTGGTCTTATGTTGATTCTCGAGGGCAATACAAATCTGAAAATACTCAGAGAATCCATCAAGAAAACAATAAGGAAACTTACATGTCAATCGGTCTAACATCTGGTCCATGAATGGTGAAGGAAAGTGGTCCTTCCTGGTGGCCTGATTTAGTCTTCTATAATAATCAATATAGACCCTCTAACTATTTTGAATACGAGTATGAATCAACTCGTTCTTCTCATTCTTGACCACGGTGATCCCAGATATCTTGGGGACCACATGTACAGGACTCACCCAAGTGCTGTCAAAAATAGGATATATAATACCTGCTTATAGCAACTTAGTGACTTCCTTCTTCACAACCTCCATCAACTGAGGATTCAATCTCCTTTGAGGTTGTCTTAATGGCTTAGCATCCTCCTCCAAGAGTATTCTATGCATGCAGAAAGAAGGACTAATACCAAGAATATCTGCCAAAGTCCAGCCTATTGCTCTCTTGTGATCTTTGATAAATTGCAACAACTTTTGTTCCTGCTCATCAGTAAGCAAGGCAGATATAATAATAGGGAGTTTCCCATCCCTCTCAAGATAAGCATATTTCAAATGAGATAGTAAAGGTTTCAACTCCAAAGTGGGTAGCTGTTATACAGATGGCAACATTTTACTACCTAAGGTAATTTCAGCCACCTCAGCATCACACTCGGACGTCACAGACATATCATATAGTGACACCGCGTCCTCAATATCACATGTTTTATAGTTTTCTATTTCGTCTAAAATCGAGCCCGAAATATTCGAAAAAGAAAAATCCAAAAAAAAAAGAAAAACCAGAAAAAAAAATACAAAAATCCAAAAGCAAAATTGTTCACTACATTACTTAATAAATCAATACAAAACAAAGAATGGTCTTCGGTCGGGTGCTTCATGACTTCTAGCACATTGAACTACACCTTCTCATCTCCTATCTCCATAGTCAAGGATCCTACATGCACATCTATCTTGGTACGTATTGTCATCATGAACGGTCTTCCCAAGATAATTGTGGTTGAACTCATTCCTTCATCATCCTTCATGTCCAAGATGTAGAAATCTGCAGGAAAAATTAACTTATCCATACGAACAAGCACATCTTCTAGCACACCTGTAGAGTTAACTGTGCTACGGTACTTAAGAGGTCCAAGATGAAATGAAGTAAAAATTGATAAAGGCATTACATTAATGGAAGCTCCTAAATCTAACATATCATTGTCAAACTTAGTACTTCCTATAATGCAGGGAACAAAAAACATACCTGGATTCTTATACTTTTGCGGCATTCTGACTACAGGCTTCTTAATTAAGCTAGACACATTTCTTCCCATGTTCACTACCTCTTTGTCCATAATACGCCTTTTATGTGTACATAATTCTTTGAGAAACTTGTCGTATTTAGGAATTTGTCTTA
>Ga0214543_1011481_pt1 | contig 12386 bp, 6 predicted proteins | sample CNSS2metaG_FD_160094 | JGI IMG/M metagenome (GOLD analysis project Ga0214543, IMG submission 160094) | Root nodule microbial communities from cowpea collected in UCLA plant growth center, Los Angeles, California, USA - CNSS2 | ecosystem: Host-associated > Plants > Roots > Nodule | place: USA...
CAAAATTTGATTAAAAGGACTAAATTCACGTATTCCGAAAGATGAAGGACTAAATTGGTCCAAAGTTTCAAAATGGACTAATTCCAAAATTCATTGAAAGTTAAGGGACCAAAAACATATTTAACCCATTAAAAAAAAATGAGTCAAAATGCTTTTTCAAATTTTGTAGAAAAATTTTGTTCATTCAAACACAAAGATATCGTTAACATATTTGGTTTCAATATTTCTTTTCGCTATATTTTAAATTCATATTTTTTTCAAAAGCAATTTTTTTCAAGAATTTAATATCATATGAATCTCGTTTTCACATTTGCAACAAAAAATGTAAATGTCATGGAAAAATTATCCCAAAATATTCTTCTAGAAATAAAAATTATCATCGTTGGATATTAATGATATACCTTTTTTAGCCTAAAATTATATTTAGTTTCTTTAAACCTAAAGACGATCAAGTTTTGTCAAATCAAAGACTATTTACAAGAGTTTAATTCATTGTCAAAAAGTGTTTTTGTTTCTTTGCTTTTATTATTCTCTGGATTGTTATACATTTTGTTGTGCAGAAGAGTGGTTTGATTTGGTGTTCAATCAAACAACAATCAAACAAATGTAAAGAAATTTTGCAGTATTATTATGAAATAATAAAGACTAAAATTGTAAATTTAAAAATTGCTTTGTTAATTGTGTTACATATAGTATTGTTGTTTAATCAAATAGTTTGAAACTAAAAGAAAACTTAATTAATGACAAACCTACTCATCATAAGTCTTACTACATTTTGAAGAAAAATCATACAATGCGGGCAACGTGGGGTCAATTAGTCAGTTCTGTCGTTGGCCCGTGTAACGTTCCTTATAAGGTCAATAATAAACTTCTGTTATAATTTATGATTAATAATAATAAAAATTTGTATGTAAGCTAATAAAATTGATTTTTGTATTAGGTTATAGTTTTAATATGTAAAAATATATTACTTGAAATATGAGTATGTTCTTGGTGATATTTTGTGTTGTACTTATTTATTGTTATATGTCAGTTGTGGAGTTGTGGTGGCATTGGTTTTGGGAGTGTTTGATTTTAGTCAAAGTGTTTAAATTCATTAGAAATATATAAAGTGTATCTTTTTTAAAATGGAATAATCACTCATTTAAAAAAATTGGGAGATATATATATAAACCATGTGTTATTCGCCCAAAGGTCAATAAATGCAAGTCAAATAGATGATTATCACATTTCTTTAACATGTGGAAAATATTAAAAGAAATATAGGAGAATAAATTAGCAATCATATTACCATCTTAACATAAAAAATTTAAAGATAGAAATTTGATTGAAAATTATAAAATTTTAAACACTCAATAGATCGAAAAAATTTAATAAGAACTCAATTGGAATTACTCATAGATAAAGAGAGATCTAAGACCTAATTAAACTTTAAAATTATTACAAAAAAAGAATTCGTAGAGTAGAAACAACTTTTGTTGTAATTCACCATATGAGGCAACAAAAATTTTCAAATTTTGTAGAAAAACTTTGTTCATTCTGCAAAACACAAACATATCGTTAACATATTTGGTTTCAATATTTCTTTTCACTATATTTTAATTTCATTTTTTTCAAAAGAAATTTCTTTCAAAAATTTCATATCATATTATTCTCATTTTTTACATATGCAACATAAAAGGTAGGTGTCATGGAAAAACTATTCTAACAAATTCTTCTAGAAATAAAATTTATCATGGTTCAATATTAACGGTGTCCCTATTTTAGTCTAAAATTATATTTAGTTTCTTTATACCTATCACTCTCCACTACATATCTCAAGTTTACAAATTATGTATCATCTTCAATTGATTAACTTCTTTCTTCGATATCATTTTAATATCTTCTTCTATATAACATTCTTTCAGTGTTCTTACTTCTATATGCCAAAAAGCATTTTTGGTTCTTTCCCTTTATTATTCTCTAGACTGTTATACATTCTATTGTGTAAAGGAGTGGTATGATTTGGTGTTCAATCAAACAATTGTTAAGAAATTTTGCAGAATTATATTGGAAAAATAAAGTCCAAAATTGTAAATTTAAAAAATACTTTGTTAATTGTGTTACATACTCTTGCTTATTCAAATAGTTTGTAACTGAAAGAAAACTTAATTAATGAGAAATGTACTCATCATAAGCCATAGTACATTTTGAAGAAATTCATACAATGCGGATGGGTTAGTCTATGAGTTTTGTTGTTGACCCTTGCAGGATGCGCGGCGTTCCTTTTAGGGTGAATAATAAATTTATGTTATAATGTAAGATTAATTATAAAATAAAAATTGGTGTTTAATTTAATAAATTGATGTTTGTATTTGATTATAGTTTTAATATGTAAAAATATATAAATTATATGTGGATATTTTTTTAGTAATATTTTGTGTTACACTTATTTATTTTTATATGTCAAATATGGTGGGATTAGGTATGGGAGTGTTCGACCATAAACAAAGTGTTTAAACGTTATTATTTAAGTGTCATGTTTTCAATGGTATTGTTTATCATTTAAATTCAATAGAAATATATATAAAATGAGTCTTGTTAAGTGGAATAAAGTCAACCATTTTTTTAGAAAAATGGAATATATATATATATATATATATATATATATATATATATATATATAAAAGCCTTGTCGTTGTGTTATTGGACCAAAGTTGAATAAATGCAAGTCGAATAAATGATTCTTTAAGATGTGGAGACAATTTAAAAAATAACAGAACAACTAATAATCATATTACCATCTTAATAGAAAAAATTTAACGATAGAAATTTGATTAAAAATTTTAAAATTTTAAAGATTGAACAAATTTAATAGGAACTCATGTTAAGAATTTAAGTTTGAGTCTAAGTCCCACATTGGTTAGAAATGAGAAAGTAGAGTACTATATAAGAATAAAGACCCATAAACCCATTGTCTTAAGATTTTGGGTTGAGAGTGGTGTCAATACCTTATGTGGTTGGACTTAGGTCTCAAATAGAAATACTCATAGATCAACATAGATTTAAAACCTAGTTAGACTTTAAAACTATTACAAAAAATAATATGCAGAGTAGAAAAGCCCTTTGTTGTGATTCACCACCACATGGGTCAACAAGCTTTTACAAATTTTGTAGAAAAACATTGTTCATTCTACAAAACACAAAGATATTGTTAACATATCTTGTTTCATTAATTTTTACATTATAATTTTATTTAATTTTTTTCAAAAGGAATTTCTTTCAAGAATTTCATATCACGTGAGTTTGATTTTGACATATGCAACAAAAAAATTGAAGGTGTAATGGAAAAACAATCCCAATAAATTCTTCTAGAAATAAAACTTATCATGGTTGTATTTTAATGGTGTCCCTATTTTAGTCTAAAATTATAATTAGATTCTTTAAACATAACCCTCTCCACTATATATCTCAAGTTTCCCATTTTTCTACCATCTTCATTTTTTTAACTTCTTTCTTCCATATCATTTGAATACCTTCATCTATATAACATTATCTAATTGTTCTTATTTGAATATCATTTATCTAAAATGATGATGAGTATGCGAATATCCAAATGCTTTGTGGATGAAGTTGAACCGTTCATTCTAAAGTCTCATCATCAAACACGACCAAGTTTTATCAAATTAGAGACCATTATAGAATATGAAAGACAAGAGCCTAATTCATTTTCGAAAAATATTTTTGTTTCTTTCCCCTTTATTATTCTCTGGAATGTTATACATTATGTTGTTCAAAAGAGTGGTTTGAGTTGGTGTTCAATGAAACAAATGTAAAGAAATTTTGTAGTATTATTATGAAATAATAAAGACTATTGTAAATTTAAAAAATACTTTGTTAATTATGTTACGTATAATATTGTTGTTTATTCATGTTCCTGCAGAGAACAAATAAGATGAGTTAGGCACGAGTGTCACCTTACCATGTAGTCCGCTATCTCTTCAATTGGTCTCTTCCCGGTTGGTACATGTCAGCTTGAACCCAGGAGGGGTTACCTGCAGAAGAGTCTACGAAGCTCAAGTAAGTCAAAGCTCTCAGAGAGTCAAACTAGTGATTAATGAATGCGTACCTTTAATTATTGGGGTTCACGTGTATTTATAGAGCATTAATGATGTCTGATTACCTCATGGGTCGGACCTTAACTTGGGCTTTGGCTTGGGCCATGAGTGGGCTTGGGTCCTAACCCAGGCCCTTAGGACCTATTGAATGCGGGGGCTTCTATTTTCACTAAGTTTATTGGAGTTGTCGGCCTGGGCTCTAATCTTATCGGGTCTGCTGGAGTAGCCGGCTTGGACCGATTACTTACCTTGACGACTTACATTGGTTATATGAGGTGTAGGTTATTCTTCTAGATATATAGGTTGAAACCGGTACAAGTTAGTCTAACTCAGCCTAGGCTGAATACTTGGCTGCCTTGATATATGCATTGTTTGCTTATTTGGTTGAGTTTGGCTAGGTGTGTGTGTGTGTTTATTTTATTAGCTCACCCTATCTGCTTGTGTTTGGCGACGATCGTGTTCGTTGTACCCGGGAGCAAATGATGTTGCAGGTGGATCTCGTGAGGCTTAGCAGTGGAGTGGGGAAAAAAATCATGGGAACAATTTATAGGGTTTTATCATTTATGGTTTTAAAATAAAGTTGTAAAATTATTATAAGACGGTCTTGGTATTTTATTGACTTTTGAGAAGATTGGAACTTAGAGTTATCTTTATTATGAAATAAATTCATTGAAATTTACCGCATTTTTGGGAAATGGATTTAAATGTGATTTTATTTTCTTATTTTATTTTATATTACTTAAACTTGTAATATCCGGTTGGGATGTTACACCATCGTTGGCCCATGCAGGATGTGCGATGTTCCTGGGAGGATCTGTAATAAATTTCTATTATAATTTAGGATAAATTACAAAATTAAAATTATTATGTAAAATTGATGTTTGTATTTGATTATAGTTTTAATATGTAAAATTGTATTACTTGAAATATGAATATTTTTTAGTGATATTTTGTGTTGTACTTATTTATTGTTATATATCAAATGTGGTGATATTTGGTCCGGAAGTGTTCGATGTTGGACAATGTATTTAAATGTTGTTATTTAAGTTTTATGTTTTCAATCGTATTGTGTCCCATTTAATTTCAATAGAAAAATATATGCAAATTGAATAAATAGTTATTACATTTCTTTAACATGCAGAGACAATTAAAAAAAAAATAACAAGACAAAATAACAATCATATTACAACGTTAAAGAAAAAAAATCAACTACAGAAATTTGATTGAAAATAAAAAAATTTTAAGCACTCAATGGACTAAAAAAATTTAATTTGAACTCAATCAGAAATACTATTAGATAAAAGAGACATTTAAAACCTTGTTAAACTTTAAAATTATTATAAAAAAGAATGTGTAGATTACAAATGACATTTGATATGATTCACCATATGAGCCCACAAGCTTTTTCAAATTTTGTAGAAAAACTTTCTTGATTCTGCAAATATAACATATTTGCTTTCAGTATTTATTTTCACAATATTTTAATTTTATTTTTTTTCAAATGGAATGTCTTCCTAGAATTTCATATCATATGAGTCTTATTTTGACATATGCAACAGAAAATGTAGGTGTCATGAAAAAACTATCTTAACAAATTCTTCTAGTAATAAAATTTATCATGGTTGGATTTTAACGGTGTCCCTTTTTTAGTCTAAAATTATATTTAGATTCATTTCACCTAACACCATCCACTGTATATCTCAAGTTTCCCAATTCTTTACTATCTTCAATTCATTAACTTCTTTCTTCAATATCATTTGAATACCTTCTTCTATATAACATTCTCTAATTGTTCTTACTTGAATATCATTATATCCAAAATGATGATGAGAATGCCAAAATCCAAATGCTATGCGGATGAAGTTGCACCGTGCGTTCTAAAGTCTTATTATGAAAGACGATCAAGTTTTGTCAAACTAGAGACCATTATAGAAGATGAAAGACAAGACTTTAATTCATTGTTGAAAACTGCTTTTGTTTCTCTTCCTTTATTATTCTCTGGACTATTATATATCTTCTTATGTAGAGGAGTGGTTTGATTTGTTGTTCAATGAAACAAATGTAAAGAATTTTTGTAGCATTATTGTGAAATATTAAAGACTAAAGTTATAAATTTTAAAAAATACTTTGTTTATTGTTGTTCAAATAATATGTAACTAAAAGAAAACTTAATTAATGACAAACCTACTCATCATAAACTATACTACATTTTGAAGAATAATTCATACAATGCGAACAATGTAGGTTAGTCCATCATGTCCCGTCGTTGGCCCGTGCAGGATGTGCGGCGTTCCTGGGAGGTCTGTAATAAATTTCTATTATAATTTAGGATTAATAAGAAAATTAAAACTAGTATTTAAGTTAATAAAATTGATGTTTGTATTTGATTAAAGTTTTAATATGTAAAATTATATTACTTGAAATATGAGTATGTTTTTAGTGATATTTTTGTGTTGTACTTATTTATTGTTATGTGTCAAATGTTGTGGTATTTGGTTCGAGATTGTTCAACCTAAACAATGTGTTTAAACCTTGTTATTTAAGGCATTACCATTTATAATGAATTAAGTTATATGACGTAACATTTGACTAGCTTCTTACGATTAGAGATGACAAATAAACTCGTCCCCGTGGGTATTGTCCGAATCCGTCCCCGTTTTGACGGGGAATCTCCACATTGACCGGGTATGGGTATGGGTATGAGGAATCCCCAATATTTTCAATTGGGTATGGGGATGGGGATGAATATATCCCCACCATAATACCTGTCCCCGCCATATCTCCATACTCATTTAAATTATTAAAATATTCACAATTAATTAAGTAACCCTATATATATATATATATATATATATATATTCTTTCTATTTTTTATTTCTTCAAAATATTTGGTTTATCATGAAACTCATTCGCATCTCCAATATATTTTTTATCTTATCATAACCTTTGTGTAGTTATCTTAAAATGATGTATGTCAATTAAAAAAATTTTATGTCTAACATTTGAATATTTTTATTATTTTTTAATATTTTTATTTATTGTATATTTTAAAATGATGTATGTCAATTAAAAAAATTATATCTAACATTTGAATATTTTTATTATTTTTTAATATTTTTATTTATTGTATATTTTCCTTTCACATGAAAATGTTTAATACTCTCAATTTAAGTGTTTAATAGCATAAACATTTCATTTACTAGGTAATATAAAAAAAAATTACTTATTATTATTAATTTTTGTTTCATTTGAAGAATTTTTTTATTTCGCTAAAACAATTTTTGTTATTTCTCAACCATTGAGTATGTATGTTGATATTTGAAAAGTTTTCTTAGATATTTAAGATATTTTTCGTCTTATCATAACCTTAATTATACATTTGTTTTTCTTTGTGCAATTCCTTCCAATAGTCTCCAAATTGTTTATAAGACACACATTTGTTAATATTTTAATATTTTTATTTTTGTTTATTTTCATCATGTAGAATACTATTTCGATAAATTTTATCTAATTATTTTTTATTTTCTAACTCATTACAATCATACTTTAATTTTTCACTATAATTGTATAAATAATTTTTATTTACTACAATATAAAAATTTAATGTAATTGCCATGAATATTTTTTTTATCACCATCCAACATATATTGGAGTTTAAAAGATACAAGATCTATGATAAAATTTTATTATGTTTATTATTTGTTCTTTGCGTCATTTTTTTTATCAACCATTGAGTATATATGTTGATATTTGAAAAGTTTTCTTAAATCTCTAAGATATTTTTCATCTTATCATACCCTTAATTATATATTTGTTTTCCTTTGTGTGATTCCTTCTAATAGTCTCCAAATTGTTTATAAGACACACATTTGTTAATTTTTTAATATTTTTATTTTTTGTTTATTTTCATCATGTAGAATACTATTTCGATAAATTTTATCTAATTATTATTTTTTAACTCATTACAATCATACTTTAATTTTTTCACTATAATTGTATAAATAATTTTTATTTACTACAATGTAAAAATTTAATGTAATTGCCATGAATATTTTTTTACCACCATCCAACATATATTGTGGTTCAAAAAATACAAGATCTATGTTAAAATTTCATTATTATGTTTATTATTTGTTCTTTGCGTCATTTTGATCAAGTGATATATTATAACTTTTATTAGTGTATAAAAAATATATTCATTATAATTTAAAATATTTAAGTAAACAAACATTTAAAATATATTTTAATTTAAATATTTTTTTTTATATTTTTTTAAAAATATTTTTTTCCTTTTATATTTTTTTAAAATTATTTTTGAAATTTATCAACTAGGTTTCATTAATGTTTGCAAATTTAATAGATGTTTTGGTTCTTATTAAATTTTATTTAGTATTCTAATCTAAAATGTAAACAATTATAATTTATTTCAAAGTATTTGATATCGAATAAACAACCATACTTCTAATATTGAATATTTGATAATATTATGTTTCCTTTGCCGTAATTTTTTATTATCTTATAAAAATTAATTAAAATTAATATTAAAGTAGTAAGAAAACGGGTACGAAGATGCGTACGAGATTATACCTGTTATCCGGTGGGGATGGGGATGAGATAAAAATTTGATACCCGTTGGATTTGGGTATGGGGATGAGGATGAATTTTTTTTACGAAAATGAGTATGAGATAGTGAAATCTGTCCCGCCCCGCCTCGTTGTCATTCCTACTTACGACGACTGATTCACTTTATTTTGACTAATCTTATATTTGATCAGCAAAAGACATGTTGGTCTGGTCTGATTCGCATAAAAAATACAGGTTAAGTTCTATTATGTAACATTTGTCCCACATAAAGAATTATTTGATTTTGTACTTTTCTTCCTCATGTAAAATACCAAGATTTTAATAAACTTACTTTTATTTTAGTAAATTAGGAGAAATAATAAATTATATAAATCTATTACTTAAAATAAGTACTATTCACAAATTTATTTAGTTAACAGAAAAATTAAATGATAAAAGTTCAATTAAAAAATCTATTTTTTTTAAGTGTTTAATGTATACAAAATTATAGTGAAAATATTCAAATTTAGAATAGATTTAAAATTTAATCAAACTTTATTAATTGATTAAAGGCTTAAATAGTAGTTTGGTCCTAGTTTTCGTTCGATTTTTTCAATGTGGTCCTAGTTTTCGTTCGATTTTTTCAATGTGGTCCTATTTTTAGTTTTTTTTTTTCAATTTGGTCCTAATATTGGTAAATTTTTTCAATTTGATCCTTTTCACTAACATGGTTAAAATAGTTAACGGATGTGAACAGTAATCGCCACGTGTCATTTTGTAATTTTTTAAAATTTTAAAATTTTTTTATAAATTTTTTTAAAATTTTTAAAATTTTTAATTTTTTTTATTTAAAAAAAATGTACAAATGCAAGGTCATATCATGCCACGTGTCATTTTTGTGATTATTTATTTATTTTAATTTAATTTTTTTAATTTAAAAAAAAAATTCATGTGTCAAGCTAATATCATGTCACGTGTCAAAGTCAGTTTTTTATATTCAATTTGGTCCCAATATTCGTTAATTGTTTTCAATTTGGTCCTAATTCTTTTTTTTTTTAATTTAACATTTTTGTTCCTCTCCAAATTGAGACAAAATTTAATTTGTATATATTAAAATGCATATTTTTGTTAAATATTTTTAATTTAGAATTAGAGTTAGTTTAAAATTAAAACGAAAAAAAAAACAATAACACCATTAGTTTAAAATTTTAAGAGGTTAAAAATATTTAATTTTAAACCAATTCTAATTTTAAATTAAAAATATTTAATAAAAATATGTATTTTAATAAGAATATCCATATAACATTTATATACAAATTATATTTTGTCTTTGGAGAAGAACAAAAATACTAAATTGAAAAAAAAACTAGGACCAAATTGAAAACAAATAACGAATATTTGGACCAAATTGAATATAAAAATCTGATTTTGACACGTGACATGATATTAGCTTGACACGTGAATTTTTTTTAATTAAAAAAAAAATTAAAGAAAAAATTTAAAATTTAAAAAATAAAAAATCACAAAAATGACACATGACATGATATGAGCTTGAAACGTGTACTTTTTTTTTAAATAAAAAAATTAAAAAAATTAAAAAAAAATTAAAAAAAAATCAAAAAAATCAAAAAATCACAAAATGACACGTGACATTTATTGTTCACATCCGTTAACTATTTTAACGGTGTTAGCGAAAAGGACCAAATTGAAAAAAAATTTACCAATATTAGGACCAAATTGAAAAAAAAAACAAAAGTATGACCTATTAAAAAAACCGAACGAAAACTAGGACCAAACTATTATTTAAGCCTTGATTAAAAGAATCTAAATAATTATAATACTAAACCATATAGTCGCGCTAAGATTAAACAAAAATTCTAATATTCTTGTAATGCAGTAAAGATTCAACTTAGATGTCAATCCAAATAGCAAATTGAATATATTGAAGATTGATTTCTCAACAAAATAAGAATTAGGGTTCTAATGTATAAACACAGAAAATACAAAATCTAAAAGCAAGAGCTAAAAACCGAAAACTAACTACTGAATTTAAGTTGTGAAATTTGAAAAAAGTAGTAAAAACAATAAAAAATATGCAAACATTGTGAAGCTTAATTTATAGACGCAAGAAGAATATTTGATAGAGGATAAATATTTTATTTTAATTTATCTTTTATAAATATTTATATTTATATATATTTGATTAACTCTAGATTGTACTTTTGTATCGATATAAACTTTGTACGAATTCTGCGATGAATCTATAACAATATATAAAGAGGATTTACTTTTTTATGTCCACATTTCATAATATCAATTCTACCCTTTACAATATAATTATTTATTAAATTTTTTAAAATTAATGGTTATTTTTACCTATTTCTATAAAACTATTTATCTTTTTTAATAAATATAAATTTATTTTCTATAAATTTATCATCAACAATTAATTTCTCTATTCATTTCACTTTATTTTTAATAAATATAAATTTATTTTATATATTAATTTAATAACATTACACTATTATCACCTATTGATATACTATCATCTCATATTTAAAAAATTGCGTACACACATGTGCTACGCTAGTAGCATTAATAACAATAAATATAATAACAATATCAACTGTAAGATCCACTTTTATTGAGTGCCCTAATGTTAAGGGCTGCCACATTGTTAGGCCTAAAGGGTTGGCCCATAGGGTGCCAAGGCCCCTAAAGCAGCCAAGGTCCCTCAATTGCAAGTCATTCTGAAAAATCAATGCCTTACCTCACCCATTTTCTCTCCACAAAACTTCTGCTAGGGTTTGGAGATCTACCCAAGTTCAAGTGAGCTCAACCTCCGTCTCCCGTTCACGTAAGTTAGTTCTCGAACCTAGCCTTTCTAAGTTATTTTCGTGGTTTATGTCGGGACTCACTGTGTGAATCCAATCTCCTTTGTCGTGCCACTATCTCAGTTCATAGATTTGTCCTTGGAGCTATTGGTTTCGTTGGCTTAAGAGTCGAAGTCCAATATTAGCCCTTTTTCAGGTAAGGGAAGCTAGGTTCTTTTTCGCGTTTTTGAAATATGTGGTTTGTTTTCGTTTCTGTTTTATGCTTAAATGATTGGAAAACGTTAGTTTTGGTATATTTCTGAGTTAGGAGTTCCAATATTCATGAAGCTGTGATGTTTGATGTCTTTTCTCGTATTCTGATGCGTCGCACAGTCGCTGGGCGAGTTCCTTGGCTCGTTGGGCGACGGTGTATTTTTATGATATGCGCAGTTTTAGTAAAATTGACTTTCCCGACTCATTAATCGTTGGATTGAGCTCAAATTTTGACCTGTGGTTCATAACATGCTATTTTATGGTTTGACCGGTCGGATCATCGATTAGATGTGTGTAACTCGAGAAATGTGTCACGCAATACTGCAATGATTTTGGTTTCGTGATAATAAATTTTCTTGGGAATTTTGGTGTAAGAATTATGGTTGTAGGTTGTGCTTGATTGTATGGAATTGCAAGTACTTAAACATTGACACTCATTTATTTGGGATGAATATTATTTTATGATATATGTATTTTTTGGTATGCATTTATAAAGTATGAGATGAATGAATCTGCATGAGTGATGTGATTCATGGATTGTGAATGATGAACTTGGATAAATCTTGGCATGCGATTTCAATGAAATGGTTGGTTATATATGTGGTCATGAATTCGGTATGAACAATAATGTTACATTGAT
>Ga0214543_1011488_pt1 | contig 12383 bp, 5 predicted proteins | sample CNSS2metaG_FD_160094 | JGI IMG/M metagenome (GOLD analysis project Ga0214543, IMG submission 160094) | Root nodule microbial communities from cowpea collected in UCLA plant growth center, Los Angeles, California, USA - CNSS2 | ecosystem: Host-associated > Plants > Roots > Nodule | place: USA...
ACAACACAATCACCACCCCCTCCTGCATTGTTCGTCACCATGGATTCCGATTCACACAATTTGAGTAACAGTTATAGTAGAAATAAAAGTGGTTGTATTTATTGTTCTAAGAGAGAAGAATTGTACCTGTCCACGTCTACGCAATGGAGATGCAAAGTCACTGAACGAGCAACGGAGACGCACTTTAGATTTCAGAAAACGCGGCACCTATAATTGAATCTCTGAAAAAAACAAGCGTCAAGGATTTCAAAGTCCGAATTTAACCACAAAAATGAAAAAATTTGAAAACCTAAAGAAAAGAAAGGGAACACCATTACCGTTTGGAAGCAAGGTGAAATTCGAACAAAATCATGAGCAAATCGTTCGAAAGCAAGGAAGAAACTGCAACTGGTTTAACTGAGATTGAGATTGAGAGTGAGATTGAGAGTGAGATTGAGAGTGAGAGTGAGATTGAGAGTGAGATTGAGAGTGAAATCGAGGAAAACGTAGCTTGATGAAGTTTGAGGAAAGTGGATTTCGAAACAAAGTGAATTAGGTAAGTTTTTCGAACGTTGGAATACTATGTCTGTGTCTGCTTTTTCGTACTGTGTCTGTTTTTCGAACGTACAAAGTGATAAAAAGATTTTTTAAAAAAAATATATAAAAAGGATATGGAAAAAAAATGTGGAGGGAATTTTTCCTGGGGTTCATCATAAAACTTCTAGTATTTATGAGAGGTTTAGAAAACCTTTACTATATGTAAAAATTACCAGAGGTTTTATAACCTCCGTTACCAAATCTCCATTAAAATTAATTTTTTTTGTAGAGTGAAAAGTTTTCTTAGATCTCTAAAGTATTTTTCATTTCATCATACCCATAATTATACATTTGTTTTCCTTTGTGCAATCTCATTCAATAGTCTCTCAAATTATTCCTAAGACACACATTTGATAAATTTTTTAATATTTTTATTTGTTGTTTATATGTAGAATACTATTTTTATATATTTTATATAATTATTTTTTATTTTCTAACTTATTATCATACTGTAATTTTGTCATTATAATTGTATAAATAAATATTGTTTACTATAATATAAAAATTTAATGTAATTGTCATGAATTTCTTTTCATCACCATGATGTTCAATAGATACATGATCTATGTTAAAATTTTACTATTATTACTTTAATTTTTGTTCTTTGTGTGATTTTGATCAAGTTATGTATTATAACTTTTATTAGTGTATAAATAAGAGACTCATTAGAATTTAAAAAATTGAATTAAGCAAACTTTTAAAAAATATTTTAATTTGAATATTTGTTTTCCTTTTGTATTTTTTAAAAAATATTTTTTAATTTTATCAACTAGGTTTCATTAATGTTTTCAAATTTAATAAATGTTTTAATTCTCATGAAACTTTAGTTGGTTTTCTAATGTGAAATGTATAAATAAGAGATTCATTAGAATTTAAAAAATTGAAGTAAACAAACTTTTAAAAAATATTTTAATTTGAATATTTGTTTTCCTTTTGTATTCTTTAAAAAATATTTTTTAATTTTATCAACTAGATTTCATTAACGTTTGCAAATTTAATAAATGTTTTAATTCTCATGAAATTTTATTTGGTTTTCTAATGTGAAATGTATACAATTATAATTTATTTCTAAATATTTGATATCAAAGAAATAATCCTCATCTTAATATTGAATATTTGATAATATTTGATAATATCATGTCTTTTACGGTAAATTTTTTTATTTCATAAAAATTAATTAATTAATATTGAAAAGTAATAAAATGGGTACGGGTATGGGTACAAATATATACCTATTGCCTAGTGGGGATGAGGATGGAACAAAAGTTTGATACCCGTTGGGTTTGGGTATGGATATGGGGATGGATTTTTTCGATAGGAATGAGTATGAGATAGCGAAACTCGTCTCCGTCCCGTCTTGTTACCATCCCTAATCATAGTAATGCAACAAAATCATATTAAAATTTGTGGCTTCAATCAAATTCATTCTATAATTTTAATTCACATATTTGTGCATACAATGTTTTTATAGCATTTTACTCTCGCAAATTAGGACCAAATTAATTAAATATTTTCATCTTAACACTCCTCCTCAAGTTGGTAAATTGATGTTATACATTCCTAACTTGTTTAATAATAGCCCAAAACCCTTACTTATCCCATCTTTGGTAAGATTGGTCTTCAAATTGAAAGTTTAGGGTGTTGTGGTCATGTTTTTCCTATATGAAGAAACTATCAACTTTCATATGTTTCATACGATCATGTTAGAGAAGGTTGTGAGTGATATCCCGGACAACTTTATTATCATGATATAGTTGAATGGGAGCCATATATGCATACCTTACATCGACTCGGTCGACCTTCTACCCTAACCAGCTCGACTCAAACTTCTACCCTAACCGGCTCGGCTTGACCTTTGGCCTTAATCGCTTAGCCCAAGCCAACTCAACCTACCTTTGGCCTAGGTCGACTTGACTCAATTTTTCGATCCAGCCAACTTAAGTCAACCTTTGGTCAGTGCCGACTATGGTCAACATTTGCCCTAATTAACTCAGGTTGACCTTCAGCCTGGGTCGACTTGCTTCAACCTATGTTTAAGTTAACATAGGTTAACCTTTGGTGCCTTGCCTCAACCTTTGGTCCGAATTGGCTCAGGTAGACATTTGATTTGAGCCAACTTAGCTCGATTCTTCAGTCCGATCGACTTGATTCTACTATTAACCCAAGACGACATGTGTTGACCTTCTCCTAGGCCAACTCAAGATGACTTCCTGCCCAATCCAACTTGCATCAACCTTCGACCTTAATTGGCTCTACTAGACCTATGGCTCAAGTCTAATCGACTCGATTTTTTGGCTCAACCAACTTGATTGACTTTGCTGTGACTCAGCTTGAGTTTTGACAACATTGACTCAATGGGACCTTCATCTTGGGCCACTCATTTTCGAGCAACCTCTAATTAATTTTCAGCTTGGGCATACTAAAATTTATTATTTGACCCTTCGAGTTGACCTTTGGCCTAGGTCAATTCAGGTCAACGTTGAAACTAGGTCGACTTAGCTCGACCGTGGGTGCAATCTAGGTCGATTTGATTTTTTGACTCTATCAACATTGTTTAACTTTTGGCCTAGGTTATCTCAACTTGATTTTTGATTTAGGTTGACTTAACTCGACCTTCGGTCCTAATTGGCCTAACTTGACATTCAACTGGGGTCTACTTAACTTGATTCTTCGAGTTAACCTTATTGGGTCAACCTTTAGCTCAATCCGACTCGACTCGGCATTTGGCCTAGTTTAGCTTAACTCAATTCTTTAACCCAACCAATTTGGTCTGACCTTCGGTACGAGTTAGCTCAACTCGATTCTTCGACCCCTAACTAACTTGGTTCGACCTTCGTCCTAGACTGTCGTGATTCAATTTTCGATTCGAACCAACGTGCTCCAACTTTCGACTCACACTTAGTATTTCAATTTTTGTTTCTCTTTTTGTTTTTATTTTTTTAAAATTTGGTGAACTTTTTCATGTTCCAACTCGTGGACCTAGACCAAATCATATAAGTTTGGCCAAATTCACAATTACACTCATTTTAGACATTATACACATATACATATTAAATTGTTAAATGTTATTTAAATATTTAACTAATATTTTAGTCTGCATTTAACTTATAATATATATATTTTAAAATGAAATTTTAGTTAAAGGAGAAATTCAACTATTTTATCTAAATAAAAACATTGAGATATAAAATATTTTAATTATTTTGTTTAAATAAAATATTTAAGAATGAACAAAATTTGATTGAGAGTTTTAAAGGGAGTGATGGTGTATTATTATAACTTAAATAAAGAAAACCTTGATTAATGAAAATTATTTATTGACGATTTTGAACTTCAAAACATAAAACTTCCATGTCATACATGTTAGTTTTATTTTGGACGCAGATGACATTTGAATGTTTTGAAAAAATAAAAACCAAAGGGCACTAAATTGAATTTTATAAATAAATAAAAGATAGAAAAATATAATCTTTTTATTAATATTTTCATGCTATCTAACAATGGTAATTAAATAGATGTTATCTGTATTCGAATCATCAAACATTTTTATTAAATAAATTAAATAAATAAAGAATAGTAACAGTGTGACTAAAAGAACACTATTTAAAAACAACAAAAGGAACAGAAATAAAAACAAAAAATGCAAAGGAAAAATTAATAACAACCGATTAATAATAATAATCAATAATATTATAATATTATTATTTATTATTAAAGAATACAAAAAGAAAACTTCTTATTCCTCACTAACACCTAAAATAAATGAATCAGTATATAAATTCCGTGAAATCTCTTTCTCTCTATTATACATAAATAGCATAAATGAATGAAAATTCAGAATGATCAGATTATTTCAGTGCTTGAAGATGGCGAGCATTGATAGAACAATCGACGCTCCAATCACGGCCATGGAGCTGGAAACGGATCCGGCAGCTCCGGCGTCGGGTCCTGGTGCGGGCGCCGTTGACAGATCTTGTGCGGAGGCGACGGCAAAGAAGAGTGCAACGACGAGCACGACGGCGAAGGAGTTGAAGGATAATGTTTGAGATGCCATGGCGAGAGAGAGAGTTTCGAGAGAAAGAGAATGAGAATTTGAAGGTGTAATGAGGTGTGATGTTTTATTTTGTGATATTAGATCTGAGAAGGAGGTGGTATTTATAGTGAGTGTGGAAACGCGCGTGGGGCCCACGGAACATGGACAGCTGTGTGTTGTGATGTATTGAGGTGTGAATGAATGGAAGTGAGTTGTGAGAAACAGTTGTTTTTGTTTTTGTGTGTTTGGTTGGTTAAACGACATTGTCGCTTCTTCTGTCGGTTTGAACATTTCTCGAGGAACTCGTCATCTACGCTGTTAGGTACTCTTTTCGAGACTCAGACTAACGCTGCTTTAGTACCGTTGGATATATTTGTTTTAAATATAATTACTTAAAATAATTTTATTTGTTTTTAATATTTTTCAAAGTAAGAAGTGATAAAAGAAATGATTAAATATCTTTTTATCTCTTAAATTCACATGAATTTTGAAGTTAGTTTTTTTTTAATTTTTTTTTTAATTTAGTCTTTCATATTTATAAATACATGTATTTAATTTTTTTAATTAAAATTTGTTAAATTTATTTTACATTTCAAGCGTATTTCATGATAGTATTTAAATTGTTTATACAGTTCAATATATTTTTACTTTAATGTTAATTCAAATATTATCATAAAACATGTTTGAAAAGTTAAATAAATTTAACAAAATTTAGTTAAAATAATTAAATTTATGTATTTCTAAAGTTTAAAGACTAATTTAGGTCAAAGGTTCAAAGATGGACTAATTCTAATTTTTATCACAAATAAAAAGAAAAATAATAAAACTAAAAGAAAATAATTAAAAGATGTTATCCATTCAAACATTCAACGGTTTAAAATAGGTTTCTTTCAACGGGAGAAATGGTTATTTTTCCATCATAACTTGACCTTTTGAGTTAAATCAAGTTAACGTTTTTCTAGTTTATTACAAATAAAATACAAATACAGATTGTTTTTTGTTGAAGACAAAAAGAAATTGATAAAAAGAAGTAAAGAAAATTTGTTTAATTGAAAAAAATGTTTTGAAACGAATATTTTTAATGTTTATTACACAAAATTATGAATAACAATCGAAATCATGCTGACTGGATTATCAAAATCACTTATGATATTAGGATTATTTCAACTTAGTTAGGTATAGTTTTTCATTAAAAGATATTTGACGTAAAACGCGGTTTAGCTTAGTTTTAATTTAATGTAAAATTAAAAATACTAACATTTTATATTTCGATTTAGATTGATTTTTGTTATCGTAAAATTGTTAAAAGTTTATGAAAAAAAAGTTAAATACTTTTGTGGTAAATGTTTATTAAATAGAAACATATGCTCCGGATTTTTTTTATACAATCGTTCTCATATATATATATATATATATATATATATATATATATATATATATATATATATATATATATATATATATATATATTGTGAGACTCTATAAAATCTTGTTTTGAGAAAGAGTCAATATTTTAAATAATAAGACCTTAGTAATATTTTAATAATAAAGCTTAAATATAAATAGAAATTTTATCAAAGGATCTCATTATTTAAAAATTCTTTATCTTTCTACATAAAGGTTTTAGAAATTCTCTCTCCCTTCTCTCCACAGTATCTGACCGTACGTTCATCTGATTGACGATCAGAAACTAATGAGGTGATCCTTGTAGAACGCTCACTGATTCTACCCGATCAATTTGCTCCATATAGTAAGTTGATTTTCTGCTCTTTTTCTCCATTAAACGTTCTTAGGTTTGCATGTGGTCCATTAGGGGACGCATGTGGTCTGTAAGTCTTCTTTCGGATTCTCTGTTGATTAGTTGTTCTAATGATATTTCCTGATCATATCAATTTGATTTGTAGGTTGAGTGGTACGTTTTAAGCGGAAAAAAAGGGTTTTTTCGTTATAGGAGGCTAAGGCTTGATCAACCAGGTAAGGGAAGCTAATACTTGTTTGAGTTGATGATTTCATTTTTGGTATAATTGGGGTATAATTAGAATTGATGGCTGGTCTATTGTGAATTGGTGAATTGATGGGTGTTTTTCAATGAATTGAGATGTGAATGCATTATTTGAAGTTGAGGTAAATTAAGAAAGATGGATTCCTGGGACATAATCTAATTTGTATTACCATATTCAATTTAGAACCATTTTTTTAATCAAAAATCTATAATGGAAGTGTTAATTAGAGTCATGAAAACAGGTAGCAGAATTATCAAGAAAAACCAAAACTTGTGCTGATATCCGGTGTGATGATAAGGGTCAGAATCAACGTTGAGCGCTGAAAAATGCGAGATGATTAGCGTTGAGCGCTGACCGAGCGGTGCCTGAGCGTTGGGACCTCTGCAGGTCTGGAAGGGATTTTAAGTGTTGCAATTGAGCGGTGAAGTTGGCATTAAGCAATGGAAAATGCGAGGCAAATGGCGCTTAGCGTTGGTGTTGAGAGTTGAATTGCCCTATTTTGAATGATTTTTGTTTTTATCTGTGTGAATGCATTGAATATTACTAAATGGATTATATAACTTTATTACTATGTCATGCATGAAATTAATGGCTTTAAGCATGATTTGTGTAGACAATGGAAGAGTTTCATGGAGAAATTCTATGTGTTGGTAAGATAGTGTATACAAGGACATAAGGACTCATTGTTGGTTGGAATCTTGGCACTCTAATAGTGATTAAGGCTCACATAGAGCATAATGAGCTATGTCGTGAGAAGTAGTAGGAGGTTTTAGTCACTAGACTCGATCAAGTTCTAGGCGTGAAGGGGATTTACCTGATGTGTGATTGGGTGATAATCCCTTGAGGCCAACCTCTGCAGAGTTTGAAAATCTACAGAGTTTGGGAATCAACACCAGTGCAAGCCGCCAAGAGGTCTGATGTCACTTGCATATATCCAGATAATTGAGTCTAGAGTCAAATGTTGATATGTGTTAAATTGTTTCTTGTATGAGCCTGAAATAAGAAATTGCCAATGTGTTTGATATAATTGAACTTTTCCTTAATTATCATTAGCTTACCCTGTGTTGTTTGTGTTTGCTTGGTTTTTGGTTTATTCTTTGCAATGATCACTAAATTGTGCGAGCAGAGAAAGCTGTAGATGAGGATGCTTCCCATGTGGTTGTTAGAAGGACTGCGGAGTAGGACCTGCACTTGTTTATAGATAGTTGTTCTATTTTGGAGTTTAGAGTTAGAACTTGTCTAACTCTACTCATAGTAGGCTTGTACATATAGTTATTATTATGGTTTTTGGATGACTGTATTAATACTCTATATTAACCCCTATGTTATTTGTTCTGTGATATCACTATATAATGCTTTATTTAGTAGTTTAAAGGTTTAATTAATCGGATCGTACCCAGTTTTATTCGAATATGTCAGTTTGGTACTCGCTTTTAAAAATATGTCAATTGAGTCCCAATTTTTGAAAATATGCCTCAATTATGTCCATTTTAGAAAAGGATTAATAATGTAGTTAACGACATTGATTTTTGAAATGACTTACAAAATTAAGTATTTATATTTATATTAAAATTTAGTGGTAAAAGTCATGAATAAAGTTAATGACGTTAATAATTTTTGTCTAAAAGAGGCTTAATTGAGTCACTTTTTCAAAAGTTGAGACTCGATTGATACCTTTTAAAAAGCGGGTACCAAATTGACACATATAGACAAAAGTGGGTATCATCCGACTAATTAAACCTAGTTTAAAAGCTATTAAATGAGATGTTACATATATTTTGACAGAAAGTGTATAAATAAGTCTCTAATTTTATTAAAACTAGTATCAAATATTTGAAAAAAAGTCTTTTTCATTTTATATATTTGTCTTCTCTAATTTTATTCCTCCTAAATTTTGACATTAAAAGGTTGTTGAATTAAGATCCAAATAATTTCTAATTAGAGTCTTAAATTATATATATATATATATATATATATATATATATATATATATATATAATTTCATATGCTTCTCTTATATTCTTAAATAGGTTAAATAAATTTATAGTTAAAAGTTATAATTCAAATTTATTATCATATTTTGATATATAAATATTTTTAACTTCAACATTTAAAAGAGAGATGTATAGCTCATTATTAATAATTGTAATAATCTTATTTGCTTCATCATTCTCTTGGTAAGTATAACTCATTAATAACATTAGTAATTATAATTAAACTGATTTACAATTTAGTTCTTAATTCATTAATAGTGTATTTCAAAATATGGTTAACATAACAAATAAGTACTCCAAAATAAAAATTAAAAGTTTAATATAGTCTTTTGTCTTTCAAAAAGCTAACTCATTCCTATACTACTTCTTTAATAGATAGCTTCAGTTCCATTGCTAGTATCTCTATCAACTCTTAAATCTGCTATCGTATATACACAATATACAATCATCCCAAGAATAAGAGAAACAAAAGATACAACATGCAAAGATGAGCTAAATATCACAACAATAATCTATAAGTAAAAGATACCATAATTTTCATCAAAATATTAAATTAAAGTCAGTTAACTAAAGTCCAAGCATCAAACTACATAAAATATTCTAGATTGAGACTCTTGCTTTTGAAAGACTAGTATATCTAATGGACTTGTCAGATTTTGTACATGTTATACTGACCCTCCTATCCTCCTTTTATACAATAATAACTCTAGTGGAACATCATATATCTCAATACTGATAGGATTAACTTCATGTAAGTATGATACTCTTTCATATAATTTCGTCTACTCTATGAAGCTTCATTCAACTCTCTCCACATAGTTATTATCCTCCATGTGAGTTTGATACTAGTAGAGTCAAGATAGTTTTGCATCACAAGTCCCCTTCAATACATTTGACCTATCCAAGATTAGTATTTCTCCTCAAAAATAGCTAATGTGACAACCATAGCACATTAAATTTTCATAAGTAATCATATGAGAGATGTAGCTGAATTTGTATTATGACTCAATAAGAGATACTTTGTTTATAGTTTAACTTTTTCATTGATTGAATATTGATTTTACCTAGTCTTCGCAAGTTATACAAATAATTGTACAAATATTCGTTGTTGCATCTTGTAGTTCTGTTGATTATCGTCCATCCACTGTTGCATCATCCTTATCATCTCTGGTGTCAACTTGGTCATCTGAAGCATCTGTAAGACAACGTTGCTCGTCATGTTTCTTATTGTCACCATGTAGGTTTATGTTCAACTAACGCTCGACCCCATGGTGAACGCCAAAATGTTTTGGGTGTAGCGATCTAAGTCTTTCAAGAGCACTTCTAGTATCATGGGTTACTTACTCTTTCAATAGTAGTTTCTTGCTAGTTTTGAGATCCTCAGACAATCTAGGAAAATCCTGTTGTATCCTAAAGGATTAGCGCAACACACCGCAGATAAATCCTTAAGGACAGTATTTCAACATGCCTCATGAATTCAGCTACTCGTGTTCTCATCAATTTTTTTACTACAATGTCTACTTAAACAATTTTATCCAGTCTTCTACTCCTCGCTCCGTTCTTCTGTTTGGTTCCACTGTCGCTCATATGGTGTTCCTAGCTCGGTGTACCTACTAAAAAGGCTCTAATGCTTAGGTTAACAATGGTGTAATCGACAATGGCAATTAATTTTGTAATAAATGCGAGAGAAAAGTTCCAACAACCATACATTTAACATGTATTTATAATTTTATTTGCGGGCCTTTGAACAAAAGTATCTAGGACCCAATTGCTTTTAAAACCTACTGACCTGTTTAGCATAATTACAAAAGTATCTATTTATTTATGTTACCGTCCAATATTACCTATTGTATGATGCCGCTAAAACGGCTGTTCAATCGTTGACACATAAATCTTCATAATTACGAAAGTGATCGTCACATTCAAGACAACTTGATCGTTACATCCAAAACATGATATGTTCTTTTAAGTTCGTATATTTGCCACTCGATGGTACAACAAAATGAACACCGATCGGTTGCCGTTTGATCCATGCAGTACGATATCTAAATATAATAAAAACTAAGAATACTAAAGAAAAGAAATAAATTTTATCTATTATAAAATAAGAATTTACATGATTCAACATTCGTCGTTGATAATTAGATATATGAAAAAAAAATTAACAGATAAAAATTGATCAACATTTAATTAATAAAAATGATATTTATGTTTATGACACCACATAAAAGAAAAAAAAATGTAATTTAGATTATAGATCGAAAGAAACTTAATAGTATTTGAATAAATTAAATAATTAAGAGGATAGTAAAGTTGGGTTAAGTAAAATAAATGTTTTTAAAATGAAATGAATGAACAGCGAAAATAAATTATTATTAACCAGTGAAAACACATATATTTGTATTCACCTTCGTTTATATGATAAAAAAGTAATAAAATTATTATTATTTTAATCGTACACTATTATGATTATAAAATTAAATATAAATAATTTGTATAATTTATTGTAATTAATTTTATTTATTTTAAAGATAATTTTATAATTAAAAATTGATTAAGTTTAAAAAACAGTTAAATCAAAGAAATCGGTTAAATTTAAAGAAATGCTAACTTAAAAAGTAAAATTAATAAAACAATTATTTTAATTTAAGAAAATCTTATTGAGAGATAGATAAAATTAAAAAAATATGAAAAAAAAAACTCTTATAATAGTTTAAATATAGATGAATATAGAGATAAATTAAGTATGTAGCTAATTAATATTATTCACATCTATATATTTTCTTCTGACTAAAAAAATGATTTTTTATTATTATTTTTGTGAAGAGAAAAAAAAAAGAGGGAGAGAGGCACGCTAAGTTTTGTCGCCTTAATAAAGAAGAAAAAAATTACATAAGAGAGCACGTGTATATTAAGTGTGAAATAAACCAAGTAAGCAAATGCAAACTAGAATTTTGAAATATCAGACAACTGGCTTCATATCATGCTTTTATATTTATTTTACTTTAGAAATATAAAAGTATTATTCGGATAAATTATAATTTTTGTGACTCTCTTTAATTTTTGTAACAATCAGTAATACATTGTTTTCAAAATTTAAATTAACTTATCTGCACATGATTTAAAAAAAAATGATACATGATTCAACTAATAATGAGTTAGGTAAGTTCAATTATAAAACTTAATTAGAATTTAGAAAAATAGAAACAGCGTGATTACCGGAGAACTAAACGACGCGCTGAACGGGAAAATCGGAAAAACAGAGAAGAAGCAATAATTTCGGCATCCTTTTAGCCAAAACGACAGGTCCACACGCGTTTTGACAACACTATAAATACCACCACCCTCTCTTCATTCATTCATCGCAGAATAAAAATAAAACCTCACTGCACCTTCAATTCAACACTTGTTCCTTCGTTCTCTTTCTTTCAACACTTTCTGTAGCCATGGCATCTCAAGCATTCTCCGTCAACTTCTTCCTCGTTGCTCTCATCGCAGCACTTTTCTTCGCCGTGGCCACCGCTGAGGAATTGACTCCGGCAGCCGCACCGGGACCTGATGCCGGAGCAGCCGCTTCCGTGTCAAGCTCGATGGCCGTGATTGGAGCTTCCATTGTGGTTTCGATGTTTGCGATATTGAAGCAGTGAGTTGATTGAAACGGTGTTGTGATTGTGATTTTGTGTTATGGAAAGAGAGAAAGAGATTCTGATATGATGTAAAGTGAATCATTCATTGTAGGTGTGCGTGAGATCTAAGAGGGTTTTCTATTCCCTTCTA
>Ga0214543_1011490_pt1 | contig 12378 bp, 13 predicted proteins | sample CNSS2metaG_FD_160094 | JGI IMG/M metagenome (GOLD analysis project Ga0214543, IMG submission 160094) | Root nodule microbial communities from cowpea collected in UCLA plant growth center, Los Angeles, California, USA - CNSS2 | ecosystem: Host-associated > Plants > Roots > Nodule | place: USA...
CCTCGCCCATTAGTAGCCGACGGGAACTCAACCAGTTCCATGCCCATCATGTGTCCAACCACCGAGCACATCCCAGACCCCTAATGGACTTAGTCCTTCAAGCCCACCCATCACAACACATGCATATACAATCTAAGTATGGTATAACAACCAAACACACTCATAAGCACATAGAAACATTGTAAATAGCATAAACTCGCTTAGGCTAGGGACCCCTCGCCCAAGCTAGACCCTCAATCTCGCTTAGGCTAGTCCACCTCGCCTGGGCGAGTTTGACTCAGCAACCAAACACACCATCTCGCTTAGGCGAGATCCTCTCGCCTGGGCGAGTCACACGTTCGCCCAAACACCCATTCCCACCTCGCCTGGGCTAAAATACAAGCATAACACCACATATGACCAAGACGTCTCGCTGAGGCGAGGTCATCTCGCCTGAGCGAGACCCTGATTCGCTCAAAATCCCTAAACTCCTCGCCTGGACGAGAAGTCGCGCTCAACACGCGCAACTCCTCCCTTTCTCGCTTAGGCGAACAGCACTCGCCTGGGCGAGAGTTTATGTCGCCCAAAACCAATCCTCCTCGCCTGGGCGAGAATCTCGAGTAGGTTAAGAAGGTGAGTCCCTGCATGTCTCTCCTAGGCGAGACCCGCCCGCTTGAGCGAGAATTGCAGGTTCTGATACCGTTTTACGCACTCAAACACTGCATCAGTGAACCCCAAACACTCGCAAATACACCAATTCAATTTATCAACATTTCACTCACAATACAGCAAGGTACAAACGCCATACAGACTCCCACTATCACTTTTCATACCATAAAAGTATACACAATTCAGAATAGCCATTAAGAACACCAATTCACATGAAATTTTCAATACAACAGTACCCAATTACTCCACCCAGAATTCGCCCACATTCGACTCGAATTCTCTACCCATAAATCACCAATCGCATACAAACATACCAAAAACTCAACAACAAGGTTCAGCTCCCCTAACCTGGGTTATTGGATTAAAGTTGGACAAAATTTGATGTTCCTTTGCTCACCATGGTTCTGCTTTAGATTCCTCCCAAACATCCAAATTCACCTCTCACTCTCTAAAATTTCGTTCCCCTCTCTATAGGCAAAATCACCAAACTGCAGAAACCCTCTTTCTTTTCTCTTCAATTTCGCCTTTTGTATGTGGCTCAATGTAGGTTAGAGTAAAAAAAAACGATTTGGACTCAAGTGTGGGCCTAATGGCTATTCAAGTCACTTAGTGGAAAGGTTTTACAGCACCTAATCTTTATCCTTCTGCTAGGTTTTCTTTACCCCTTCACATTCATACCAATCTAATAGTTAGCAAAAATAAAGTTTATTCTTTGCCCATCTAGGTTTGAACCTATGACCTTCCACTCATAAAGCCAAAGCACAACCACTATACCAAATCACATTTGGTTACATAAACAATAATCACAAGTTTACATTTCAAATTCCACACTCATTCATTTTATTAAAATAAATCATAAAACAACAACACATAATTGGCATACATAGGACGCGAACCCAAGTCCTCTCACACAATCAAAGTTCTCTCAACCACATGAGCTAGCCCTTTTCCACGTCACATTATACAGCAATTAATGTCATAAAGACGCCCTCCTCCCGCATTTATTAATTAATTAATTATTTAATTAATTAATTTTCCCGGGTCTTACATTACCCCCACCTTTTAAAGTTTTCGTCCACGAAAATAAGACTTACCAATAAAAAGATGAGGGTAGGACTTCCTCATAAGATCTTCCATCTCCCAAGTCATCTCTTGGGTTGCCTCGTCCCAGAGAACCTTCACGGTCCGTATCTCCTTCCCTCTGAGCTGTTTGACCTGAGAATCTAGAATCCTCACCGGTCCAACTCCAAGAGTCAGGTTCTCACACACCTGAACATCATCCTGCTCCAGCACATGAGTAGGATCCGCCACTTACTTTCTCAACTGTGATACATGGAAAACATTGTGCAGGTTTCCCAAGTGAGGTGGCAATGCAATCTCATACGCCACCGGTCCAATTCGCCTCGTAATCTGATATGGATCGATGAATCGAGGGGTCAACTTCCTCGACTTCAATGCTCTCCCAATACCTGCTGTAGGTGTAACTCTGAGAAATATGTGGTCACCAGCCTCAAACTCGAGTGACCTCCTCCTCTTATCTGCGTAGGATTTCTGCCGATTCTGAGTTACACGCATCCATTCCTGTATTACCCTTACCTTCTCAGTGGTCTGTTGTAAGAACTCTGGACCAAGTACCACAGCTTCCCCATCCTGTTGCCAACACAAAGGTGTTCGACACCTCCTGCCATACAAGGCCTCGTATGGGGCCATCCTGATGCTGGAATGGTAGCTGTTATTATAAGTGAACTCCACTAGTGGTAGCACATCACTCCAAGTCCCGAGGTGATCCAGAACACACGTTCTCAATAAGTCCTCCAGAGAATGTATGGTTCTCTCGGACTGGCCATCCGTCTGAGGATGATATGCCGAGCTCATCTTCAACTGAGTACCCAAAGTGTTCTGTAACGACTGCCAGAACCTCGAGGTAAACCTCGGATCTCTATCTGATATGATACTCTCAGGCACACCATGTAATCGGACTATCCGATATGACTTACGTGTAGGAAAAACTGAGTTGAACTGACTTGAACGGGACGGAGGGGCAAACCCTAACAAAGCACAATTTGTGGAATAGAAGAGCAAAGCGGCTATCTTTTTTGGAAATGAAAAGAGAAGAGTGTGTTAAGACAGACTTAAGGTCTGGTTTCCCTTTTGGGTTAGCCCTTAGGCCCAATAATTTAGGGCAACCTTTAAAATAAAAGGGCAGAATAAAAGTGGGCTTTACATTCTCCCAAACAATAAAAATTTTCGACCTCGAAAATGAAAACTTACCAGGTAAAAAGATGTGGATGTGAGTTCCTCATATCCTCCTCCAAATCCCAAGTAGAGTTACCTGTCCTCCGATCCCGGATGACTTTGACTAGGCTGACTAGTTTTCCCTTACGTTCCTCAACTTTGATATCCTCAAACGCCATGGGTGGCAGTTCCACACTAAGGTCCTCTTTGATCTGTATATCCTCGGCTTCCAACACACGGGCCGGATCAAACACATACTTCCTCAGCTGCAACACATGAAACACCGGATGAAGATTTGCCCACTGAGGAGGCAAAGCTATCTCATAAGCCACGGGTCCAATCCTCCTCGAGATCTGATAAGGGCTAAGAAACTTAGGAGAGAGCTTCCTTGAGCGGAGAGCCCTTCCCACACCAGTGGTTTGAGTCATCGTCAAGAACACATGATCTTCTGCCGCGAATTCCAAGGGTCTCTTCCTGCGGTCCGCATAGGCCTTCTGCCTACTCTAAGAAGCCTGCATTCTGTCTCTCACCATCCTCACTTTCTCAATGGTCTGCTCTAACAACTCTGGTCCAACCAACACTGCCTCCCCATCCTAATACCAACATAAAGGAGTCCTACACTTCCTACCATAAAGAGCCTCATATGGCACCATGCCAATACTCGCATGAAAACTGTTATTGTAGGTGAATTCTATCAAAAGCAGTACCTCATCCCAAGCACCCAAATGATCTAGTATGCATGTTCTCAACAAATCCTCAAGCGACTGAATCGTCCTCTCATACTGGCCATCGATCTGAGGATGATAAGTTGAGCTCATGGTGAGCTTGCTACCCAAAGCACTCTATAGCATCTGCCAAAACTGTGAAGTGAACCGTGGATCCCTGTCGGAGACTATACTCGAAGGTACTTTGTGCAACCTCATTATCTCTTTGATGTACAACTGGGCCAACTTGACCATGGACATCCTCAAATTCATCGCCAAGAAATGAGCACTCTTGGTCAATCTATCCACGATAACCCAGATGGTGTCATGCCCCCTAAAAGTTCGTCACAAATGGGTCATAAAATCCATAGAGATGCTATCTCATTTCCACACCGGTATCTCCAGAGGTTGTAGGATTCCACCGGGTCTCTAGTGCTTCACCATTGCCTTCTGACAGGTCAGACAGGCTGATACAAACTAGGCCACATCTTTCTTCATCCCCTACCACCAGAAGTTTTCCTTGAGATCCTGGTACATCTTAGTCATGCCAGGATGCAAGCTAAGACGACTCTTATGCCCTTCCTCAAAGATTAACCTTTTCACCTCTGCGTCATTTGGTACACACACCCTGCCTTTAAATCTCAATATCCCATCACTACCCAAGGCAAAATCTCTAGCCTCATCTGACCCAAGCTGTTCTCTAACTTTGTTCAGGCTGGCATCTAACAACTATCTCTCCCTAACTGAATCCAAGAAATCACTAGATATAGTTAAGGTACTACACCTAATGGACTCGGATCCCAACTCCACCTACAGCTTCATATCTCTGAACTTCTCCAGTAGTTCCACCTCCTTGATCATAAGGTGTGCAGCATGTATAGTCTTCCTACTCAAGGCATCAACCACTACATTTGCCTTCCCTGGGTGGTATAGGAGCTCGAAATCATAATCCTTCAGGAATTCCCTTCATCTTCTCTGCCTCATGTTCAACTCCTTCTGATCAAACAGATACTTGAGACTCTTATGATCGTTGAACACACGAAACCGGGCACCATATAGATAATGCCTCCATATCTTCAAGGCAAATACTATGGTTGCCAACTCCATGTCATGAGTGGGGTAGTTTCTCTTGTGCACCTTAAGCCTGCCTCGAAGCATAGGCCACCGCCTTCTTTTCTTACATTAACACACGGTCCAGTCCCAAGAGAGAGGCATCACAATAGACCTTAAAAGGTTTCCCAATATCCAGAATTACCAATATGGGAGCACTCGTCAACCTCCGCTTAAGCTCTTGAAAGCTTTCCTCGCACTTATCCGTCCAAGTGAAAGGTTGGTCCTTTTGGGTAAGCTGTGTCAGAGGCGCCACTATCTTGGAGAATCCCTCTGTGAACCTCCTATAGTAGCCAGCCAAACCCATGAAGCTCCTGATCTCTGTTGCTGATTTGGGACTTTCCCACTTAACTATGGCGTCAACTTTTGCTGGATCCACTGTAATGCACTGTGTAGATATCACATGGCCCAAAAATTGTACCTCCTCCATCCAGAACTCGCACTTGGACAGTTTGGCATACAATTACTTCTCCCTTAAAACACTAAGCACCAACCTCAGGTTTTCTGCATGCTCCTCTTGAGTCTTGGAATAAATAAGAATGTCGTCTATGAAGACTACGACGAACTTATCTAGGAACGGTCTGAAAATCATGTTTGTATAGTCCATGAACATTGTCAGGGCATTTGTCACACTAAAAGGCATAACCACGTAATCATAATGTCCATACCGGGACAAAAAGGCCGTCTTTTGCACATCATCAGACTTTACCAATATTTGATGGTATCCCGACCGCAGATCTATCTTCGAGAATACTGATGACCCATGCAGCTGGTCCATCAAGTCATCAATTCTCGGGAGAGGGTACTTATTCTTGATCGTCATCTTGTTCAACTGCCTGTAGTCCACACACAGACGTGAACTCCCATCTTTCTTCTTTACCAATAGCACTGGTGCTCCCCAAGGCGAAGTACTGGGTCGGATAAACTTTTTCCACAGTAGCTCCTCAATCTGACTCTTTAGCTCTACCAATTCTGCTGGAGCCATACGGTATGGGGCCATCGATACCAGACCCGTTCCAGGTACTAGGTCAATAGAGAACTTCACCTCTCTATTGGGAGGCAACCTGGGTACTTCATCCGGAAACACGTCTTCAAATTCATGCACTACGGGTATAACCGATGTCTTTTCCTCTTTCCCTACCTCTAGATGAGTGAAAATTATGAAGCATTGTGCGCCACTACGGATCTCCTTTATTACCCCTTGGGAAGATAGAAACTCAGGCTCCTCTAAGTCGGGAAACAACAATCTCTTTTCTCGGCAATCTATAAGAATGCGATTGGCAGAGAGTCAATCCATCCCTAAGATCACCTCCAACTCTTGTAGAGGTAGGCAGATTAGGTTCACTGTGTATCTACGCCCTTCCACCTCCACTAGACACCTAACACACAAGGACGACGTCCTGACCAAACCCGGCGTCGGAGTAGACACCGCAAGCTCGCATTGCAGCTCGCACACCGGCAAACCCAGACGTTTCACACAATCATCTAACATAAAGGAGTGTGTCGCTCCAGAATGATACAATACACAACAAGGCATACTAGCTATCATGAAACTATCCATAACCAGGTTACCTACGTCAGTTGCCTCTGCTCCTGTCATAGCATACACGCTGCCCGTTGCTTGAGGCTTGTTGCCTCTGTTCCTCTATTGATGCTGAGGGGGAGTCTGAACTGGAGGGCGTGTTGCTGCCCTAGCAAGAGTGGGATAGTCTTTCCCAAAGTGGCCCTCCTTGCCACAGTTGTTGCACCGGCGGTAACCCTCCATGTGTGGGCAAGCACTCCTCAAATGAGGGACCCCACATATGTAGCACTGCACTCTACCCTACTGGGGTGGAAAGCTCTACGACCCTTGAGACTGATAGTGAGGTCTATCATAAGGCTTCCTCCTCTCCCCGTCCCTCAGTTTGGACCCAGATGGTCCACCAACCCTTTGTTGTTGTTGTGAGCACTGACCTTCTACTTCCTGCTTCATCTTCTCCATTACTCTGGCCTTTTCCACCACAGCAGCAAAATCCTTGATGGATAAATGGACCACCATCAAATGGATATCGTTGCGAAGGCCATTCTCGAACTTGCGGCATCTTCACTCTTCGTCGAGTGGCAAGGTGTAGATGCGACTGAGATGCTTGAACTTCTCAGCATAATCTGCTACTGACTTCCCTCCCTGAGTGAGCTGGAGGAACTCCACTTCCTTAGCATACCTCACATTGTTTGGGAAGTATTCGGAGAGAAACTTCTCCCTGAAGGCCTCCCAAGTTACTGGTTCTCCCCTCTCATCCATGATGGATTTCATGCTAATCCACCAATGCTTCGCCTCTCCTATGAGCATGTACACAGCAAAAGCTAGCCTGCTCTCCACAAGACACATCTTTGCGTCAAAGATTCTCTCTAAATCCTTCAGCCACTGGTCTGTTGCATTAACGTTGGTCTTCCCATTGAATTTCACGGAGTGGTGCTTCAAAAAGTTCTCCAAGCTCCACTCCCTAACCACTCTCGCAACCTACATCTACTGCATCATCAGCTGCTGCTGCTCGAGCGACTCCGCTTGTCGCTACATAGATGCTTCATGTTGCTGCATCATGGCCGTGCTTTGCTACGTCATAGCAGCTACCATTGCTTCTATTGCCCTGGCGATATCGGGTACTTCGCCCTGAGAGGATTTTTGAGTCCTACGAGGAGGTGCCATAGTTCACTGACACACATAAAATCACTTGGTTAGGCTTGATAAGACAGGAATTTAACTAGAACACCCAGAAAGACACAGAGAAAGCTAAGCGGACATCCAAGTCCACAAACCTAAGGAATGACCGCTCTGATACCATAAATGTAACACCCCATTTAATTAATAAACATATTTAAAGGAAACGTCACACTAAAATAATATAGCAGCGCAGTCCTGGAGTTTAAACATAATTCCTTACAATTATCCAAGGCACACCACGATGCCAAAAACCAAACCAGGTACAATATTCAACAGTAAACTAATAGGAATTTAAAAGATAGACTAGTACATGGGCCATAGCCCTAAAATAAAGAGTTCAATAACAGAAGCCAGTCCAAAGGCTAAGCAGCAGAACCGTCACCTCCCTGTTGACCCTAGGTGTTCCTCGCATCTGCTCACATCAACAAGTTGATGATCATCGCAAAAGAGAGAACCACACTGATGAAACACACAACAAACAAATAGAAGGGTAAGCTAGAGCCAAAAGAAATTTTATCATGCAATCAGATATACTTTTACAGTCAAATATACACACATCATTCAAGCATGTTATGACTTTCAAATCAATACACTAAGACTCGACTCGACTCATCCGGATATGTATAATTTAGTCGGATTCAGCGGATGCTTGCACTTGTGGTGGATATCTCTGCTCACCCTCGAGCTAAGTGTTACAGGTGTTACAATGTTTCCAATCCCCCACACACAAGGTTAGCCGTTAATGAGTTTTAGGCCTCCTGCTACTCTCACCACAAGAGTCAGTCTGCTCTAAGTGAGACTAACTGACTCCTTAGAGTGTCAGGATGCAACCTTACCTTGAATCCTTACCAAATTATATAGATGGAGCACCACCATGAACACCCACTAATAGGGGTCATGGAATTACGTCCTGACCACTGAAGCATGACCCTGAAATCTCACCTATAGATTCCAAGGAATTTCGCATTGACCACAGACCAACCATAATTAAACAATAAAGGAGTATTCATCATGCATATAATTTCATGCCAATCCCTATAACCAAATCCTCATTCATATCACACGTGAAATTCATGCCAACTCATTCTTCCCAATCCACAAATATAGCCCATGCCAATGCCATGCCCCTTTAATTACCAACCACATCATACTTAGTTCATGCCAAACTCATGTTGACTCAACATTTTAGCCCATACAAACCAGTCTCATAAGCATATCCATACAGTTCATACTTAAGATAGAGCATACCAAGCCAAACATACAATTGCAGCCCAAAAATATGGAAGGAACGGTTATATAGTGAAGTCTCGTGCTAGTCTCGCCCAAGCCACAGGTTCTCGCTTAGGCGAGACTGTCAACAGGGAACCCTGCGAGACTCGCGAGTTCTCGCTTAAGCGAGCCGCTAATCGCTTGGGCGAAAACACCCCTCACCCAAAAGCGAGGTTCCTCGCCTAAGCTACACATGCAGCAACATGCCTCAAGCCCTCACGCGTCCTCTCTTAGACGAGCCTCTCTCGCTTAAGCGAGATAGTGTCTCGCTCAAACGAAAGCCCTCCGCCTGAGCTCGAGCTCGAGCGCGAGCTTGGACCTGTCTCTACAAGTCTCGCCTAGGCAAGACTGGGTCGCTTGGCGAGAACGTCAGGTCTCGCCACTGTTCATCCTGCAACAACTATATTTTCATACTCAAACAATAATATCAACCATCCCATGCATCCACAGTAGCATACAAACTCAAAAATCATGAAACCAAGGCAAAGCAAACAACAATCACATCAAATGGAAAGGTTTCTAGCTTCTCTTACGTAGAATGAGCTAGCAAACTACTACGACACCTAAGCCCACCATAAGGACTGGAGATAGTGGCATAGAAAGAGGATTGAGTTTACTACAACAAGCTCCAACATAACCCACGAAAATAACTTAGAAAGGGTTCATGGTTAAAGTAGTGGCTTACGTGTAGGAAAAACTAAGTTGAACTGACTTGAACGGGACGGAGGGGCAAACCCTAGCAAAGCACAGTTTGTGGAATAGAAGAGCAAAGCGGCTGTCTTTTCTGGAAATGAAAAGAGAAGAGTGTGTTAAGGCAGACTTAGGGTCTGGTTTCCCTTTTGGGTCAGCCCTTAGGCCCAATAGTTTAGGGCAGCCTTTAAAATAAAAGGGCCGAATAAAAGTGGGCTTTACAACGAGATTCTTGAAGGATTCAGTAAAGACCAAAGTGAGTGACCATGCACACAAAACAGGTGTGATTTTAAATTTCATTGACCCATATTGAATTGCCATTGAATAACACCATGTGTGGGTCTGCGTTTGGTAGTGGATTGATGCTAAAGCTTGAAGGTGAGAGAGTAATGGTATTGTTTTTTTTGGATCAACATTTTCGACCTTAGCTTTGGAGGTGAGTTACTAGTGCAATGAGCTATTCTTGTGAATGGGGTTATGGTTAACGAAAAACCTTACTATTCCTCCTCCTTGTTAATATGAGTTTGAGTTTCACAAATCATTTGAGTGCATGTGTGTGAGTGTTAAGTTAACCAGTGTTGTAAAGTGTGAGTGTGTGTACACTAATTACATATAATCGGTGTTATGTATGAGTATATGTACACTGATTACGTAACTTGTGCTAATATTATGTGTGACACTAATGTTGTTTGTGTAATAATATATATATATATATATATATATATATATATGATTAATAATAATAATAATAATATATATGTATATATATATATATATAATTAATCAATAATATTATTATTAATTATTAATTATAATTTTAAATAATAGTAATTATTATAAAAATATTTAATATAATTTATCTTTTTATTATTTTTTATTAAAATTTATTAAATAATATTTTTTTAAATTTAATATTTTTATTTAATAAAAACTCATTTCATATATATTTACCAGTAAGAATATTTTAATAATTTTTAAATTCTATTTTTTTAAACTTTTTTTTAATATACCATATCACTCAAATTAATTACTAAGTTTCAAAAAAAATTATTTTTAAAACCTTAAATCAACTTAAAAAAAATACATATATTTATTCATTCAAATTTATTTTCACGGTCACTCTTAAATTCACTTCTCGTGAAAAGCCAACCTAATAAAGTGAATGATAAGAAGGGAATGTGAGACATATAATAAGTTAGCCAGTGGTGTGGTGTCACATTTGTGACTCAAAACAGTGAGAGGACTTACGATTAGGGATGACAACGGGGTGGGGCGGGCATGGGTTTCGCTATCCCATATCCATCTCCGTAAAAAAAATTCATCCCCATCCTCATACCCAAACCCAACGGGTATTAAACTTTTGACACATTCCCATCCCCATCGGGTAACGGGTATAATCTCGTACCCATACCCATACCCATTCTCTTACTATTTCAATATTAATTTTAATTAATTTTTATAAAATAAAAAAAAAATTATGATAAAAGAAACATAATATTATCAAATATTCAATATTAGAATGATGATTGTTTCTTCGATATTAAATACTTTAAAATAAATTATAATTGTTTACATTTTATATTATAATACCAAATAAAATTTCATAAGAACTAAAACAATTATTAAATTTGCAAACATTAATGAAACATAATTGATAAAATTTAAAAATATTTTTTAAAAAATATAAAAGAAAAACAAATATTCAAATTAAAATATATTTTAAATATTTGTTTACTTCAATCTTTTAAATTCTAATAAATCTTTTTTTTATACACTAATAAAAGTTATAATACATCATTTGATCAAAATGATACAAAGAATATAATTGATATTTTAAATGTTTGTTTACTTCAATCTTTTAAATTCTAATAAATCTCTTTTTTATATAATAATAAAAGTTAGAATACATCATTTGATCAAAATGATACAAAGAACAAATAATAATCATAATAAAAGTTTAAAATAAATTATAATTGTTTACATTTTAGATTATAATACCAAATAAAATTTCATCAGAACCAACACATTTATCAAATTTACAAACATTAATGAAACCTAGTTGATAATATTTAAAAATATTTAAAAAAAATATAAACGAAAAACAAATATTCAAATTAAAATATATTTTAAATGTTTGTTTACTTCAATCTTTTAAATTCTAATGAATCTCTTTTTTATACACTAATAAAAGTTATAATACATCATTTGATCAAAATGATACAAAGAACAAATAATAATCATAATAAAAGTTAAAAATAAATTATAATTTTTTACATCTTAGATTACAATACCAAATAAAATTTCATGAGAACCAACACATTTATTAAATTTGCAAACATTAATGAAACCTAGTTGATAAAATTTAAAAATATTTTAAAAAAAATATAAAAGGAAAACAAATATTCAAATTAAAATATATTTGAAATGTTTGTTTACTTCAATCTTTTAAATTCTAATGAATCTCTTTTTTATACACTAATAAAAGTTATAGTACATTACTTAATCAAAATGATACAAAGAACAAATAAAAATCATAATAATAAAATTTTAACATAGATCTTGTATCTTTTGAACTTCAATTATGTTGGATGGTGATAAAAAAATATTATTGACAATTACATTAAATTTTTATATTGTAGTAAATAAAAGTTATTTATACAATTATAGTGACAAAATTATAATATGATTGATAATGAGTTAAAAAATAAAAAATAATTAAATAAAATATATTGAAATAGTATTCTACATAATGAAAATAAACAAGAAATAAAAATATTAAAAAAATAATAAATGTTTACAAATAATTTGAGAGACTATTGAAAGAAATCGTACAAAGGAAAACAAATGTATAATTAAGGATATGATAAGTTGAAAAATATCTTAGAGATCTAAGAAAACTTTTCAAATATCAACATATATACTCAGTAGTTGAGAAATAACAAAAAGTATTTTAGTGAAATAAAAAAGTTATTCAAATGAAACAAAAACTAATAATAAGAATAATAAGTAAATGATTTTTTT
>Ga0214543_1011491_pt1 | contig 12376 bp, 6 predicted proteins | sample CNSS2metaG_FD_160094 | JGI IMG/M metagenome (GOLD analysis project Ga0214543, IMG submission 160094) | Root nodule microbial communities from cowpea collected in UCLA plant growth center, Los Angeles, California, USA - CNSS2 | ecosystem: Host-associated > Plants > Roots > Nodule | place: USA...
CACACACATATATATATATATATATATTAAAACTTTTAGATTGGAAACTTGGCTAAAACATAGAGATGATTCTTTTTGTGTTGAGCAAGTCCTGGCAACACTTCAGTATCGATGTCTTCTTTGTCCATTCCAAATGGCAATTCCCAATCAAACGAGTTCAGAAGATTAGCAATAATGAGATCCAATGAAGCAATTGCAGTAGGCCTTCCTGGGCAAATTCTACGACCAGCACCAAATGGAATTAACTCAAAATCTTGCCCCCCAGAATCTATGCTACTGTCTAAGAATCTCTCAGGTATAAACTCATGTGGGTCTTTCCAAGCCTCAGGGTCTCTATGTATAGCCCAAGCATTCACATACACTATTGTCTTCGCTGGAATTTCGTAACCATCTATCATACACGCTTCATTTGTCTCTCTTTGCACAAGTAATGGTGCTGGTAGATGAAGTCTCAGTGTCTCTTTTATCACAGCCCTCAAATAAGGAAACTTTGCAACTTCATCTTCATTTAGAAACTCTCTTTTACCTCCTAAAGTCCTAATTTCTTCTTGAACTCTCTTCATTACTCTTGGATTTTGTAGTAGTGCAGTCATAGCCCCGACTAATGTCGCTGCAGTTGCATCCGTTCCTGCTACAAGCATATCCTGCAGAAATAAATCATCAATTGTTGTTTGGTCCAAAATAGATCTGGCATAAGAAACACTATTTATCAACTTCTGGGATTTCAAAATGATGAATCAGAAATGAAATGAGAAAGAGAGGACAAGAACTCCAAACCATGAGCACAGCTTTGATGTGATCGTTTGTGAGATCTACACAAAACGAACGCTGCTTCTTGAGTTGGAGCAAGACATCTATTATGTCTTCATTCTCTGGGGTGTTTCTATTAGGATCCATGTGTTCATCAATCACTTCTTGGAAGAACTTATCGAACTCCTTGAAAGTACGTTCAAGACGTGTATGCAGTCCCCTCAGTTTATCGATCCAACCTGAAAAAGGAATATAGTCTGAGAAAAAGAAGGTCCCCCACATGGCTTGACACTCGTTGAGTAGTCCATGGAACCTGCTCCTTTCTGTTCCTTCGTCTTCATAGCTTCTCCCATAGGCAATTCTACATATGATAGTGCTTGAAAGACACATCAGCACTTCGTTCAAATTTGTAGGCTTGGAAGACGAGACATGCCCAGATTTTTTTTATTATCAGTTGTTTGACCTCAAACTGTCTTATTGAGGAAAACCCTGAGACACGAGTGGAGCTAAGGACATGGGTAACACAGGTTTTTCTAATTTCTCTCCAAAACTCACCATATGGGGCAAATATCATCTCTAACCCATTGTAGGACAGTTTCTGCTGGCCAACTAATTTAGGTCTGTCACTGACCACATGGTCATGATCTTTCCATAACTCTTGGGCCAATTTAGGTGAGGAAACAACAATGGCCGGTCTTAAACCTAATTGAAGTGAAAATATAGGTCCATATTTCTTTGAGAGTTGCCATAGCTGCAAAGAAAGATCAGTCTTATTCAGCTGATGAAGGTTCCCTATTATGGGAAGGCCTCTAGGACCAGGTGGAAGGGATGGTTTCTTGAAGGATCTGCAAAATTGGAAGAAGAATAACAAAAGTATGGGAAGAGAATAGCAAAGAAGTGTAACTGGGGACACCATTGTTTCCTATGACCTAAGGTGGAAAGAAAACATGCTATGAATCTAATAATTGAATAACAACACCATATATAGAGGCATAAGCATGTTAGATGACAACATATTCTCAAAGCAACAAATCCAGGTCAATTGAGAGTAGTTCAGGAGAATATTAAATGGTATTATAAATAGTGGTTAAAGAATATTTTTATTATGGTTTAAAACATTATGACTTTTAAGTTTTAGCTCATACAACAAAATAGTTATTTGTTTCAGTCAATTATATTTTTAATTTTTAATGTTTGTATTAGAAGTGACTATTTTTCTTCTTGTACGTTCTTCTTATATTGGCAGTAACAAATATATTAAGAGGAGGTAGTAGGTTTCCCCAACCTATATAAAAATATCACCCTTGAGCTTCGCACTCTACAAAATCAAAACAGAACATATTACAAACGTAATAAAGAAATGGATAGGTAATTATATAATCGTAGAACAAAATAGTATAATGAAATAAAATGAAACAGTAGAATATATTTGATTCAAAGGAAAAGTACAATGTCCGTATATATATATATATATATATATATATATATGGCAACACGTGCCGTCCCAGCCTATTTAGGTCCGACCCGCACTTAGACTACACAATGTGTGCTGGTCGTCCCGCCCCGTATTTTTAACGCGGACTGAAAAGTTTGGCCTGTCCCGTATAAGTGTAGGCCCGCGGACCTACGGACCAATCCGGTTTTTTGTTTTGTTTTTTTTTTAAATTCTTATGATAAAACTTTCAATGTTAAAAAATTAAAAAATTTAACAAGTTCACACAATTAAGCAAAGACTTTGGGGAGTTGGATGATAAATTGATAATTTAACATTTTCATCATATTCATTTCGTACTTTGACATACACTATGTATTCTTCAAATTTAAGCACACTAAAAAATACATAATACTTGACTTTTCCAGTCATACAAGAATTTGAAATGTTAATGCAAGAGTTCAGAAAAAAAAATAACTGTACAAGTGTACCTTTTTTTTTTCATGCGGGTCACGGGCCAGCCTGTGCAGGCTACAGGCTTCTGCAGGTCGGGCCACTACGGGTCGGCCCAACAGACTAGATCCATGTTGCACTCCTAATATTTCTAAGCACTTTGTTCTTGTTCTATATGTGACCTAAAACTGTTTCCTTCATAAATATATTCGTTTAGCTCTTTAGATTTATTTGTTACCAAAAACTGTTTAATCTAGAGGCCTACACTACAAAAAAATATGTAAATATCGACAGTTATTTTTGTAATTTACGTCATTTTTAACCGTCGTTTTTTACTTGAGTGACGATTTCCAAAAATGTCGTAATTCTTGCCGTCACAAAGTATAATATGGCGGTTTAAGATGAACCGCCGCAAGAACCATCATTTTATACTATATACAAAGTGACAATTTAAAAGGGCAAATAACGTCAATTAAAACAGACGTAATATTTTTACTAGAAAACAAATTCAATAGAAAAAACGACGCTTGGAACTGACATTATTATCATTGTATTATGACATTTTAACTGTCAATATTATAATTAATTCTCAGATAAACTGCATTATTATCAATTTTCATAATTTTAATATTTAATTATTTATTATTTTCTACCTATATTTATACTTTTTTGTAATTCAATAAAATTTATTTTTAATATTAATTTAAAATATGCAAAATATTATGAAAATTGTACAAAAAATTAATAAACATCCTTTTTTTCTTTGATTGATCAACAAATCGCAAGGTACTCAAGAATTCAAAAATCCAAAAACAAAAAAGATAATTTGAAAGTAATTGTTAAACAATACAATTCTACATTTGAAGTTGTTATCGTAATCCTAATCCTAGAACTTTCTAAAAGTTCCTAAATTTCCCCATCATGTCACAATCACATATTTTCTAAGATTGTAATAATCTTTCCAAGGCCTTGCTTCATCTCGTTGAGCCTCCTTTGTCATTCAATGTAGAACTACTTCCATTTGGTTCTGAAATACATAAAAAAACATAATTTCGTTATTCAATTTTGATGATAAATCAATTTGGTGGAGCTTGAACAGTTTCTAGTCCCAATAATTAAAAGTATTGGAAAGAAAATAATGTTTACACCTTAATATACTATATTAACTCACTGTAAAAATTATTTAATGAAAATACTGGAAGCACTAAGCATCAACACACCAAAACATTTTAAACTTTTGTGTTCAAGTTTAGATTTAAAATAATATTATAAAACCCCAAATCAATTTTGAAAAATGATACAAATACATCATTTATAAAATATCCATACATCATAAACTAATAATCTAGGAGTATAGGATATTACCACTTTGCACAGCTACATATTTTTACCAATAATCCCATAATAAAATGAAATATAAGACCACGAGTCTAAACTATCTAAAAATAAGACTTGTAGACAAATTCTAATAGCCTTCCTTAGTAAACAAACAAATTGAAAGCAGCAAAAAAATATAGCGTAAAGAAAAGCAAGATAAAAGAAACGTCCGTGAAGCCCGTACGTAGTAATTGCTTAAGAAACACTACAGCTTTAGAAGGATTAAAACTAATTAAAAGACAGATGAAAGAAGGTATCTAAAAAGAACACAGAAAGACAAAACAAAAGTAAGTGGTAAAAAGAGTAGATTGGTATTTCACAAAAAATAGAACATCAATCCAGTCTCAAAAGACCCCTTCTTTTTCTAGGTTCACACTAATGGATAAGTTAGTATTTTATTGCAATATAATATCTTATTGAATAGTTATATTATATATAAGATGATTTTAGTAACCAGCGATGAATCTAATAAGGAATGCAACCCACACAATTACATAAGGAGTGCAGCCCACATAATTTTGTGAAACTCACAAATTTTAGTCAATACTAACGCAGTAGAAAGAATGTGATGTCATTTCTCAAATAATAATACCAATAAGAATAATAATAAACAATAACACAGTAACCAAAAGAATAGGTGGATTACCTCAAACTCCCAAATAAGAATTGGTTAATTCTTCAAGATCCTCGAGCTTTTCTATTTCTTTAGTGTAATCTCCTCTAAAGTTAATAGAAAATGTATCTTTAATGAGTTCAAACAATCTCCCGGGATAACAACTAAAACAACAATCAACATAACTAAACAATCACAGAAGATAACCTTTCATACAACATCATGGACATTAAACTTTTCTTGGAAGTTAGAACATTTAGAAACCTTTCCTAATTCCAAGGTGCATAGTGTGTGTGAATGTTCCCAACCATACCTTGCATATAAGATGCTTCATATTCTATCTGCAAAAGAAGAGGATAATGATGAATGATGGTATAAGTCAGGAGATTTCCAAGGAGAAATGAATACATTGTGTCTTCTATGGTGGCAAAAATGGGTACAACTTGAAATGACTAAGTAGATAGCATTCAACAATAGTTAATATCAACCATAAAATGACTAAGGATAATTCTATATATTTTTGGGGCATATCATTTACCCAGGGGGTCTAATCGGCTACTAGACTCATCATGATTCCAAAAGAGGAGAATCACCTCACCTTAACACGAAAAGAATTGGCAAAACCATACCAACAAAAATGGAATATTGATTCTAACCCATCAGATGGTGGACATAAACTCAACTGGAAAATTGAAACTAGATCCAAAACAAAGGAGAATTAAGCAAAAACAAAACCACTCAATAAAGCAAATCACCCTCAAAGATATTTCAATATACTTAGGTTTATTTCTTTTCTGAACATTATAGTGATGCCACTGATGTTTTACCCACACAGACCTTGAACCGAACCTGATTTATTAGTTCAATTAGAAAAAAAAAATACAAGAAACAAACAAATGTGACCATACCAAAGGCAAATCGACATGGTTTTAAGAGTCCAAGACAAAAATGGGATTTAATTAGTATGTAATGCATGATTGGAACCAAGCACAAAACTGAATAAACTCCAAAGAAAGAGGGAAAATGGTTAGTTAGGTAGTACCTTGGAGCTGGAACAAGTAACACTCTCTCTTGCTTTTCTTCTTCAGTTCCGCTTCATATATTTCTCCTATATCAACCTACACCTATCATTCAATAAATAAAAAAGAAATCGATAATTAACCCAACAATGAACACAATTCAACAAACACGAGGACCCATGACAAGAGGAAAACATCAATTAGGAAAAGATAGTGAAGAATCGTGGAGGCGGTGTCAGAGAACCCTCCTTCTCCACGCATTGTTTTGTATGACTTCATAGGAAAGAGGAGTTTCATTTCAGATTGAAGATTGGAAAAAAGAGAATTTTGCCAGCGATATTGTAATTGATTATGTAAAGGTGAAGGAGACTCACCTGGCGACCCACAACCACAACACAGAGTGGAAGTCCTTCCTCTACTGCGAATGTAGGGTGGGAGTCCTCTGTTGCAAATGTGCGTGAGGGATATGAAGTGGCTCTAATAGCGGCATTGTTCTTTTTGGCCAAATGGCGAATGAGGGGAGTAAAAAGGGGAAAACCTAAGGGGAAAGTGGAAAACATATGAATGTAACGGGAAGCAAGGTGAATAAAAAACCTAATTATCATGCTGGTCGTGGGGCTGCAGGTGGGTCGTGGGGCTGCTGGTCAGGGAAGGTGATGAAGGGGAAGTCGACGATGAAGGTCCTCTGGATGAACTCCCACTTAGACTAGGGTTCCACAACGTATATCTCAAAGGGTGGGAAAATAAGAAGGATAAAATCTCAAAGGCGGGAGAATAAAATTCAGAGCAAACTGGTTTAGACTAAGTTGGAAAATGATAGATGGAAAATAATGATACTTACAATTGCCATATTTTACATGTAATATATGGCGGTTTAAAGATTGATAGTTAAAATCGTCATATTTTACATGTAGAATGTGACAATTCTTAAATTGTCGTATTATGTCGTAAAAAGCAACAGTTTTAAACAACTGTCATATTAAAATTGTCGCAATTTACATGATTTTTTGTAGTGCTACTTTTATACGAAAATATAATCTTTTGAGTTTTTAAGCTATAAATAGGCTATTGTGAGCAACAAAAGCAGTTATATCCATGGTTATCAAACTTGCAAGTTAATACATTCTAGTTTAGGTTATCCCTCACCTTCGACGAGTTGACTTCGAAACAAACTCGCTTTTGGAGCAAACTCGATAGACTCACTATGAACTTGGTTAACTCAGTTGAACTCGCAAGTTTGCAACCGAGCTGACGAGTCCAAAGGGTTTTTTCTTTAAAACCAAAACTACTTGGTTTCTACTTGCGTTAGGGTTTGTGATTGTGTTCCTAGTCATAGGTTGTTGGTCGTCCTCGCATTATCTTTTGTGGTCCTGTTTGCAGTTGCGTTCGTGGATGGTTGTGTTATCCTCTTTGTGGTTGCCTTCTCTTTGCTCGTCATCTTTGTTCTGCTAGTTACTATCGTCGTCGTTGTCATGTGTGGCTACTCCTATTTCCTTTCTCTAGTAGAGTTTTAAATTTAAGGTCGAGGTTTAGGCAATGTGTAACTGCTCCATTTTCTATCTATTCCACCATTCTTGCCATTTGGACCTCCACTCAAGTACAAGAACCTTAAGAATCTTTTGTTCGGAAGATAACAAAATTAACAAATAAATAAGCGGAAGCAAAACCCAGATCAAATCTCCTCTAAAGAAATAATAAACAAAATAACAAAATGTAGAAAATAAAGAAGCGCATGAGACCTAGTTCAGTAAAATCTTCCACTAATAATAATTAATGGGTACACCACAAGTTCTCTTGGAACTTTCAAGGATCAATAGAGCACTATTCTCTTCAGTAACAAGGTGGATAACGAACCCCAAAATATAAGATGAGAAATAAAACATTTTCTCTAAGGTAGCTTCTTTGCACAGATTTGCACAGGATACATTGGTTGCTTTTTCCTTTTTCCTCACTCTCTCTAGATCGAGGCTTCTTTTGTTTTCTCACCAATGACACTCACAACTTCTGTCTCTCTGTCTCCCATTCTATTTTTGCTTCTTCACCAATCTGATGCAAGAGTTGCATATTTTAAATTGCATAAGAGGCTAAAAGTCTATAAAGAAAAATACCTATTTTATTTTTCTTAATTAAATTAGTGGGACTAATAAATTGGTGGTCCATCTAACAAATCTCCACCTTTTTTACACAGATTTGCACAGGATAGACTGGTTGCTTTTTCCTTCTTCTTCACTCTCTTTAGATCGAGACTTCTTTTGTTTTCTCACCAATGACACTCACAACTTCTGTCTCTCTGTCTCCCATTCTAGTTTTGCTTTTTCACCAATCTAATGTAAGGGTTGCATATTTAAAATTACATAATAGGCTGAGAGCCTATAAAAAAAATACCTATTTTATTTTTATTAATTAAATTAGTCATGAAACAGTTTGTCAAAGAACTTATTTTTATTTTATTTTAATTATATATATTTTTCTCTTGATATAGTCATATGTGATCTGTGTAGTCCAAATTTACTTAAAAAATGGATTGCTTAAGAAAATATTTAATTTATAGAAGTTTGATCTTCTTTGGATTGAATGTAAAATATTAAATAAATAAGATCTAGAGTACGATCTTCTTTTAAAGGATGTTTATTATGTATTCTTTTTACATGAATTTGGTACGATATTTCTATGTTTTTCTTTGTTATTTTTTAATCACATTTTTCATGTGATGATAAATGATTTGTGTGTTTTGAAATGTTAGTGTAAATCAGATGTCATAGTATACATTCAAGTGTAACATGAGTTTTTTTTTTATGATAAATAAGATCTAGAAATAAGATCTAGAGTGAAATGTATAGACGTAGAAAAGAAATGACATAAATGCAATTTTAGTTTCCCGAATCCAACTATGTGATTTTATGTTTTTATGTTCTACATATACCAATTGGGTCAGAGGTATCACGAATATGTAATTTTAGTTTCTTGACTTTCTATTTTATGGAGTCTCTCAATTATCGTATTAGAATTTTAGTTCCTCCCTCAATTATAATTTGTTATAGTGTCTAATTGAAAACTTAAAATTATATACTTGTAATATTTAGGTGCTGAGATATTAGAATTAGAAAAACTTAAATCCCACATTTTGAACTTAAGACATTCAATTGAAAGATGAACAATTAAAATCTCACCAATGTTTGAAAGATTCAAAATATATTTAATAGAATAAAGAATTGTACCTGTCCAGAAACAACATGTGGATCTATTGCCGACGCTGGAGTGACAAGGAGCAGAGATGTGAGTTACTGATATATAGAGAAGAATAATAGCATCGTCATAAAGCCGAGCAGAGTTAGTGATATATGTGGAAGAATGGTAGCATCATCATAAAGTCAATGCAGAGTTAGTGATATATATGGAAGAATAGTAGCATCATCATAAATCCAAGACAAAGTTGTTGATATATAGAAAGAACAGTAGCATCGTCATAAAGCCAAGACAGAGTTGCTGATATATAAAGAAAAATAGTAGCATCATCATAAAGTCGAAGCAGAGTTGGTGATATATAGAGAAGAATATTAGCACCATCATAAAACTGAGCCAGAGTTGGTGATATATAAAGAAGAAGAGTGACATCATCATAAAACCGACCCAGAGTTGGTGATGTATAGAGAAGAAGAGTGGCGTCGTCATAAAGTCAAGGCCGGAATAGTGATAAATTGAAGTTGTTGACAAAATTGTTGAGGTGTCGCTCCAAGATAGATGGTGGAAAGATCTTAGATTATGTAAAAGGGATATCTTAGTTATTATTTAGGAAGATTTTATGGGAAGCGTTTTAGCTGTTATTTATTAGATTAATTTTAGATGATTATTAGAAATATTTCGTAAATATTTAATTATATATATTTGTAACAGTTGTAACCAATTTTAAAGTCTATAAATAAGAGTGTTACTCCCATGATCAAGGAATACGTATTTATTTTGGCCTAAGTGAGTTGTTAAGGTTGAAATACTTTTTTCTTTTTATTTTCGGTTTGAGGTTAATTTATACCTTTCTTTCACTGGAAAAAAAAAAATAAAAACAGTAATGTTGTATTGTAGGGAAGGATATGACGTTGCTAACCATCTGTAATTTATGAGAAGAAGACTTTTACAAATATTTATTTGTCTTTGATGTTCAGACAAGAGTTTACGCCGAATGGGTTAATCATTTAAGTTCAACTTGTTCTTAATTCTCAATTTAATTCAATGAATATACATGGTTTACAATTATTTATTTAAGTACACGCCCTAAAGTTAAAATATATAATGTAAATTTAGTGGCAATATTAAATTCCTGCATGCATCTTTAATTAGCATCAATTATACCTATCTTAAAACAAACAACAAATATCAACGGTATACATTTCGGGAAAGATTATATTAAACAGAATGTAAGCAGTTTATGTTTTATTTCGCAAATGGATTTAATTTATAGTTTGGCGGATTTGGCCGATACGGTGGTGACAAATAAGTATTCATTGTTTTTGTTAGGTAAACAAATAGAAGGAAAATGACAAACATGCATACAATTAATTAATATACATTCACATCAATGTATTATTTTTAATCAGGAATACATAAAATCACTCTTATCTTCTGACTTCATAGATTAATTAATGGTAAAAGTTATTGTAGAAACATGGGACTTTTAATGTATTATATGTATTACATACAACGATAATTAACATTGTAATCAATAAAAAATGGGACTAATAAAGTCTAACAATACATTATTTTGATTAAGTCTCTCTTAGAAAAAAAGTACAAAAAGAAAAAAATTATCTCGAAGACATTAACTAATAAAAAAATAATATAAAAAACAATTGTTTAGTCTAATAAATAATGTTATGTTCATTAGTTTTCATTTAGTCTAATAAGTAAAACATTTATTAAATAATAAGTACACCGTTCTTAAATTTACATTGTACCGTATTTTGGATAGAGTATTTTAATGGAGCAATTTATTTCTTTGAAAAATTTAGATTTCTTTATAATAAAATGTTTTGTTTGGACAGAGCAATTAAAAAACATTTAAAATACAAATATTTTTTTGAAGTATTTCAATTAGTTAAATTATTAGATATTTAAATATCTTCAAAATAGGTAGAATTTGAAATTCTTCTCACTCAACCTCATATTCTGGACTCTTTGATAGAGTTGTCAACTTGGCCCAATCCACAAGGCTTGACTCTAACCCACATGGGCTAGGTCAAAAAAGCCCACAGATCCAAAAGGACACACATTAAAGAATCCCACAAGGCCAAAAAGCCCCACATTAAAGAAGTCCATAAGGCAAAAAACACCACAAAGGCCCTATAGGCCTGTGCCAGCTCATGGACTTTCTTTTTAAACATGAAAAATATAATATTTTTTAAAATATATTATCGGGCTGGGCTGGCTAACATAGATGGGCCCAACCGCCTTGATGATCCAAATAGGCCAGCATGAGCAGACAACCCAAACGGACCCAGCAAGCCCGACAACCCTGACGGGCTGGGCCGGTAAGACGATCTAGATGGACTAGGTCGACTTGACAACACAAACGGTTTGGAAGGGCCTGACGACCCAAACGGATCAGACGAGTTTGACCACCTTGACGGGCCATGCAAGCTCGACAACCCAAACAAACCGAGTTGGCCCTGATGACACAAACGGGTCAGGTATGCCTGATCAAAACAGTTTAGATAGGCCCGACGATCCAAATAGGTTGGACAAGCTCGACGACCTAGACAAGTCAGATGGTCCAGACGACTTAGACGTTTTGGGTGGACCCGATTGTAACATCCTGGTCAGATATTACTAATTTAAATAAAATAAAGTAAAATAATATTAAATATGCCATTATTTTTCTAAGTTCTTTTCCAAAATGCGGGAAAATTAAAATCTAATAAAATGTCTCAAAATTCAAAACCATAAATTAAACTTCAGGTTTACATAATTCAAAACTGATCAACTAAATGTTTACAAAATAGTCAAACATATTCTATAAAACTTCCTAAGTTATCCCCTCTCCGGCTCTAAGTGTCACCAGCTCCACCTGAAACAACGTCTGCTCCCGTGTAACGAATTACACGATCATCGTCAAACACACACAGAAAGGGTGAGCTCATGTAACAATATAAACGTATAATTTAATACATATAAGTTCATTCCAAATTACTTTATTTCAGCCAATGCTTAAACAAGAAACCTTACTGCCCTAAGGTTTCCACGAACCTGCCCGCTCGTGGTCCTACTACCTCTACAAACCTCCTCGCTTGTAGTCCAACTCTACGAACCTCCCCGTTCGTGGTCCAACACACATGATCCAACAGCTATGAACCTCCCCGCTCACAACAGCCCTCAAGTGTGAGCACGAAACATACGAACCTCCCACTCGTATCCTCACACGAGAGCACCATAATATGAACCTCCCCGCTCATATTATCACGTGTTTGTAACATCCCTAGGGATTATTACTTAAAAATAAATAATAAAACAAATAATTGCTTTAAAAGCCATCTCGATAAAAATCCCAAAGCGGGAAAATTCCAATTTATTAAGATAGCGCGCCAAAACTCGTAAATGAGTTCATAACTGATTACAAGTTCCCAAAATTTGCATTTAAAATATAAATTACAATTTATCAAAACCCTAGCACTATTCCCATGCTAGCCCTCACTCCGCCATCTGAGCATCCTCAGCACCACCTGTATCAACATCTGCTCCCGT
>Ga0214543_1011497_pt1 | contig 12371 bp, 8 predicted proteins | sample CNSS2metaG_FD_160094 | JGI IMG/M metagenome (GOLD analysis project Ga0214543, IMG submission 160094) | Root nodule microbial communities from cowpea collected in UCLA plant growth center, Los Angeles, California, USA - CNSS2 | ecosystem: Host-associated > Plants > Roots > Nodule | place: USA...
CATATAACAGTTATGATATTATATATATATATATATATATATATATATATATATATATATATATATATATATATATATAAACCAAGGTATTGATTTAAAAAAAATTAAATAAAAGTAGTTTGTCCTTTATTTTGTTCACGGGAAACACTGTGCGATGCTGTGACCACACACCATGCCTGTCATTACATACTTATTATTTCAAAGGACTTTCTCCTTATACACAGTCATTTTTCTTCAAAGTTCTTTCCTTTTTTAGTTTTTAATATTATATAAATTTATTTTCTTAAAATTATCTTTAAATATAATTGCTTCATGTATAAATAAATAAGAAACATACCACTCCAACAATAAACCTTTTTTTTTCCTAATAATTGTCTGGTTAATTTTTTTCAATAAAATATTGATATAAATTAGAACCACTTCAAGAATTATCATTAAAATATGAAATTTCAGTGAAAACTGTCGCTGTGGGGGCAACATTAAAAATGTCTCTTCTATCACAAAGACATTAAAAAAATCATATAAACATCATGACTTTATATATAGGTTGTATAATATATTACACTATTATTTAATATATTCATAGCATAAGTTGATTTTATATACTAAAAAGTTTTCTACTAATCTGATACATTATTCGTTTAGTATAGATCCATAATTAATGTATATAAAACCAATTTAATAATACTGATACAGAGTAATCTAACGTTCATTTAATTATTTTTTTGAGTGGGTCAAACTTTTCATTATCAGCTCTAAAAGGAAGTAAAAAAATGCGGCATGCTAATAAATTGGAAATCAATACCATTAAGTGTTATGCCAGTCTGCATAGCTAATTTTCCATACCAACCAACATTTTTAATATATTAAAAAACTATAAACCTTAAATACTACTTTTATTTATTTATACAATCACAATTAAAATCTAAAAACCGTAATAATGTTAATTTTACCAAAATTTTTAATGCTATAGCACTCCTTTTCTGTGTAAACCATATAACAAATTTCAACAAGAAAATGTATTATTCAAATCATAAATAATTAAAATTTTAATTCTATAATTTAGGTACATAGACAAGCATATATTTTGTAAATTAAATAAATAGTAAATATATACTATTATCTCATATATCTTCAAACTTTTTATATCAACGTGATCTAAATTTTGCTTAAAACAATCACATTGGTATGATATACCATACGTAAAAGCATAACAAATTAAATTTACTATCTTTTTAATTAAAACATTCAGTATATATATTTTTATCACAATCTCTTGGAAGAGTTCTACCGCGCAAAAACCAGATACTGCGTTTACAAACATATATCATATGAAATGTACGTGAAAAACTATTTATATACTTTCAAAACATTTATGTCAATTTTTATTGCATGTTATTGTAGAGCTATGAATTTCATATTTACTTTATTGATGTTTTTAATTATTTGGAAGCTGGCATATTGATATTTATATAATTTTGTTATATACGAAGCATTTGCATATCAATATATAATTTATAGAATAAGTTTGCTAGGATAGACTCCAACTTGATTTTGATACCATCGTGAGAAGTGAGTTTTAAGCCTAACTCAACGCTATAGAACTTAAAACCTGCTTGTAAGGTGGTGATTGCACCCACTTATATATTGTGAATTGACTTTATCTTTGGTCGATGTGGAACTTCCAAACTGCAAATCAAGTTGTTACACAAGTTTGTATTGGTGTACAAAATTACACATATATGAAATGAGAAATATATTGAAATAAACTTGTGAAAACACGTATTATTACCCCAATTCCCAGAATATTTTTTTTAGAAAACATATACATTTTCATCGATCACATTCAAAGTGTAGGAGAAGATATAGATATCAGCCAAACGAAAGCTTTACATGTGAACATATATATTAATATAATATGAAGTGATTAATAAGACAGATTTAATCGTATTTTAAATGAGGATTATATATGTTGTCAAAATGCGTAATACTAATTAACAATGTATAATATACATCATAATATAGAATTCATTTTTCAAAAGTGTGGAAATACATGCTTAAGAGATTGATAGAAAGAAGTGCGGGAATCAATCTTAATTTTGAATTAATACGATATATAGTCTTCCAGAAAATAAAAGTCCAACAATATTGTGGAAGATTTTCCACTGAGTATTATAGTATTGTTGGAACTAATACTCAATCAGGAAAATATTATAAAATTGAAAACAAACATGAAGTCGTTAATTATTTCGGCTTCTTTCTTAACCCATTCAATGAGCCATTTTTAATTATTGTATTTTTTTATATATATAAAACAGATTTTACCAAAATAAAGTTACGACTTTAAAGTTTATGTGATAAAACAATTATATAGATTTTATACTATCATGAGTGTATATATAGTAGGAAAATAAAAATAGTGATTCTTTTTTGTGTATAAAAAGAATAGAAATGTAGAGAATAAAACAAATATCTAATAAGTGATGTTTGATGAGAAATGAAAAAAGTAAACATGGAATAGATGATCATAAACATTAAGCTCTGAAAAATAAAATAAAATGGATTGGATAACTTGTCAGATTTATTTAAGAACACATTAGCATCAATATCTGTGTAATTTATTCTGGAAGCTTGGCCTTACATAATAAACTGTTCTTTGATTTCTTGTAACATTCCCAGTCAAATTTTCTCTCTATTTTTCTTATTACTCTCCAATTATATTCCAAAGTGTATTATTGAAGTGTAAATGGTCAATTTCTTATTCTAAAATTACCCTATTATTAACTAAATGGCTTTTGACTTACGACTTTTCTATATCAGCAAAAAAATATCGTAAAAATTACTTTTGACTTACGATGGTAGGCACTCAATGGCCAAACACCTCATCTATATATAAATTTGCAACACTAAAATCACACATATATCTTATATATGTTTCTCTCCATTAAATAAGCTGAAAATTGAGGCTGGAATCTTCTTTAATGATTTGGTGTATCCTATCTAAATTGGGATCCCTTTTGTTTGAAATAAATCTTAGTACGTAGTGTTCTATCTACACTGGGATTAGTTTTGTTTATGTAAAAATAATCTTAATTATAGTGTTACGTTTTGAATTTACTTATGAGAATGTCAATCTTAATTACTCTATGACAGAACTGTCATGTATATACAGTCCTCGTTTTATGAAAAAACTGGAAGAAACGCTACTCTGCCTATCCATCTAACATAAAACATTTAACACAAAATTTATAACTTGAAAATCCATTTTTTCTATATGCACAATCAAAAGTGCATATATAGAAACAAGAATAATAAAAATGGCTTAAAACTAAAACCCTAAAAGTGCTACCGACAAATACATATATTGATGATTGATGAGAGTGTGTCATACAATTATGTTATTGAAATCTAAGATAAGACACAGGATTAATCAGAGTAACGAGAACAACCTAGATAAAGTTGATAGTAGAAATTAGCACAGATAAATGTCTCTCTCTCTCTCTCTCTCTCTATATATATATATATGTATGTGCAGTTCACAGATCACAGATATAATATTGATAAGTGGTTACTTGAAGGACATGTTGCTGTACTCTTGATTTGGTGGCTCTGGGATTGGATTCCACTCCCAGAGTCGGTCAGAGAAGGTGGTTGGAAGTGGATTTGGTAGCGAGGTGAGAGACACTACCGGTGATGGTTGCATCAGCAGAGTAGAGAACTGATTGGGATGGCTTTGAACATTGTAGTACTGCTGCTGGTAACTCATTAGCCTATTAAGATCATCCATGTTCACGATTCCATTGTTGTTGGAACTAGAAGGTCCAGCAGAGAAGATTGTGCCAATCCCAGAAACACCTGCGTGTGCCGCTGCTTGCTTAGACTGCTGCTGATGCTGCATCATCATCAACCCTTCCTCGTCCATCGGAACAACCGGAAGTGCCATTGTGCTGCTCAGTGCACCCATCGCAGCACGGTAAGCATTGTATTTGGAAAGTCCAAGAGCCGTGTTCACATCACTGCTTGCTTCCGTTTCGTTCATTTTCTCAACTATGTGTTCGGTTGGCTTCGATTGCCCCACGAATCCCATGTTGTGATGAACCATCTCGTTGTGTTTCTTGGTTTCGGAGTGCGAAGAAGCTCTTGATGAAGATGGCCTTGTCGGGAGACAGCGAGGGAGGGAGGGATGGTCCTCTACTCCAGCTCTCTTGTACACGCGGCACAGCGATATCTCAGCCTGGAAATAGAAACAAAAATCATTTTTATGTTCGGGAATTAAGCATTCCGTGAAGAGGTTTTGATGAAAAAAGATCAATGAGCGGACAAAGTTTGAGAAAAACTTTGTACCAGTACGGAGGGAGGCACGGATTGAATTTATGATAAGACTTCAAAATTCATGCATGCAGTCATAAATGTGTGCGAGAGAAAAGGATAAAGAAAGTGAATTAATGACAAACGGTGCTGGTTGTTTTGATTTTCTGCCAACACTTTTATTTTAAATTTTCAATCCCTCCTTCTATCACGTATTCATTAATTGTTCACCTCTCGGCTTCTCCATCTTGGTCGAGTATCTTGACTTTAGACCCATGAGTGGCTGCAAGTTTCGCGCTGCTATAGCATTTTGGTGTGCCATAGCTTCGAATCTAGCTATGATTTCGGAAGGAAGAATCTCTAGCAACACCAGATAAAATCTAGCCAACGAAAACGACTCAAACCCAAAACCAAGACGAACTACTTTAAGTTTAAAACAAACTAGGGTTGAATAATCATAAAACCAAAACTAAGACCCGGTGGGTTTTCCTACACATATCATGAAAGAAGAAGAAGAAGAAGCAGCAAGTGCATCGATTATGGGAAATTCGTACATATGAGGTGTGTGGTATGTGGTACCTTTTGATATCGTTCGGTTTCGTGTTGCGGCAAGCGATACTCGTTCATAATCCAACTAGTTCGTATGCCTTTGGGAGCTTTCCCAGAATAGAAAACTAGGGTTTTCTTGAGGCCGATGGAGCGAAAATTCTCGGTACGGATCATCCTATCAGCTCCTGTGGCCTTCCAATACCCAGAGGTGGTGACACGATTGGGACGATCACCGTTGCGATACTTTCTATCTCTCGGCACATAGAAGTACCACTCCTTCTCACCAATAGCCGCCAAGGCTGTTCATCACACACACACACACACAAACACACTTCATCAAAAATTGGAGGATCCATGAACACAACACACATCTGAATTCAATCAAATAACCAACATGAAAACATAGGACAAAATTGCACATGACATATATATGTATGTGGGAGAATCATCTATATAAGAAGCGGGACAAGCTAGGAGAAAGGAATGATATATATATAAAAAATCAGTGGGAGATGGCAGAAGAAAGGGGGAGTTAGTTCCCAGAATTGCTTGAGGAAAAGGGAAGCTAAACTTTAATATATGCGTATGCGAGTGTGTGTATGTATATCTATATATATACCAGGAAGCTCCCAAGGGTCATAGCGATAAAGATCGAGGAAAGTAATGAGTTCAACGTTGAAACGCTTTCCCTCCACCTTACGGCGAAGGTAGAATTCCACGAGCTCTTCTTCGGTTGGGTGGAAGCGAAAACCGGGCATAACCATGTCATGCTCGTGATCATCGGGCTTGTTATCGGTGGTGGTGTTGTTGTTGTTACTGTTGTTGGTGTTGTCGTTGGTGGTGGAGGCGGTGGTGACGTCCTCCTGGCTCTGGCTCTGGCTGAGACTCATGGTGGGTGATGAGTTTGCGGCTGCAATTGCCATTCACTCTGCGTCCTCTATGTAAGTAAGTAAGTAACAAGTAGTTAATCTCAGACTCAGACAGGGGCTACAACTACACTTTGCTTTCGCCTCACCTCTTTATACTCACACAAGTAATATTTGTACGAATTTGGTGGTACACCAGTGTTAGGCAAAGATAAGAGATTGATGGTTAACATCACTACTACTACTATGTATATGTATATGCAACTATAATAACTCACATTTCAAAAATCTTTTTTTTATTTTTTACATTTCAAAAATATTGTCTTTTCTCTTCTCACTCTAGAAAATGCAACCAATTTAATTTAAATTGAAAAATAAAAAAAATACAAGAGTTAATAGAAACATCTACATAGCTTTCAAGGAGGGCCTACATGGGAAGAGGGTATACGCTAAGGTGTTTTTAAGATGAGAAAATGACTTTTCAAAAAGAAGACAGGGTGGCTACAGCCCCAAAGCGGTGCCCTTGGACCTTTCTTCCATCTCCTACACAACACAACAACACAACACAAATATGTTTCCAAACTAAATTCTTCATTATTTTATAACCATTTTTTTTTCTACCTTCACCAAAATATATATTCTTATTCTAACTTTCTCTCACCTCTCTCTTTTACCCCACACACATATTTATGTATTTTTTTAAAACAAAAGGAAACACTCGTGTGCTCTTCTCTCTCTCCTCTTTTCTCTCTCTTTCCCATACATTATATATTTTACCTCTAAACTTCAACTGTTTTTAACTAAAACTTTACATTCACTATACCTATATTTTTTTTTTATCTCATCTCTCTCTCTATATATAAGAATATAAAGAAGTAACAATGACTTATCTATTTTGAAGTCTGTTTTTGTGTAAAGAAAGAAAATAAAAAAAGGTTGGGTTGTTAGAGTAGTGGGATATGTTCCATGCAAGTTCTTGAGAGTGTTGAATTGTTGGTTTGGTTATTGGGTTGATTGGTTCTTTTCCCGCCCGTACAATTGGAAGTTCACGTGCACCACATGAATCTTGTAAGTCTCATCAATTATAATACGATGAAAATGTCATCCAACCTTCAACTTCGTCTTCCATAAGGATTAATTATATATGGAAGTTAACTAATTAATAACTACTAATAACGTTATTATGTGACTTCCTGTTATCAAAACACTTTTATACTACCATCTAATTATAACACATAATGCATGACACTCATTATTTGAAAAGCCATGTCAACATTCATTTATAATGGCTTTTTCAGTTTTTTAGGATATATATTTAAAAGAATTTAGAATAAAAAAAGTGTAAAATAATAATTACCAAATTTTACATGTACACAAATTATATAATGTCTTAGTTGTAATACTACCTTCCATGTCATTTCAGGTTTTCTTTTGTCACTTCCTATGATGTTCTTTGAAAGAATCATGTGATCCTTTTTTCCATTGTCTTTGTCTTTGTTATCTTTTAAATTCAATATTAATGCAAATTCAAAAAGGCAAGGGCCTTTTTTTTTTTTTTATCGGCAAAACAATATAAATAAAGTAGAACACCTGTGGTGTCCAGACTTATGTACAAAACTGCAAAATAATATTGGATAGTAGTAAAGAATAACCACAAACCTTAACTCTGTAAATATAGTACATTGCTCATGGAATAGACTACAAAAAATCTTCACATGAATAACCAATTTCTTTGCCAACAATCTCTAGTTAGAATACACCCCCCTCCCCATGTTCATTAATTCATAGTGAGAAACTTCAACCTCTATATGACTTTGTGACAATCCATACCTACCATTTCTTCAGCTTCCATAGCACATTATATATAATTTTGACCAGAGTTGTCAAAACGAGTCACCCGGCCTAACCCGACCTGACTTATCCGGGGATTGACTACTTAGTGAGTCAACCAAACTCAACTCACTTATTAACAAGCAAAAAAAAAATTGAACTCAGTGTGATCCATCACGAATTGATGAGTTAAATGGATTGATTTACTGATTCACTTAATAAAAAAAATGCAATCTCAAGTTGTTTAGTTCACCTCACCACACATCACACCTGCATTAGTTTGTCTACTTAGATTACCCTATCTCCCAAGTTCTATTTAGTTGTCGTTCTATTCAAATTAATTCTTTTATTTCTTTCAAACTAATCACTTATTAGTTAACATGTTATAAACTAATAAATCAATTTCATTATTTGTGTATAAATGCATAAATCACGATTTAACTAATTTTATTTGTTTATAATCTGATTCTCTTTTTCTTTTATAAAAAATTTCCTTCAGTTTTTTTTTTATATTTTTAATAATTTATTAATTGGAATTGTGTGTATAAAATAGAGTTGATATTTGTTCAAGAAAATGAATTTTCATTAAAAAAATGTTTTTTTTTGTTTATTAACAAATTCAAAATGATAAGAGACACACTCGATATTTATGGTTTGGAGCATGTTTAGAGGGAGAGTTTTCAAAGACATTGGTTAGAAAATAGTTATTTCTTGTAAATGTAATATAAGAATTGTTAGTAGTGTTTAAAAGGAGATGACGTTATTACTGTTGGGTTTATATATATATTTTTTCATATATGGTTATAGTCATTGACTAGAGATTGTGGTTCTATGCATATAACATTGATCTTACACATATAAAGTATTTGACACCACTTTTAACCCAGAGCCTTAAGATGATGTGGTTATGGGTCTCTCATCTTATATAATGTTTAACTTTGTCTTTTCTACCCAATGTAGGACCTTGATTCACTTGGATTATTCCCAACAAGTACTTATTACGTATATACATTTCAAAGTTTCTCATGTTTTCGTGAAGAAAATCATTGTGATGATGATAAATTAGTTAATTTAGTTTTTCTTCGTAGAGAAGAATATAAATTGTTTAATATTTTACCTCCATGTATTTATTTAATTTTTTTTGATAATAGGTATAACTTGTATATGTTTCGTGAAATATAAATTTTATTATGGGTTTGATGTGATCTCCCATACCACATATTTTGTATTCTTTAATAAATTTTTTCATGTGATGAAAAAGGATAGATAAATTTTGAGATATCAGCGCAACTATCGTAATATTTATAGTAACGTCTAACATTACTTAAATTCCAATAGTTTATAAAATATAAAGTTTAAATTGTCTTAATTTGTTCATTTATAATTTTTATTATTTTTTTGTTATCCAAATTTTACCCGATTCATTCAATATTTATGTTTAACTATTTATAGCATTTATCATTTGTCTTTATACTAAAATACAAGTAAAATGGAATTAAACACTATTTTATATCTGCAAGATAAAATATTAAATTTTATTTTTTTGTCAAAGAAAGTGATTAATAACCACTTGTTTTAAAGTATGATATTTTGAAAATTGAAATTGAGTTAACTATTACGTACATACAAATAAAGCATATAATAAATTGAAAATTACAAATCTCCGCATGCATGAAAGTATAGTAAGTAAATAAATCAATCAAAATGCTATAAATAACACACATACTGTGATACACACGTATGTTCCAACTCATTAACACCAAATTATTAACTTTAAATAAATAAATAAATTTAATCAAGCCTTTGACGTACGGAAATGAATTCGTTTATGAATAATTCAAGTCTCGACTTAATCCTATTTGTGATGTACATTAGTATGTCTTAATATAACGATTGCGTCATCAGACCCGTGATTAATGATACAAAATACATTATGCACTTAATAACCTTGCTACTTAAAATAATCACATCAATTATTGAAATTTATATTACTACCTTAAATTCTAGTGTCTCCTTATCTTCCATAACAAAGTTCTTGGTTAGTTATTTGATTATTTTAAAAATAGTACTTACTAATGTGCAAAATTAGGACTTTTAGAAAAAGAAAAGGGGAGCAAATACAACAATAATGAAATATAAACTAAATTTATATAAGGATCTAACATAATCTTCTATTAAAATAACTTAAAACAACAAATTTATGAACTCAAAAATAATAAAATAACATTCCCAAAATATTATTATAATAAATAAATCTTTTTAAGATGACTCTGTTTATAAATATAAATATAAATTCTATACAATTTAGACCATCATAAAAATATTACCAGATTATTTATTTACTTTTAGGTTGTATTCCTTTGTGTGGATGAATTTTGGGAAAGTGTGAAGATGAATTTGTGTGAATTTGAGTGGATAAATATATGTGTTTTTTTAAGTAGATTTAAAGAATAAAGTGAGTGAATTTGAAGATAGATTTTATAAATGTTAGTGAAAGATTTGATTGATGTGATAGATAACAAAAATTGTGAAAATAGATAGAATTTGAAAATTACCAAAATATCCTTGATGAAAAAATAGAATGATTTTGTAATTTGATGTTATAAAAATAATTAAAATTAAATAATACGAATTTAAAAAAAAATAAAAATTAAATAAATGTTAAAATAAATAAATATAATTTCGTATGAATGTGGAAAAAAGTTATAAAATTAAAATTAAAATTTGTACCTAATTTGTTGGTTAAGAAGTTTAAAATATATTGGAAGAAGAGAAAACAAGTTAAAAAATCACCACCCACACACACAACACCGTTTACATAACCGATGTCACTCTTCACACACACGTAACCACACAAGTTATGTAATCGATGCGCAACCTCTCACAGAGCATTCACATATCATCCCATCTTCCTTTCACTCACACACCAAAATTAATATCGATTCACTTCACTCATCCTAGTGTATGTTGCCATTAAATAACACTACCACAATTGGTTCACTTCACTCACACCGATGTATCTTGGGCAGCGGAAAACAACAGTTAATACACTCATGTGCTTGATGAAAATAACTCAATTACAAGATTAATTTGATAAAATTAACGATAATACTCTCAAATCGTAACATATCAACAAAAATAAAATATGAAAACAATTCTGCAAATCAATTCTTATAAATCAATGCACATCTCTAAAAAATAACCGCAAACTCACAAATTCATCTCTACTTTACAAACACGACAAACAATATCAATTCACACAAAGAAATTTAATTATTTAAAAACCATCTCACATGACCATGAAGTAAGATAACGAATTATATTAGTTTGTGAAATATTTTGTAAAGCACGGTATACTTTATGGAAACATTAAAAGTTAATGTTAAAAAGCTTTTAACGGTGAAAAGTTACCGGAAATCATTAAAGTAATTTTTAAGAATGATTTTACTTTCTTTTTTTTCTATCAACAATATATTGATTGAATGACATAGAGAATGATTTGACTTTATCTGTTCCATTTACAAATTATCAATAAAACACTATACTAAATATTTGGATTTTATATTTCACTCATTCAGTACTATATTTTTTTATAGTACTTTAATTACGTTACAGCTAGAGTTTTTAATATTTTGTTAGACTTTTGTATTGTTTTTCTATAAAAATAATATTATTATAAATAAAATTTTGCGAGTGATATTTTGTGTTTTGCATAAAATCTTTCTTCCCATAATTGCTATTAAAATTTAATCACAAAAAGTCTTGATGTGATGTGATTTTAGAAGTATGTGCAGACTAGTTGTAAGAATAAAACAAAATAAGAAGAAAAGGTTGCGTTGACAAATTGACACAGAAGCTCTTGATGCAATGCATTGTGGTGAGCTTAATTAGCTGGTGCCCGCTTGTAATTTTGTGGTCACCAATTAGCAATTAGCAATTAGGAATTAGGAATTAGGGTTAGGATAGGTTAATGTAATGTAACCCTGACAAATTAATTAATGCATGAAACCCTTAAGATTCTCACATCACACACACGGTTACCTTCAGACTAAATTTACCTAATTAACAATGCTTTCAGACTAAACAATTATTAATTATGGATTTAGTTAGAAAAATACGAAAGCACTTTTTTAGAAACGCGCACCTTATGCATATCCTAACGTGATTGTCATTAATTGGATATGTAGGTAGATAGGCTGCAATTAATCGCCCCAAACGCTAACAAAATTTGTCATTTTCATGTTAGGTTTAGCTTCTCTTTCTATAAATCAAATCTTAACTTGCGTCTTTAATTTTTATTAACCTATCCTAAATCATCCATAATTATACATAATATATATATATATATATATATATATATATATATATATATATATATATATATATATATCGTGCTTCATATTTAACAACACAATATATTTTTAAACCTATACTCGTCAAATAATAATGCTAACTCTCATTTAATTTTATATTTTAAATCCAATTGTCACCTTTAATATTATATCTCATTAAAAATAACGAGTGAAATACTTTCTTTTCATGCTTCGATTTCAATTCATACCATCTTGCAAAATTTTGACACTACTTAATAAATTTAATATTAAAAACGAACCATTTTATCAAAAACACATTTACATTATATACATAGTTGTCAAAAAATCAAAATAAATTACGAACAACACTTCTTGTTAGAAGAATCCAACACACAACGTTTGTTCATCTGCTAATGAAATTACTAGCAAAGAATAGAAAAGATGACGTGTATATATATATATATATATATATATATATATATATATATATATATATATAACAAGG
>Ga0214543_1011501_pt1 | contig 12366 bp, 16 predicted proteins | sample CNSS2metaG_FD_160094 | JGI IMG/M metagenome (GOLD analysis project Ga0214543, IMG submission 160094) | Root nodule microbial communities from cowpea collected in UCLA plant growth center, Los Angeles, California, USA - CNSS2 | ecosystem: Host-associated > Plants > Roots > Nodule | place: USA...
CTCTCAACCATATGAGCTAGCACCTTTCCACGTCATACCAACCAAAATTTAATGTCATAATTATTACCCCTCCCGTATTTATTAATTAATTATTTATTTAATTAATTAAATTCTACGGGTCTTACACCTATTCTCAAGGCACCACCGTGAACCCTCACCTCGAGGTTCATGGAATTAAGTCCAATAGCTAAGGCACCACCGTGAACTCCTCCTTAGAAGGGCCCACGAAATTATGTCCATATGATGAGGCACCACCACGAGCCCCACTACAAGGGTCATGGGATTACGTCCTACATAAATCTTACGCATACATAATCAACCAATCATGGAGTTCCTATGCATACCATTAACATGTCATTTAGTATACATGATCAACCATCAATCACATATCATGCCAAGCTCATCACCAATTAAGTAGCTCCCACCCATAACATACATAGCACATGCATATCCATCCCCTTTATACAATAAATCAATGAACCAACCCATCAAACAACCAACAATATTCATGACATGAAGCATAGCCAAAACTCATGCTAGGTCTCGCTCAAACTGGGTGTCCTCGTTCAGGCGAGAGGACTGCTCTCGCTCAAGCTGCAGACTCTCGCTTAGGCGAGGCTGCGACAATGCCCTTGGAAGGTTTCGCGAACTCTCGCTTAGGCGAGGCGGTCTCGCCTGGGCAAGACAGTTCGTCGCTCAAAAATACAGCCCCTCGCCTAAGCGAGCGCTTGAGCAAAAACCTGGGCGAGTTCCCGTAATTCTCGCATGGGCGAGATGAGCTCGCTTGGACGAGTATATCAGTACTCATCACTGTACCATGAATGTTCAATCAGGGACTCGCTCACAACAACACCCAACGCATTTTCACACCATAAAAAACAACATACTATCACCAAAACACGAAACAGGACCAAAGCACACCAAACAGTGATTCAAAAGCATGAAGTCTAGCTTCCCTTACCTGGAATAAGCTAGTACAAGACTCCCAACCCAGAATTAGTGAGCACAGTAGCTACGAGTTTATCTTAATGAATTGGAACAACTAGTCCTCCTAGCTCAACGTAACGGTGAGAGCAAAGCCCTAGCAGAGGCGGCAGCAGCAGCTCAAGGAATGCGATAATCTATTTTACGCAAATGAGCACAAGGATTAGGGTTGGGGCAGATTTAGGTCTGTTTTCCCCCCCTCTGGGCCAGCCCTAAGGCCCAATGGTTAGGGGCAGCCTTAAGAAAAAGGGCAGCACGAAAAATGGGCTTTATATTCTCTCTAACAAGAAAATATTTTTGACTTCGGAAATGAAAACTTACCAGGTAAAAAGATGGCGGTGTGATTTCCTCATATCCTCTTCCAACTCCCAAGTGGAGTCACCAGTCCTCCGATCCTAGATGACTTTGACGAGATTGACCGGCTTTCCTCTACGTTCCTCAACTCGACTCTCCTCCAAGGTAACTAGTGGTACCTCCACAGTAAGATCTTCCCTAATCTAAATATCCTCGGCTTCCAATACATGAGATGGATCAAAGACGTACTTCCTCAGCTGCGATACGTGAAATACCGGATGGAGGTTTGCCAACTGAGGAGGCAAGGCAATCTCATAAGCCACCGACCTGATTCTCCTCGAGATCTGGTAGGGGCCAAGAAACTTAGGAGAAAGCTTTCTCGAGCGGAGAGCCCTTCCCACACTAGTGGTTTTGCTCACCTCAAGAACACGTGATCCCCCGCCGTAAACTCCTAGGGTCTCCTCCTGCGGTCTGCATAAGCCTTCTGCCTACTCTGAGAGGCCTGCATCCTATCCCTCACCATCCTCACTTTCTCAATGGTCTGCTCTAACAATTCTGGTCCAACAAGCATTGCTTCTCCATCCTGATACCAACAAAGAGGGGTTCTACATTTCCTACCATAAAGAGCTTCATATGGTGTCATGCCAATGCTTGCATAGAAGCTATTGTTGTAAGTGAACTCAATCAATGGTAACACTTCATCCCAAGCGCCCAAGTGATCCAGTATGCATGTCTGTAGCAAGTCCTCAAGTGACTAGATTGTCCTCTCATATTGACCATTTGTCTGAGGATGATAGGCTGAACTCATCGTGAGCTTGCTTCCCAAAGCCTCCTGTAGTGTTTGCCAAAACCGAGAAGTAAACCGTGGATCCCTATCTGATACGATGCTCGAGAGCACTCCATGTAGCCTTACAATCTCCTTAATGTACAATTGAGCCAATTTAGTCATCGACATCCTCAGATTCATCGCCAAAAAGTGAGCACTCTTAGTCAATCGATCCACTATGACCTAGATGGTGTCGTGTCCCCTAAAAGTCCGTGGCAAATGGGTCACAAAGTCCATCGAGATGCTGTCCATTTCCACACCGGTATCTCTAAGGGCTGCATAATTCCATCGGGCCTTTGATGCTCCACCTTTGCCTTCTGACAGGTCAGACAGGTAGACACGTACTGTGCCACCTCCTTCTTCATGCCTTGCCACCATAAATTTTCCTTGAGGTCCCGGTACATCTAAGTCATGCCCGGATGCAAACTAAGACGACTTTTGTGCCCTTCCTCTAGGATCAACTTCTTCACCTCAATATCGTCAGGCACACACACTCTGCCCTGAAATCATAAGATGCCGTCATTACCCAAGGCGAAATCCCTTGTCTCCTCTGATCCAAGTTACTCTCTAACTCTGTTTAGACTAGCATCCAACAACTGTCTTTCTCTAATTGAGCCCAAGAAGTCAATAGATATAGTCAGGTTACTACATCTGATGAATTCTAATTCCAATTCCACCTACAACTTCATGTCTCTGAACTTTTCCAACAGTTCCGCCTCCTTGATCATGAGGTGTGCGATATGCACTGCCTTCCTACTTAGAGCATCAACTACCACGTTCGCCTTCCCTAAATGATATAAAAGCTCAAAATCATAATCCTTCAAGAATTCCATTCATCTTCTCTGCCTTATGTTCAGTTCCTTCTGATCAAATAGATATTTAAGGCTTTTGTGATCACTGAATACGCAGAATTGGGCACCGTAGAGGTAGTGCCTCCAGATCTTCAAGGCAAACACAATAGCCGTCAACTCCAAGTCATGTGTTGTGTAATTTCTCTCATGCAACTTTAGTTGCCTCGAAGCGTAGGCCACTGCCTTCTTCTCCTACATCAAGACACAACCTAGCCCTAGGTGAGAGGCATCACAATAAACCTCAAAGGGTTTTCCAACATCGGGTATCACTTGAATTGGGGCACTCGTCAACCTCCGCTTAAGCTCTTGGAAGCCTTCCTCACACTTATCTGTCCAAGTGAAAGGTTGGTCCTTCCGTGTGAGTTGCGTCAAAGGCGCCACTATCTTGGAGAATCCCTTTATGAATCTCCTATAGTAGCCAGCTAGTCCCACGAAGCTTCTGATTTTGGTTGCTGACTTGGGACTTTCCCATTTAACCACTACATCAACCTTTGCTGGATCTACCACAATGCCCTGTGCCGATATCACGTGGCCCAAGAATTGTACCTCGTCCATCCAGAACTCGCATTTGGACAATTTGGCATACAATTGTTTCTCTCTCAAGACACCAAGCACTAATCTCAGATGCTCGGTGGGCTCCTCCTGAGTTCTGGAGTAGATAAGAATGTCATCAATGAACACCACGAAAAATTTATGTAGGAATGGTCCAAAGATCCGGTTCATGTAGTCCATGAACACCACCAGAGCATTGGTCACACCAATAGGCATGACCACTTACTCATAGTGTCCATACCGAGACGTGAAGGCCGTCTTCTGTACAACATCTGCCTTCACTAGAATTTGATGGTATCCCGACCTCAAATCAATCTTCGAGAACACTGATGATCCGTGCAACTGATCCATCAAGTCATCAATTCTAGGGAGGGGGTACTTATTCTTGATCGTCATCTTATTCAGTTGCCTGTAGTCCACACACAAAACTCTCATCCTTCTTCTTTACCAACAACACTGGTGCTCCCCAAGGTGAAGTGCTGGGCCAGATAAATTTCTTCCTCAACAACTCCTCTATCTGTTTCTTAAGCTCCACTAACTCTGCTGGGCCATCCGGTATGGAGCCATCGACACTGGCCCGGTTCTAGGTACCAAATCAATCGAGAACTCTACTTCTCTACTAGGTGGTAACCCCGGTACCTCCTCTGGAAACACATCCTCAAACTCGTGTACTACTGGTATGGCTGATGTCCATTCCTCCTTATCCAGTTGCAGATGAGTGAAAATTATGAAGCACTGCGCGCCCGACTGAATCTCCCTCACGACTCCCTGGGATGATAACAACTCAGGCTCCTCTGAGTTGGGAAACAAAAACCTTTTCTCTCGACAATCTATAAGGATGCAATTGGCAGATAGCCAATCCATCCCCAAGATCACTTCCAACTCTTGTAGAGGTAGGCAGATCAGATTCACTTTGTACCTCTGTCCTTCTACCTCCACCGAACACCTAGCGCATAAGGACGACGCCCTGACCAAACCCGATGCCGGAGTAGACACCATAAGTTCACACTGCAGCTCACACACCGACAAACTCAACTTTTTCACACATACATCTGACACAAATGAGTGTGTCGCTCCATAGTCATATAGCAGACAACAAGTCTTCCCAACTGTCAAACAATGACCTATAACAAGGTTACCTGAACCCGCTGCCTCCGCTCCAGTCATGGCGTATACTCTGCCCGATGCCTGAGGCCTGTTGGTTCCCCTCCTTCGCTGGTTTTGAGTTGGGGCTGGAGTTGGGGGACGTGTCGCTGTCCTCATGAGAGTGGGGCAATCTCTGCCGAAGTGGCCTTCCTTGCCACAATTGTTACACCTCTTGAAGCCTGCAAGCTGGGGGCAAACATTTCTCTTGTGCCGTCCCCCACACTGGTAGCATTGAATCCTGCTTTGATGGGAAGAAGACTCCCTAAACCCCTAAAGCTGGGAATGGGGCCTAGTATAGGGTTTCCTCCTCTCCTCGTGCCTATGCCTAGACCTAGATGGTCCTCCCACTCGCTACTGGTGAGGGTGCTGAGTTTCCACTTCCACCTTCATCTTCTCCATGACTTTGGCCTTCTCCACCAAGGCTGTAAAATCCTTAATAGACAGTGGGGCCACAATCAAACAAAGATCCCCGCGGAGGCCGTTCTCGAACTTCCTGCATCGCCACTCTTTATCCAGTGGCATGGTATAAAAACGACTGAGATGCTTGAACTTTTCCGCATACTCAGCCACAGACTTGTTCCCTTAGGTCAACTGTAGGAACTCCACCTCTTTGGCATATTTGACGTTGTCGAGGAAGTACTCAGAGAGAAATTTTCTCCTAAAGACCTCCCAAGTAATTGCTTCCTGCCTCTCCTCCATCATGGACTTCATACTGACCCACCAATGCTCAGCCTCACCGGTGAGCATATACATCGCGAAAGCCAGTCTACTCTCCTCGAGACACATCTTGGAATCAAATATTCTTCAGATCTTTCAACCACTGATCTGCTGCGTCCGGACTGGTCTTGCCCCCAAACTTCACTAGGTGGTCTTTCAAAAAGTCCTCAAGGCTCCACTCCCTGGCTACAGGTCGTGGCTCGGGACCGAATACAGGGGTAGCTACCCTATTCTCCTCCAACTGGCGGAGGGCCTCCATATGTTGTCTGTGGGCGTCCTCAATGGCCAACCTCGCAGCCTCCATCTACTGCATCACCATATGTTGCTGCTCCAAAGATGTTGTCTGGCGCTGCATCGACGCCTCACGCTGTCGCATCATATTAGTGCTTTGTTGAGTTAAGGCGACTACCATAGCTTTTATCACCCTAGCGATATCTGGTGCGTCGCCCTGAGATGACTGAAAAGTCCTACGCGGAGGTGCGATGTCGTTGGCACACAGGAAAACAAGAGTCAACTTGGTTAGATGAGAAACTTAGCTAGCAATGCAAAAGACACAACGGTAGCTAAGCAAACACACTAGACCATAGATCCTACGAAACGACCGCTTTGATACCATAAATGTAACGTCCCAATTAAATGGGTGAAATCAATTTAAATAAAATGCCACACATAACAATATTCAGAGAGTATGGAAAACTAGAAAATGAAGTACACAGTAACCCAACATATTAATAACAAAAAGGGAAAAGGCTCCACAAGGCCTAAATAAAGTACAAGGTCTCGTCAAGTGCGAGAGGACTACTACTACTAAACTCCCAAAAGTTATGGCTTCCCAAGGTGAGCTCGATAAACGTCCAAGATTCATCAAACCGCAGCATCTCCATTTTTATTACCACTGCCAGAAGTTCTCACATCTGCTCACATCAACTAGGTTGATGATCATTGCAAAGGAGGAAACCACACATAACACACAAGCAAGCAAAAGGATAAGCTAGCGAAGAAGTCATCATATCATACACTCAACATAACAGTTCATATTCAAACATACATAGCAGACATCCACATATGAGGTATCAAACCATATAAAACAACAAGACTTGACTATACGGATACGCTCAATGAGGCACCACCACGTGGCAGTGGAATTATGTCCTAGCAGTGAGGCGTCACCACGAGGCCTTCGCAGAATTACACCCTTACAAGAGGCACCACCACGTGGCCTTCATGGAATTACGTCCTGCCCGTGAGGCACCACCACGTTACCCTCATGGAATTACGTCCTATTCTCAAGGAACCACTGTGAACCCTCACCTCGAGGTTCATGGAATTAAGTCCAATAGCTAAGGCACCACCGTGAACTCCTCCTTAGAAGGGCCCACGAAATTATGTCCATATGATGAGGCACCACCACGAGCCCCACTACAAGGGTCATGGGATTACGTCCTACATAAATCTTACGCATACATAATCAACCAATCATGGAGTTCCTATGCATACCATTAACATGTCATTTAGTATACATGATCAACCATCAATCACATATCATGCCAAGCTCATCACCAATTAAGTAGCTCCCACCCATAACATACATAGCACATGCATATCCATCCCCTTTATATAATAAATCAATGAACCAGCCCATTAAACGACCAACAATATTCATGAAATGAAGCATAACCAAAACTCAAGCTAGGTCTCGCTCAAACTAGGAATCCTCGCTCAAGCGAGAGGAGTGCTCTCGCTCAAGCTGCAAACTCTCGCTTAGGCGAGGCTGTGACAATGCCCCTGGAAGGTTTCGCGAACTCTTGCTGAGGCGAGGCGGTCTCGCCTGGGCGAGACAGTTTGTCGCTCAAAAATACAGCCCATCGCCTAGGCAAGCGCTCGAGCAAAAACCTGGGCAAGTTCCCGTTATTCTCACCTGGGCGAGATGAGCTCGCCTGGGCGAGTATATCAGTACTCACCATTGTACCACAGATGTTAAATCAGGGACTCGCTCACAACAACACCCAAAGCATTTTCACACCATAAAAAACAACATACTATCACCAAAACACAAAACAGGACCAAAGCACACCAAACAGTGAATCAAAAGCATGAAGTCTAGCTTCCCTTACCTGGAATAAGCTAGTACAAGACTCCCAACCCAGAATTAGCGAGCACAACAGCTATGAGTTTATCTTAATGAATTTGAACAACTGGTCCTCCTAGCTCAACGTAACGGGGATAGCAAAGCCCTAACAGAGGCGGCAGCAACAGCTCAAGGAACGCAGAAATCTGTTTTACGCAAATGTGCACAAGGATTAGGGTTTGGGCAGATTTAGGTCTGTTTTCCCCCCTCTGGGCCATTCCTAAGGCCCAATGGTTAGGGGCAGCCTTAAGAAAAAGGGCAGCACGAAAAATGGGCCTTACAATTTGAAACTAGATAATGCATGATGAAATTAGTCCAATAATGCATAAATGAATATAAGTAGCCTAAACTAATGCATGAATGTACCTATATATTATCTGCTCATCAAATTCTCCCAATCTTAGACTTTTGCTTGTCCTCAAGAAAAGAAAATGTAATGACAAAAAATAGTAAATGCAAATAGAATGATAAGTTAGCATCTAATCTCAAATCTAAATTCACTAAATAATACTCTAGATAAACACATTCCAAATTTGTTGGGTTCCTAAGTGTAATTTATTCAATGAGTAGAGGCACGAGACATTAAGGAGGAAAATCTTTGATTTTGTTTTTAAAGTTCTCTCCAAAAAGATATCTTCTTAGGTTTCTAGCCTAGAAAACACTTACATGCTAACTAAGCATGGGTCATCCACTCAAATGTTTTGCATTTACCACACCCAGTCTCAAAGGAGTGTCTCTTTTCCCAGTAACTAACAGTCTAAAAGGGATGTCCATTTCACCTATTATGTCACCTTAGAAACCTAAAAATAATCTCTTTAAGTGTATCACTCAAAAAATATCTTCCTTACATGTCAAGTGTCAAGCCCTCCTCTTGTGTAGTGTGTGAGTTCCCCAACAATTATCCAATATGCTTCCCAAAATATAATTGAATAAACTTAGACTTGATTTAGATTAATGTGTATGATATGCAAATGCAACAACAAAATGAAATGCAACAACTAACATGCAATTAACCCTCCCAAGCTTAGATGTTTAAGTTGTCCTTAACATAAACAAAACAACTAAGAAAGTAAGGGAGAGACTCATAAAAATACTAATGGTGGTGGCGGAGCAAAGCCATAGTGTCTTGGAGCAATTGTTCCACACGTTGTTGATGGAGAAGTTGACTATCTGGAATTGCTCAAACTCATTGTAATGGCGTTGTTGTCGCAAGTGGAGCTCAGCAAGGGACTGATGGATACGAGCAAACGCCTCAGCATGAGAATCCGTAGTACTTGATGGCACCCTAAAGGGTGGAAACGTGGAGGAGGAGATGAATTGCGGGCATCAGAAGCCGAGAACGTCCACATGTCTCTCTCATACACCGTAGTAAACTCAGGATTAGGTAGAGGTTAAGGTGCCATGACTTCTATAGAATTCATCAACAAACAATATTGACCATCACATTTAACGAACATGTCATTGTGGACAAGCATATCATCCTTCAATGGAATATTAAAATGTAGAGCAATAGTCGTGATCAAACCACCAATTGCTATGTTTCTTAAGGATGCTTTCCCAACCTTAGTGGGTTGTCGAGCCAACCACGCACCTGAATCTAAGTGAAAATCATTGACCATACCCCACATAAATAATAACTCGGATTTCCTTACAATAACAGTTCTATCACCCCGAGCAAACAATGTACGAGCTAATAATCGATGAGCATAACGAAAATAGGGGTGATGGATGTGGGATTCGTTGGAATCAGATGAAACAAATTGACTAGTAGTAGATAAACGACACCAAAAGGCATTTTCATTAAAAATTTTATTTTTGTTTGGTGATATTCTTTTCTATAAGAGATATATAATATTTTATAAAAAATATCAATTATTTATTTTGTTTTTTTAAGATATATCTCATAACATTAATTATCATATTGAGCCTCAAATTTGCTTGATAATTAAAATTTCAAAATTCTAATTAATTATCATGTTAGGTCTCGGACTTGCTTGATAATTAAAATCTTTCAAAATATTTTCATAACATCAACAATCATGTTAAGTCTTGTACTTACTTGATAATCATTATTTTCATGATATTAATTATCATGTCGAGTCTCAAACTCACTTGGTAATAAAAAATTTCATAACATTGATTATCATGTCGAGTTTCGAACTCGCTTGATAATCATTATTTTTGTAGCTTTAATTATCATGTTGAGTTCCAAACTTGCTTGATAATCATTATTTTTCATAACATTAATTATCATGTTGAGTCTCAGACTCGCTTGATTATCATAATTTTCATGACATTAATTATCATGCTGAGTCTTGGATTCGCTTGATAATCACTATTTTCATAACATTAAGTATCATGTTGAGTCTTAAACTTGCTTGATAATAAAAAAATTCATAATATTAATTATCATGTCGAGTCCCTAACTTGTTTGATAATCATTCTTTTTATAAGTTTTTTTTTCATAACATTAATTATCATGTCGAGTCTTGGATTGCTTGATAATCAAGAGTTTCATAACTTTAATTATCATGCCGAGTCTTGGACTCCCTCGATAATCATTACTTTCACAACTTTAATTCTCATGTTGAGTCTTGGACTCCTTTGATAATCATTATCTTTTATAACTTTAATTATCATGTCGAGTCTTAGACTCGCTTGATAATCATTAATTTTCATAACTTTATTTATCATGTTGAGTCCCGGACTCGCTTGATAATCATTAATTTTCATAACTTTAATTATCATGTCGAGTCCCGGGCTCGCTTGATAATCATTATTTTTATAACATTAATTATCATGTCGAGTCTCGTACTCGCTTGATAATCATGATTTTTTATCACTTTAATTATCATGTCGAGTTCCAGACTGGCTTGATAGTCATTAATTTTCATAACTTTAATTATCATGTCAAGTCTCAGGCTCGCTTGATAATCATTAATTTTCATAACTTTAATTATCATGTCAAGTCCCGAACTCGTTTGATAATCATTAATTTTTATACTTTTTAATTATCTTTTTGGGTCTCAGACTTCCATATTTTCTAAATAATCTTTTATTCAGAACTATGTGATCCTTGATTTTTCATTCTGAATGAAAATACGTAGGAGCAATGGCAAGTCCTTGTCGGGTTCACCTTCAAAAACATTAAAATCTTTTCAAAATCATTTTCCATAGTTTTTAAAGAACTATGTAACCCTGATTGTCCATTGTGAATGGAGATACGTAGAAGCAAGGCCAGTCCTTGTTGGGCCCAACTAAAATTTCAATAATAATTTCTTTAATATTTTTGTGTTTGTTTGTTTGTTTGATTTTTGCAAAAAACTAAATATTTTAAAAATTGCATTAATTCTACACACTTAATTAAAAGGAATCGTCTTTGGATGGATGTTGTGGGGTGTTAATACCTTCCCCACACGTAACCGACTCCTGAACCTAAATTTGGTTTCGAAGACTAAAATCTATTAGGGTTTTCTATAGTTTTCCTTAATAAACTATGGTGGCGATTCCTCTGTATTTAAAAATACGTAGGAGCAATGGCAAGTCCTTGTCGGGTTCACTTTCAAAAACATTAAAATCTTTTCAAAATCATTTTCCATAGTTTTTAAAGAACTATGTAACCTTGATTGTCCATTGTGAATGGAGATACGTAGAAGCAATGTCAGTCCTTGTTGGGCTCAACTAAAATTTTAATAATAATTTCTTTAATATTTTTGTGTTTGTTTGTTTGTTTGATTTTTGCAAAAAACTAAATATTTTAAAAATTGCATTAATTTTGCACACTTAATTAAAAGGAATAGTCTTTGGATGGGCGTTGTGGGGTGTTAATACCTTCCCCACACGTAACCGACTCCCGAACATAATTTGGTTTCGAAGACTAAAATTTATTAGGTTTTTCTATAGTTTTCCTTAATAAACTATGGTGGCGACTCCTCTGTATTTAAAAATAATTTTTCGTCGTCTCGTCGTGACCTCGGTTGCGACACATTCCTCCATAAAAATCACATAGTAGAGACGTTGTATTAACTGCTTTTGCTTGTATATTACCCAACTTCTCTGTCAACTCAATAATTTGTTATGTTAACAACATGTTTTGGGCAAGGATAGCATCCAAGGTATTAACCTCCAACACTCCAACTTTTTCTATTTTGTCGGTCAAAATGCATATTCACTGTATTACTTGCCATTAACTCAAGAGTCTCCAAAGCTTCCTCAAGTGTGATAGAGGTCGTACCCCACCAAATTAAAACACTTAAAATGCAGTATGTGACAGTTGAACCAAGTCGTCTCCCAACGACCAATATTTTCATTCAAAGCTTCAATTTCCAGATGAACACAACAATAACACATGGGGGGTTTGGCAGATTCCGATTCACAACAAACTTCAATTCACAGATAAATTTAACAGTTATATGAACACACAATGATTCCTTGATTCAATTGAAAGTCCACCAATCACAGATTACGAAATTAATTATTCTATTCGAATTTGCTCTCATGAATCCTAAGTAATCAACTAAGCGAAAATTACCATGGATTCATTGTCATTAAGCGCAACAAATTTCAGACAGTTAACACTCACAGATTTAAGCAAGCTGTGACAGAGCTCATAAACATTAAGCATGAATACGAGCCATTAATGTGCACACACGAATTTGAGATTAAGCATGCATCAAATACGTGTTTATCATCTAAACACAACCTGAAACAGAGGCAATTTCGAATGGAATTCCAAAAACGACCAACAATCTCATGGTTTCATTTCAATTTCGTCAAGGAATCAATGCAATAGAGTTAGCTAGACATCAAAATAGAAGAATCAACCACTTCAAATCTGAACCAGAACATCAAAAAAAAAAAAAAAAAAA
>Ga0214543_1011505_pt1 | contig 12362 bp, 7 predicted proteins | sample CNSS2metaG_FD_160094 | JGI IMG/M metagenome (GOLD analysis project Ga0214543, IMG submission 160094) | Root nodule microbial communities from cowpea collected in UCLA plant growth center, Los Angeles, California, USA - CNSS2 | ecosystem: Host-associated > Plants > Roots > Nodule | place: USA...
ACTCTAAAAAAAAAAAAAAGAAATAATATATATATATATATATATATATATATATATATATATAATTTATAATAATAAAGTTTAGAACCCAGTAATACAAATTAAAATACTTTTTAAGAAAATCTAAATCTTTTTAGGCTTTAGATAATTTGATGTCTAAGGCAATTGCCAAAATGTCCTTGGAGTTGTTCTCACGAGTCATATTTAAAAGTGATTCTTATATGGATTTGAAACTCCTAATAATACTCAAAAAAATTAGTTACTGTTTTCCTTTTTAAATTGTTTAAAGATGTGTTATTATTTTAGTTGGTCAACACTGTCAATTTGAATTAGAGAGAGGTATACAGGTTAATCCAAAAATTCAAATTAATTAAATTTGTTGGAACCTTTAGATCCAACAGATCAAACTAACTCAATTGGATGATGATTGTTTTAGTATTGATTTTCTGATTTGCAAATTTCTGAACTCAAAATACCCAATTATACAGATTTCTTTACTGTCATTTATTATGCATTGACTTTATGATATAATTAATCTAAACCAATGAAAATTTAATATTTCAGTTTTGATCCAAACCCATCCATGAATACCTCTACTTTGAATCAATCCAATTAAGGTTTAGGTTATGTACTAAAATACAGCTTATTCAACCCAAGACTATGTGATATTTACACACCTAGTTTGATTCATGTATAGACATCAAATATTGTTAAGTGAAGTTGTGTCCTGAACTGAAGACGTTTCGTAGTCTTGAAAATGAAATTTCATGAACATGGCATATTGAATAAAGGAGTATTCTGGTTTTTATTTTTGAAATGACAATTAACAGGGTCGTGAAGGAACAAGTCTTCACCCCGAAGCTGTGAAAATGATACGTACAAAGAGTGAACAGGTTTCAGATAGATTTTCCTCGATAAAATATGAGCAGAAGGACATTGTTGGAGCTAAGTATCAGAGGTTAGTTAAAAGCTCTGTATTCATTTGGCTTTCTCTTGTTATTAAACGCGTTTAATTAATATTTTTTGTAGGATAAACTTATATAATCTCCATTTGATTTGACTGTGACAAAAAGGTCCATCTAGAACATTAAAAGACTACAATGAAACTTGAAAGGAAGGATATCGTGCAGATAGCATGTACTGTTTCAAGGATTAATCATACAAAACTTCAAGCCGTTAGATGATGAATAATGAATAATGTTGAACATTAACTAGAAATATAATTAAATTATTATATATAAGAAATATAACTAAATTATAATATATAAATAAATGAATGATTATGAATTAGTTTTGTAAGTTTGATAGTATTTATTATAACAGTCATAATACAATGCGTAAACTTCCTTCTAAATGCATAAATTAAAACGGGTTTCTATTAATATATTTATTTGCTATTCTTACCGTACTAACCTTGGCAGTCTAATTTTTATACTTTTTTTTATCGGCACCAGTCTAATGTTTATACCCAAAGTATATAAAGAAGATATTTTCTAGTTTTACCGAAAAATAGTATTTTTACACTATCTAAAGTGATGGTAATAAGTATTCAACTTCGTTATAAAAAAAGATGGGAATTCATTTCAATATCAAATATGTTAAAATAGGTTATAAAACAATCGAATGTGTGAACACATGACATGTCAAGAAAATCTCCCTCAGTTATTTGTGGTATATGCTAATGTTGGCATGCTTATTTGTTGCCCCGCTAAACTCTAGTTCTTTGCTTGTTATGGATCTTCCACACCGTTTTCACTGTTCACTTTCTTTTAAATTTTGCAATTTTCATTCATCTTGAACTCAATTCTCCTCTTCTTTACACTTCTCATACCTCCTTTCAACTTTCTCACTCACACAACCACCTTACACTCAATTTTGTTTATTAGGTTTTGTTTTTTGTTTCAAAAGTCATAAACTTGGAACACACTTGAATTGAATATGTTAAGAAGTGGACTTTAAGCCTAACTCATGTCCAAGAAAATTTCTCTCAAACTTATTTGTGGTATATGTTAATGTTAACGTGCTGTTTTGTTGACTTGTTAAACTCTACTTCTTTGCTTGCAATGGATCTTCTACACAGTTTCCACTATTCACTTTCTTTTAAACCTCGCAATTTTCATTCATCTTGAACTAATTTCTCTTCTCTTTACACCTCTCATACCTCCTTTCAACTTTCTCACTCCAAAACCACCATGAACTTTACTCGATCGTATGTCACAACTTAACTCTTTGTTTATTGGGTTTTTATTTTTTGTTTCAAAAGTCATAAACTTGAAACACTTGAATTGAATATGTTAAGTAGTGGACTTTAAGCGTAACTCATGTCTGAGAAAATCTCGCTCATACTTATTTGTGGTATATGCTAATGTTAATGCGCTTCTTTGTTGACTTGCTAAACTCTACTTCGTTGCTTGCAATGGATCTTCCACACAGTTTTGACTATTCAATTTCTTTTAAACTTCACAATTTTCATTCATCTTGAACTCAATTCTCCTCTTCTTGACGCCCCTCATACCTCCTTTCAACTTTCTCACTCACACAACCACCATGAACCTTACTCTATCGTATGTCACAACTTAACTCTTCTTACACTCAAATTTGTTTCTTGGGTTTTATTTTTTGTTTCAAAAGTCATAAACTTGAAACACTTGAATTGAATTTGTTAAGTGGACTTTAATCCTAACTCAACCTTACAAACTGGCTTGTAAGGTGAGGTTTGCATCCTCTAATATACTATAAACTTACCTTATCTTTAGTTGATGTGAGATCTCGAACACATCCTTTCGTGCCGCTAAGAGATATATATCATGAACGTGAGACTAGACATGAATGACTGGTCTAATAGTGTCTGAATAATGAGTGGAACAATAGACCCAACAAGCATCAAATCTTGTTAGTATAGACACTAAACCTTGGCTATGATACTAGAAAAAAAACAAGAAACAAATAAATAAATAAAAAGTAAAAACTAAAAGAAAAAGTATACCTCATACGAGCCTTTTTTTTAAGGTTGAGTTAGGCTTAAAATTCACTGATTAGAGTCCCTCGTAACCAACATGTTTGTTTTTTTGTATCTGATTAACTGTGTTGTGAACTTCTTGTGATTGCAGATTTACAAGTGGAATTGTGCAAGCACACTTTGTGGCAAGCTCTGGTCTTCTTCTAAAAACATGGGATGCTATCTCCTCATGTGATGAAGATGTGGTTCCCCGTGTGGGGAACGGATTGTTCTGGAAAGTTTGTGAAAAATCGGATTGGACGGTTGTGGTGTTTGAGGTCAACAATGATTTTGATCTTCATCAGAAATTGGTTTCTTCTTCTGATCTCAAGGAGAAGAATAATTTCCACTGCTTTGAGTTTCTATGTACCAAGAAAATTCCAGAGTTCTCTGTTAATGAGTCTGCAGTTTCGCTATTCATTGACAATCTTGACGAGCTTGATGAGTTGAAGTCCAAGGTACATCTTTTCCTTCCCCTTTCATTATTTTTGTGGTTTCTATTTGAAAAATTGCAATCTGAAACCCAATAGATTGATTGAGATATTGAATTTCTTGTGTGGCCCGCATGACAAAATTTGTGCTACAAGTCTAGAGAGGCATTTTGGTAAAGATCATGGATAACCTCCTCTGCCGGAGACAATTCTGTATGAGTCGGATAGGATCACTATAAGTAGAGATGAGTTTAATTTTACTTAATCATTTACTAATACAACGACATTTTGAAGTAATTATTACAAAATTTGACAATTTTCAATTATATTACAATTCATGGTTGTAACATAGTTCAAGTGACGTGTGGAGTTTAAGGGTTGGATTGATTTTCATCTTACCTTTGGTTTTTTTAAGATATCATTAATATCTTATTTTCTGTTTCTACTGTTATTAGTCTTCATATGTATTTTGGGCTTAGCCCATATTTTCTTTATTATAAATACAATGTATTTTCTGCACAAGAATCTCAAACCTTATTTTGTCTATATTCAACAGTTAAAAACAGAAATGTATCAAGTTTTGAAATTTGTTTCCGGGACAAGTGTTTTAAAAACAGAAAAACTGAAGGGGAAGTGTATCCTCTTCTTCTGATTTATAGTCCCAGCTCAAGAGTGAGTCATTAGGGGTGAGTCATGGACTTTTTGCTCTGTCATCTTTACTTTTTTTGAAAACTAAAAATAATTTTTGAAAGTTGAAATCAGACGCACTTTGTTTCTTTAATTTCCTTAGAATTTATTTTCTTCCTGTGTGAGCCCTTGTAACAATGGTAATACTGTTGCAGATTAATAGCTCCCATCCATTGATTGTTACTGGACATGGCGTTGGAGGAGCAATTGCTTCTCTCTTTACTATGTTGCTTTTAGAGAGCATTGATTCAGGAAAGAAACGTCCTCTCTGCATCACCTTTGGTTCTCCCCTTATTGGTGACAAAAAGTTGCAGGAAGCCATATCACGAAGTTCTACATGGAGTTCTTGCTTTCTACATGTTGTCTCTTACAAAGACTCACTTCTAAGGAATTTTAATCCCCACCCAGTTGATTACGTGCCTTTTGGGACATTTCTCTTCTGTTCTGGTTCAGGTTCTACTTGTTTGGAGAACCCCGAATCTGTTTTTGAACTACTTCTTGTGAGCTCTATCAATGATCAAAGTCAAGGTTTTGAAGTAGTAGATTATGGAAAACTTGTGGAAAATCTCAATCGTAAAGCAATTTGCAAGGACTTTACCCCACGGGGCCTGAACTTGACAAATTCTACTTCACTGAATGCAAGTATCTATTTGTTGTTGTGTGCAGCACTAGAATTGACATCAGATCTGCAGGTAGCTGAATATCTTTTAAGTTCTAAGCCGCTTGCATTTAAAGTAAGAACAGAACTTATAAGCGATACTATGAGTGCCGTTTTCTTATTAAATTAAGAGTTTCAACTTGATAATATATGATGAATGAAATATTTCATTACAGACTTGAAATTCCAAATTTGATTAGAGAACAATGTCTATGATTCTGCATATGTATGCTCACTAAATCTTGTAGTCTTGTGTGTAACTAGACCAGAATTTGGTGAGTAAATTTTTTCATAATACCTTATCTGAATTTGATTTTACAGGAGCTACAACACCAGAACATTGATATAAATGCTTTGGCAACAAAGTTGGAAAGACTGGAGAATAAATTCATGTTCCAAAAGAAGGTGAAATTTGATCCATCCAAGAAATTGAATTGGATGAAGATACACATGGCAAAACTTGAATGGTACAAGAAGCATTGTAAAAGTCTAGGTATTGGTTACTATGACTGCTTCAAAAATGCTGTCTCAACAATTGACATAGATGCTGTTCAGTTGCAGAAAAGCCTCAGCAACTACTGGAGGGACATTGTTGAAGAGGCAGAGCTGAAACCTCAGACAGAAGCTGCAGCTTTTAGTACTCCCTGGCTTTTTGCTGGAACTAACTACAGGAGAATGGTTGAGCCCCTAGCCATTGCTGAATACTATGCAATTGGTCTTAAGGACTATGAGGCTGAAGGAAGGTCTAGACATTATGCAGTGTTGGAGAAGTGGCTGAAAGAAGATAAGAAAGAAAAAGGTGATTCATATGGCAAAACTAGAAGGAATGTGGAATGGATTTTAACATCTGATTCTTGCTTTTGGGCAAAGCTTGAAGAGGCTCTCCTTTTGTGTGGACAGTGGGAGAATTTGAAAGAGAATGAAAAGGCAAAAGGGAAGTTGCTTGAATTTGAGAACTATGTTTATGAATCACTCAAAAAGTACGAAGTATCACCAGAAATTTTCCTGAAGAAAAGCAGTTACATGACTTGGTGGAATAAGTATAAAGGGTTTGCAGATAATCATAGACTAGCAAGCTTCATGAGCAATCCTCAACATTTTGATCAGTATACTAAGGGAGCCTATTTTTTCCCCTGAAGTACAGTGAATGCAATGTGTGGTTGGTTGTACAATAAATTATGATTTAATCATTCTACGTTTCCTTTGTTTATTTTGGTAGGGATCTTGGTTGTGCTATCCCTTCTGGTGTCTTATTTAACTCTTGCAGTTGTCTTTCCCTTGTAAACTTCCACTCTCATTGTTCTGGAAAATTTGAGTGTAATGGAAGCATTGTAACGCCCCAACCTACTTTTGAGTTACATTATTACTAATCACTTCACTAATCACTAGCATGATAATTGATGAGTCTCGGTTTTGTAGAGTTTTTCTAGGCTAATTTTGTCTCCTTGAGATTTAGTTTGCTTTTATTTCCTGGTTTTAGTTCAGATTTTCTTGAATAAATTGCTAATTTTCTGAAAATGTGTAAAATAGAGTGGAATTAAGTAGATTTAGAAATGTAATTTTGCAGTGTTTAGTCTTTATGAAAAATAAAAATTGAGTTTGAATTCAGTTTTGAAAGTGAAGAGTGAACATATGAGCTTGAAATTTCAGTGCAGTGTGAATTTTAAGTTTCTTGTGCAGTGAACTGTAGGGTTGCTGTTTGGAGAGCTCATTTTCAGTGCTGTGATGAAGTATGCAATGCAAAGTTCGGTCCAGTTGAGGAAATTATTACTCAGCACATGATTAGCTTGGAGCAATCATTACTTCAAGTATGAATGCAACTTCCTACTAGCAGTTTTGAAGGTTGAAGAAGCTAAATCAGTGAGCAAAGTAACCTGCACCTGTCAGTGAAGATGACTAACCTGCATTTACCTTTGAAGAAGCACTGAGCAACCTAAATCAATTGTAATTCGAGACCTGAAACCTGCTGAACCAGGGAGCATCACTTGCTGCTGCCGGTAGGGAGTGGAATGGATAAAATAGATCAGTTAAGAGATAACCATTCACTGCAGCTAAAGCCTTGAAAGCTGGAATGGTCACTTGACTAGTAAACATGCTACCTGAGTAGCTGGTGTAGTTAGTTAGTATAGTTAATCTGAACTTAGAGTAATCATTGTAATGCTGACTTGTTGCAACAAGTTTTTAGTTTCAACTTCAGATTTGGTCCTATATAATACTTGCTTCAGAACTCATAGATGCACGGTTCCAGTTAACACAGTTTTAGTTTTCAGTTTCTTAGATAATTGTAGAATTCTCTCTGCACAGTTCAAGTTCTTGATGGTTTAGTTTCTAGATTTCAGAGTTCTTGTAGTTGCTGTTTCAGACTTTGCTTCAATACAAGTTAGATTGTGTTTCAATACTACTTATTCTTCCATTGTTTACGACGACCCAACAACAATTGAGGTAAATTACAGAGGAACTCATACGTGCACCCAAAAATAGGATTTGATAGCTGAAAGTGAGGTTGATGCAAAATTTGAAGAATAGAAAAATTCTAGTGTAGAAGATGATATAGTGTAGAAAATGATATAGATTTGGAAGAGTTGAGTCAAATTTTGACACATGATAATTTGAGATGATGTTACTTCAATTTAACAAAAACATTGAGCTTTTAAAAAAAAGAATAATGTTTCTATTGAGATTCGGAGCGTGAACCTTTGGATAGGTGACAAGATCCTAGTGTTAACTTGAATGCTCTTATGATTAGAATTGAATCCCTCATTATCTAAAAGGGGAAGATCCATATTTAAAAAATTATCCCCTCAAGATTGTAAAAGAGTTTTAAGAATTATGAGTATAGTAGTGAGTAAGAAAATGTCATTGTCTTCCTTGAGAAAATACCAGGTATATTAATAGGGGTTTTGGACCTTATGAAATCTGTTATAAAATAAATGATAATAAAAATTTATCATATTTATGATATACCAACATGATAATCACAGTAATATATTACTTAATTAAATTAACAATATATTATGTCATGATAATTACAATAATATATTACTTAATTAGATTAACAATATATTATGTTGATTTATGATATAAAAGAATATTTATGATCTAATCAAACTGTCGGAATTGACAATATATTATGTTAATAGTCAGCCTAATAGTCAATGCTATTCTCAAGAATGTACACCTGCACGGCTACATTCACAAGCTCATCGCCCCACCAATACCAAGAGTTATGTTTGCGGACATCATGGAGCACCCAGTCATAACCTGTATTGTATGTTACATCGGTCTACCGGTCAGGGCCAGTCTTCAGGTTCATCGGACAAGGCTGGGAAAGCTCGTCTATAAAACATAACCATCGGTCGAACGGTCTGACGAATGAACTGTATAGGACTATCGGTCAATCGGTTCTACAAATAAATCACATTACATCATAAGAAACCATCGGTCGATTGGTCTCGCAATCAAACCATGTTCAGGGCCACCGGTCAATCGGTAACACAAACGAGTGACATTCTGAGACGAACCAGTCGATCGGCCTGCATATTCATCACGATTTGGTCCGCAATGGAATATCGGTCGATCAGCCCCACACGAACAGCACCTTAACCTAATAAAGGACAATCATTTGGCCAACCATCGGGTCGATTGGTCGATTAGTCTCTTAAGATTCGCGTAGCGCTTTATATGCGTCCATCGGTCGATCAGCCATACACGAATTATTCACTTGTGAAAATCAGGATATAACCAGCCCAGTCAAGCGGCCATCGGTCGCACGGTCAAACAACACCAGCTAATCAGATTAATTAACGTTAAACGAGTCAGTAATCTTGATTAGAGGGTCATTGGGTCGTGATTAAGGAACTCTAATCACAAACCCACACCGAAAACTATAAATAGGGCCGTGAGGATCTTTAATTCGCATTTATTACGGCAGTTACACTGATACACCGATCGGTCTTTTCGCTGACTTAAGTCATCGGAGCCTTTTAGACAGGTACCCCGATCGTCAACCCACCGATCGAGCAAAGGAGTGAATTTCTTGGAGAAGAAGTGATTGCAGTAGTGAGAAGAGGAGATTTGGAGAGAAGGAGTGAGATTGAAGAGGCTTTTAGTAGACTCTTGGTCCCTACACCCGAAACATAATCCATAATCTCTTGCAAGTTCGGCTCATCCCCTTTGTCGACGCATCAATTTTGACCCCACTGATCGCACTCTACGCAGAACCCTTCGACGTCTTTTCCTTATTGCCAACATTATTCACATTTGTGGTGTTGGTGTTAACGGATGGCACAGTCCATTCGGTTGACCCTTTGACTCCCTGAAGACGACCCAAGCAGTGATGACGACGATGCAACATCAACATAACCTCGACCAGAGGACTCTTTCGGACTAAAAACACCGACTATAGACATTATTACCTTAAAATAGAAGTTAATCAGTATGTGCAGAGCTCCGTTAAAAGAAAGATGAAAATGACATGCCAATGCCACCTATCTATAAGCAACGAAGGTCAATCGTCACACCTCTTGGATTGTTAGATTGAGGCGCATCCAACGACTGAAGATACCCGACCGGGGTAACACAAACCGATCGGGTCAGATCCAGGTTCAGTATATTGAAGGTAATTAAGTCGGTGATGAATAAAATTCCATTCAAATTGTATAAATAAAAGGTCTGCGTGAAGTAGCTGTGAAGATTGATCACTGCATTTAATACTTCAGTGCAGGACCCTTTCAAACTTAAGCCAGGAACCAAGACTTTTTGGAGTTGTTGACACTCTAATCGGTCCTTTAGAAGTTTTATTCACTAACAGAATAAAGTGAAGTTTTATCGGAAGGTGTTGAGTTTGGAGGTTAATGCAACGATAACCACGACAACAGAATTAATGTGTTTGGATAGAGTATTTTAATAAAATAATTTATTTTTTTGAAAAATTTAAATTTTTATATAATAAAATGTTTTGTTTGGATAGAAAAACTAAAAAACATTTTAAATGTAAGTATTTTTTTAAGGATTTCAATTAGTTAAATTAGTAGAAATTCAAATATCCTCGTTAAGACCCATGAAAATTAAATAATTAAATAATTAATTAATTAATAAATACGGGTAGTGAGAGCCATTAAGGCATTAACTATTGATTTATATAACGGAAGAGTACTAATTTAAAATGGTTGAGAGTACTTGGTTGTGTGAAAGGACTTGGGTTCAAGTTCAAGTCTTATATGTATGTTAATTGTGTGTTATTTAATTTATTATTATTTTTAATAATATGCTTGATCATGTTGAGTGATAATATAATCATAGAATTATATTAAATATCAAAATACATGAATTGGCTTGATGGTTTAACATTGACTTGGTATTGGCATGGCTGTGGGTTTAAGTTTTGGAGAACTCAAATTAGTTTTGGCTTGAATGTGAAGAGTTGAAGGAAAACCTAGATGCATGGGTAGCCAACGTTGACTGAAAAACGGACCATAAAGGAGTAATGAATGATAATAAACATTACCATTAAAAACTTAAATTTTTTTGTTTTTGGTAATTACCTATTGGTAAGGCACCTTTGAAAGGCAAGAAATTAGGTTAGGAGAAGGATTTTGCAAAGCTAAAATTGCACTCAGAAAATAGGACACGAATTTTGTTAGAGTGGCGAGGTTTGAAAGATTGCAATTTTCAAATTTGGCAAAGCAATTCAGGTTATGGGAGCTTTTACGCGCTAATTTTATTTTAATTGATTCACATGCTAAAAAGAGTAACCATACGGTACCTTTAATTTAAATTGGAATGACATGCTAAATAGGATAATTTCATGCGTCAATTAATTTAATTCTGATTGGTATGAACATGATTGATATTTTATTCCTTTTATTTTATTTATTGTTCTGGAAATTTCCAGAAATTGTTTGGTCGGCGATGAACTGCCACCAGACGATTCTTTCCTTTTTTAGACAATTTAAGGTTATTATAGAAGAACCACCTGCCAGATATAGTGAAAAAAATAGTCTGTCTGACCAATGTTGACTGCCCCTATCTAGAGTTGACTGGTTGACCAGCGCTAACTCGTTAACTGTCCAATAAGAGGCTGCCACGTGTCAAAGTAGTCTCTCTCCTAAATCAGATTTCCTTTCCGCAATTAGGGTTTGGTGGTGGTTCTGTGAGTGGTCGTGGCTGCCGCAGGTTCCGACAGCGGAGCTTTGAGTTAGACACTGCAGATCTCGCGAGCAGACCTGGTGCAGCCATGGTGGGTCTGAACGTGTGCGAGAATGGTGCAGGCCTGATGATGCCGGCGTGATGCGAAGACGGAGGGGCTGTGTTTTCCGGCGGTGGAGCGACGGTGGTGGTTTCGGGATGAAGGAGAGGAAGAGGCGCGAGTGCAGGTGTGACGGTGGGGTTTCGCGTGATGGACGACGTCGAGTATGGCGGCTCACGCGCGAGGATGGAGAAGTGTTGGTGCGGGGGTTGCCGGAGATGCTGGACTGTTCCGGCGAGCTCGAATGGTGCGACCATGGGGGATTCCGGCAGCGGGACGAGTGGAGAAGAAGGAGGCGCGACGGAGGAGCGATGAAGGAGATGCGGTGGCTGGTTCACGGTGGCGCGGGAGGTTCAGGTCCGAGCGTGGTGCGTGATGGTGGCCGCGGGACGCGCGGAAAAGACGAAGATGTCGCGGTCCACTGGTGCAGCAGCGGTGACGGGGTTTCCGACGAGGGCGCGACAGGCGACGGCTTTCCGGCAGGCCCAGTGGTGGTCGGACGTGGTCGTGGCGGCTGCGGAGTGTGGCGGTTGCGGTGCGTTGGTGCGGAAGAGAGAGAAGAAGGTGATTAGAGTTAGGGTTTTGATTGTGTGAAGGAGAGAGATAGTGATGAGGTGGCAAGTTTTGATTGGTGATTTGAATTAGTGGAGGATTGATGATGTAACAAATTGTGAGGGGCTATTTTATTAAGTGAAGGATTGCCACGTGGCGAAATATGATATATTAGATCTTAAGTGACATTAGGGGTGCAGCTTAACAAAAAGGAAGGGTACAGAACAGAAATTTAAAGTTAAATTACAGAAGGGGGTGTAAACCTGAAAACAGGGGGTGCAGATAGCTCCAGAACTGTTTTTTTTTAGAAATAGATATTCCAATTGTAAAAAGGGGGTGTAAAATTGAGAATTAGGGATGCATTCAGTACCTAAACTATTTCTCTCTAAAATTTCTATTTTGGGACTTAATTTATGAATTAAAATATTCATTATTTACACTCTTAAGGACCTAAATTAGATTATTGTTGCAATTATAAACTCAATAATATTCAATAATATAGTATGCAACTAAATACATTTTTTAAGCACGAAAATAATATTAAATTCCCAAAATTTAAGTATTGAATGTGAGCAAAGGTTCGACCCATCATACCTTCCAAGCGATTTGGAAGCAGGCAGCGCTTGGTGGTACGTGTTCCCCGCCAAGCGATTTTAGTGTAGCAGTATTGGTGTGATTGTGTGATACATATATATATATATATATATATATATATATATATATATATATATATATATATATATATATATATATATTATATATATATGTGTGTGTAATATGTTAGCTCTC
>Ga0214543_1011507_pt1 | contig 12359 bp, 6 predicted proteins | sample CNSS2metaG_FD_160094 | JGI IMG/M metagenome (GOLD analysis project Ga0214543, IMG submission 160094) | Root nodule microbial communities from cowpea collected in UCLA plant growth center, Los Angeles, California, USA - CNSS2 | ecosystem: Host-associated > Plants > Roots > Nodule | place: USA...
GATTTTAATATCTAAAATGCAATAAAAATATTAAATATTTTAAATTTAAATGTAAATTTTACAAATGTTAATATATATTTTTAAAATTTTAATAATTATATTTTAATTATATTTAAATAATTATATTTTATTTAACAATTGAATCTAAAAATTATATTCAATTAATAATTAAATATTATAATTTATAATTAAATTTAAAAAATAAGTAATAATAATGTCAATTTTAAAAATTAAATGGTTTTATTTTAACAAAATTTAGGACTAAATTAAACAAAAATAACGAATATAGGGACTGAATTGAACAAAAATAACGAATATAGGGACTAAATTGAACAAAAAAAATAATACTACCAGAAACTGACACGTGGCACAATTGTGACTTGACACGTGGACACTTTTTTTGAAATTAAAAAAAATTCAAAAAAAAAATTCAAAAAATTCAAAAAAAATTCAAAAGAAAATTCAAAAAAAAATCAAAAAAACCAGGAGTTGACACGTGGCATGTACTATTCAAAAACGTTAACTATTTAAACACCGTTAGTGAAAAGGACCAAATTGACCACAATTTGACGAAAATGAGGACCTAGTTGAACATAAAACGAAAATAGGGACCAAATTGAATAAAATCAACAAAAATAGGGACCAAATATATATTTAAGCCTATATTTTAACTTTTCTTAATAAAATTAAATTGTTTTGACTTGTTAATTAAAATGTATCATTCTATATATATCTTTCTTACTTTAAAAATTTTATTTCAATAGTTTACTCTTTGATTGACTTTTTCTTGTGATTCTTTTTATTAAACATTTGTATTTATATACACATAAAATATATATATATATATATATATATATAATTCATATTTAAAGGCTATATAATTTTGTAAGGGTGTTACAAATCAAACAACCATCTCAATCAAAATCTAGTTATAGAAAGAACATGAGAAGAATAAATATAAATTTGATTAAGAAAAATATAGAGAAAAAAAATTTCATAACAAAAATTCAAATTTTGTAATTCAAATAATCTCAAAATTAATAAAATTTAAATTCTTTTTTTTTTTTAATTTAAACAACATATTTTATTATCAAATATTTAAAATTCCCTGTAAGAAAAGTCAATTACTTTCTTAAAATTCTCCGGACAAAAACGTTGTACTATATTTTCTCAGGTTTATGAATTCTGAAGTTTTTAATTCACTCCATATCCAAAGTACTAAGTTATCAACTAGTTGAGTAAAAAGATGAGGATTTTTAAGGTTTATATAAACGAAAAGATCATAATAATTAAAAATATTACAGTTATAAATGAAAATAAAAATGTTACGAAACCAAATTATGCATTAATCGTGACAAAAGAGCTATAAAATAAAAGTAATAGACGAAACAATATCCATTTGAAATAGTAATACTATAGTTTTAGCATTTTTCAAAGGTTTTAACCCCGCTGGGTACATTACTGGCGGTTTTGCTAATCCTTGGAAAGACATTATCGACAGTTTTATAACCCTATTTACTTAACGGAGGTTTCGAAGTCCAATTACATCTTGATAGTTTCTAAACCTCCGCTACATTCTGACATTTTTTAAAACATTTACCACTTCCCAACATGTTTGAAGGTTTTAAACCCCTACAATTAGTCAATATTTTTCAGCATTTTTTTTCTTGGGATTTCAAATCTCAGTGGCGTGTAAAATTAAAAATGACATATCAACAAGAAACAAGTTGATCAAATTGATCTTTCATTGATATACACTTATATACAAGTTATAGTGTGGTAAAAACTAACATACTCTATCTTCAACCTCCAATAAGCTTTGGCTTATTGGGGTGATATCTTCCAAGGACTAAAATTTGGTAAAATTTACAATTACAACTCCACAAAAAGCAAGCATCTAACAAATTCTAAAAAACATTAGTAACATAAAATTTTCCATCGATCTTGTTCTCAACAACTTTCACAGTAGCAATTACTCATGTAAGGTTTACAACACTATGTTGTTTTCCTAGTAGCCTGAAATTTATAACATATTAAGGTGTATGAGGAAAAAAGAAAGCAACATTTGTAACCGGGATTACAATATAAGGCAATCATCAATGATTGTTAAATGTACAAGACAAGTACTTGAAAAACTAGAAAACAACATCGAATAATGGCGGTAAAGGTTGCTTGAGTTAGCCAGCAACCTATTCACCACATCTTTGGTCACCGTTTTGAAAGGTATATGGCGTTTGGAAAAGTGGTACACTCTAAATCCATTGAATAGTCTACTCTACAACATACCTATCACCACTTCTACAACATAACAATTCCTCCAAAATAAGATTTTTGAAAAACAACATCCAAAACCTCAAGTGTTATTGTCTACTCTAACCACCCAAGAAACAACAAATGTTAATTGAAGAAGAAAATAACTTTGCAATGCCACCCGTATTAGTGCACAAATCGAACAAGTCACATAAATCATTAACAGAAGCCAATCAATCAGTTACCTGACAACCAACTGTAAGGCCCACTTTTATTTTCTGTCCTAAATGTTTAAGGGCCTAGCCTTATCTTTTGGGCCCAAGGCCAGCCCATAGGGTGCCCCAAAACCCCCTCCCTATAAGGCCCACTTTTATTTTCTGTCCTAAATGCTTAAGGGCCTAGCCTTATCTGTTGGGCCTAAGGCCAGCCCATAGGGTGCCCCAAGACCCCCTCCCATCCTCTTGGTTTCCATTCTGCATTCTCTTTGCAAAACAGCTCATTTTCTCACTCTCTCTTTTCTCCAACAGAGCTCTATTAGGGTTTGGTCCCCATTCTTCCTCCAAGCTTAGTGAGTGTTTCCCTCCATGTATGTTGAGCTCCAACTTTCGCATTTCTTTTTCCAGTCCTTTTGCTTTGGTTCAAAAATGGGTTCTTTCCAGAACCTCACCCTCGTGTTGGTGTGCCTTTCTTTTCAGTTTTCTGGTGTTTATGGAGCTGTGGTGCTCTTCTGCTAGTGTGTAAACCACCTCGCAGTAGCTTTTGTTAAGGTAAGAGAAGCTATGGTTTCACTATTTTTCAATTATTTTGCCTGTTGGGTTTGCTTTACGCTATGGGTGCTTGATATATATATTGTTGGTCGTGTGATAATACATTGTTTGTGCTCATGGTGTTGTTTGAATCTGGTTTGGCATGGGTGAGAGCAGGTGGGTTCTGCTAAACTTGCCCAGGCGAGCTGGGTGGTCGCTCAAAATAAAAAGCTCTCGCTTAAGTGAGGAGCTCTCGCCTAAGCGAGAATAACAACAACCCATCCCCCTCTTTATTTCGAGGGCTCGCCTAAGCGAAGGCCTCTCACTTGAGTGAGATGGGCTACCTTGAGAGAGACCTCGACGTGCACTTTGTTTGCAATCTCGCCCAAGCAAGAGCTGGTAGCTTGAATGAAGGGTTTCTCTCACCTGAGCGAGTGTAACATCCCGTTCGGATATTACGAATTTTAAATAATAAAATAAGGAAATAATAAATAAACATCATTTATTGAAACATCGTTTCCCAAAATCACGGGAAAATTTAAAACTTTATTACATTATAAAGTATCTCAAATCCTCAATTTATAAAGTCAAATATAAAAATCATGTTCCATAATCCAAACGCTTACATAATCCATAAAATTCATAAGATAATAAGACTATGAATATAATTTTCCCAGTTAGCCTACACTTTGGCTCATTAGATCCACCTACAACATCATCTGCTCCAATGTACTGCGTACACGATCATCGCCAAACACAAGCAAATAAGGTGATCTAACAATAAAATAAAATATATACAAAAACATATATATATATATATATATATATATATATATATATATATATATATATATATATATACATATCACAATCACACCAAAGGAATTCCATCCTTTGATTCCATATCACATGGCCACCACCATGTGAACCGTGTTCTACGTCTTTTGATGAGTACCTCAAGGTGTCTTGCTGCCATACCTACCAGCCACAACTGGTAGAGCACGTGTGGGAAACCATGCTATAGATCACACTTTGTAACGCTAGGTGGAGTTCCCAATACGAATAACATTTGTAACGTCTCAAGACTACCAAACTCGTCAGCTCAAAACTGAGGAGGGCAATCTAATTGGACCCATCCGTACACGCCATAACGCGCACACTCACACCGGCAACACTCGCCAACCTGAGCCACAACTCAAGAGTTCCTCATGTTCATCCGCTATCCCGAGTCATAACTCAAGACATGCCATTCTGAGTCACAACTCAAGGAAGCCGACCTTCGAGATATCATCAAAATCTTGTAGACCACGCACATCCAAGCAAGCAAAAACCCCTTTTGCCTCAGCAATATCACCTGGCGCTGCTCACGAGTTGCCAGACGCAACACACTTTGAGATCGCCTTGCGGGGTACACGTGTCGCGAGGCGCTAAGCGCGTCGAACATACTAATGCTGCAAATATCGCCTGGCGGGACCACCCTCAATGCCAAGCACACACATTCCAAGAATCCATTGTAATTGACGCTATCGCCTGGCGATGTCAATTTTACCACCAGGCGCTACACCAGTACATGCGCAGTACTGGTTTAAAATCACTTCCAACCCGTTTCTATTCCTCATTTGAGACATCAAGGGTCACGATAAGTTATACCAATTTATTTGTATCACTTTTCAAGTGGCTAACCCATTATTAAGGTTCCTACTTCTATTTAAGTGCAACATCCCAATTATACTAAAATTAGGCTTTCTTAAAGTTAAGCTTATTCATTCCTAATATGCTACAATCCATTCATATTACTTATTTCTTAACCTTAGTTCTAGTCATTATAGCCACCAACAACCAATTACATGTCAACTCCTCCTAGATAGATCACAACTCCACTCACATTCCAAGTACTAGCTTTGCATCCGATTTCCATTCACTGCTACCTAAGTACTTACCAACACTTCAGTCATAAATTTGAACCCAATCAAAGAATAGGTCAAGTTTCTGGACCTCCTTCACATAGCTTTTCCAAATCCATAATTCACACTATACCAAGCTTTATATAAGTAAAGTCTTAGAATAACTAATACAACATCTGAGTAGACAACAATCATTCTCAATCCTCATTCACTAACCTCATCTATACCTCCCCCACGTCATTTTGCCATTAAATCCATCAAATTCTAAATTTAACCCAACTACTTTAATTCATGCCTTAGTGTTCTATCATTAACTATTCAAATATATCCCCAAATCCATTCTTTCAATTCCATTTGAGACTGCAACAGAACCCAAACCCAATATCTACCATCACAGCCACGTAGTGTAGAATCCACTACGCTGGCACGTGGCGGAAATGCAAGCACCGCCAGGCGGTGCATGAAAGCCTGAAAAAATTCTAGCTTTTCACTGCACCTACGAATGTCCAACAACTCCAAACCACCCTACATTGATCCTTTACCTAATTCCAGCAGTCAATCATTGCTACCAAGGTACCTATTCTCCAACCAGAGTCAAAATTTTCAAACTATCAACGCAATTCCAACATCAAACATTAATAAACCCGAAATCCCCAATTTGCCAAACCCTAAAAGATGTTCATATGAGTTCATCCAATTTAACCACCAATTACACGAATTTCAGGGATGCATGATGTCTAATCATTCGCAAACAATTAGAACTTGATTTCTCCCCTATCAGAATCCTCTCAGAACACAAAAACATCAAAATCGAGTCAATTCGACTCACGTCGCCTGATGGGTGTTCATCACCATCAGGCAGTTTATCAAGAAAAACCCAGAAATTGAGTTGCGGCTTGTGTCGCCTGGCGGCTAGGACCCTGCCAAGCGGTTGCTCTTCAGGAACCCAGAATTAGCATAGTAGTGATGAGTCACCTAGCGGGAGTTCATCACCCGCCAAGCAGTTTCTGGGAAAAATCCAGAAACCCAAAAATTTAACGTGAACAGCAAAGTAATCATGCATAAACAGATTATTCATCATGCAATTAATCTAAATTTGGTTCCTTTATTAGTTATTTTATCTCAATTTAGTCCTAATTTCTTTTTAAATTGGAACAATTTCATCTCTTCCAAATTGAAACCAAATTTAATTTTTATATAAATATTACAATGATATTTTTATCATACTAAACATATTTAACCAAATTAAGTTTATTTAAATTAATATAAATATTAGGTTTCCTCTCGTTCTGCAATCCCCAAATCGATGTCCTCCATTTTTTTCCCATTTTCGTTTTAAGGTTTTTACCCCCCTTTGACCAAGACGTAAAATCTATCCCCAAATCCAAAACGATTCTCCATCAAATGGATTACATTATGTTCTTAATAGATTAAAATTTTGATTGTTGCGTTGCTCTGACATGTTTTGACTAGTCAATCTTGTTTGTTTTCTACTACTTGCCCAAAATTGACTAAGAAAACCATACGTTTTTTAATAAAAATACAAAAAGAAACTTGTTGCTAAGATTCCCTACTGAAGTTGAAAACTAGAACTGTCAAACTGGGTCTGAATCTGTGGGTCAACCCAGCCCACCACGGGTTCGAGCCAGGTTGGGTTGAAATTTTTTTACAAATTTCGATATGAGTTCATTTTTTACACAGCCCACCAAGAACTCGACTCACCCAGGTTGAACCCGTGGTAAGCTAGATTAGCTCACCAACCCACCCGTAGATAAAGGGTCATACAATTTTTTTTTTAATTGGGTTGGGATTGGCTTGTTCTTTTTTTAGCCAACATATTGGGTTGGCAAATGCAAACCTATTATTTTTGTGATTTTGGTTTGTATTTAGGGTTGAACGTTATTTTGGATTGTATTTGGATCGTGTTAATATTTATTTAGATTTTAATCACAATTATAATTTATAAATTCAAATATAAAATTTTAAAATATTTTTATAACAATTTAAAATAAATATATTTACTTAAACTAATTTTTAAACAAATTCTAACATTTGTCTATAAATTATTGATATATAAATATTTGAAACAATATTTAAATAAAGTTCAATGCAAAATATACATTTAAATAAACTTAATTTTATTAAAATATCAATTATAATAATAAAAATACCATTGCAAAATTTATATAAAATATAAATTTGATATAGGGATGAAATTGATTCAGTTTTAAAAAAATTGAAATCAAATTGAGACACGATAACAAATGCAGGGACTGCATTGAGACTTTTCACATCCAATAGTGACATGTGGCACTACCAATGCCACATCATACTGTCTCTACCACGTGGCACAATGTCAGATTAACACGTGGCCTTTTTTTATTATAAAAATTAAAAAAAATTAAAAGTAATTAAAAAAATCACGTGCTGACACGTGGTAAATAGTTAACGTTGTTAGTGTACTAACGAAAATGACTTAATTGCAACTAATTTTTCAAAATAAAAATTCTATTGAGTCAAATAAAAGTAAGAAAACCTACTTGAAATTTCACTTAAAAAAAAAGGACCTCTATAAATATTTAACCTAATATAAATTAAAAAACACGAAAATGGAAACCTATTGAAAAAATGTGTTTGCTTCTATCTTTCTTCTTTGGTTAAAATACTCCGTTGGTCCTCGTTTTTGTAGCAAAATTTCAATTTGGTCCTCGTATTTTTATTAGTCTCAATTATGTCCTCATTTTTGTAAATTAGTATCAATTAGGTCTTTTCCGTTAGCAGAGAACTAACACGTTAAGTAGGTGCCACGTGTCAGCTCCTCTTTTTTTGAATTTTTTTTTTGAATTTTTTTTAAAAAAATATTTATGCCACGTGTCAGGTTTGTATTGTACCACGTGTCAATCTAATATGGTGACAGTTCAAATTATTGTATGAATCTCAATTTGGTCCTCATATTTGTTAATTTGATTTGATTTCAGTCCCAAATTTTTTTAAAAAACTTTAATTTCATATTCTCCAAATTTAGAAAAAAAATAATTTTTTAGTCAATGTAATGATGATACGTGGCACGTGGCACTTACTTAACGGTATTAGTCAAAAAAATTCAAAAAATTTAAAAAAACAAAAAATAAGGAGCTGACACGTGATACTTACTTAACGATATTAGTTCTCTGCTAACTGCAAAAAGACCTAATTAATACTAATTTACAATAGTGAAAACCTAATCGAAATTAATAAAAATACGATTACATTTTTAAATAAGGGAATATTTTAACCTTCTTCTTTCATTCATTCATACTTTAAATTGGCTCCAACTTCTCTCTCACTCCCTTCGGACCAAACTAACTTATCCTCGCTGCATCCCGACACTTGACAACGTTTCAAATTTCCGACATGGTAGAATCCAAGGAGAGAGCCACGCTGACGTGGCGCAAAATCCCGGACCTCAAATCCTCCCGCAACGACGTCGTTCCTCCGCTCCGAGACGGCGTCGCCGTCCTCCGCCTCGCACCTGGCAGTGGCGCACGCTGTAATTTCGCGAGCATGTCAGTGGCAGAAAGGAAATTCGAAAGGGAGTTCTCGCCGACGGCGGCTCAGCTTCTGCAGCACCCGCTCGCGTTCGGGGCATTGGTGCCTAGAGACGCCGCTCTGTTCTTCGCTGGCGCTATCGCCGGCGCCGCCGCCAAATCCGTCACCGCTCCCCTCGACCGCATCAAGCTTCTCATGCAGGTGCGAATTCGTTTTGTTTTTTTTCTTCTATCACCGTTTTCGCGGATAAGTTAGTGTCTGAAAGTTCGGTCAGTTCAACATTGCGCATTTCGCAGACTCACGGCGTGCGAGTTGGACAAGAAAGTGCCAAGAGAGCGATTGGTTTCATTGAGGTATTGAGTAATCGCAACTTTTTCCGTGTTTGGTTCTGTTTATGCACACACACATGTATTTATACTTATACATACAGACATATACCAATATTAATTTATGTAACTATTGTTGAATTTTATGAGGAGCATGAATTTGTGATATAATTTAAAATTATATGTTTGGTTCACCATGAATCCTTGTTTTAATTTTATATTAGTGCTTCTCTTGTTAATGAGTTTCGGTATCATGTCACCTTTGTAGAATTGGGTCATGTCTCGTTCAGGGAGTATTTTATTAGTAGAAACACAAAACCATGAAAAGATTTTCTAAAGCCAATTTGAAAACGAGAAGAAAAGTCGTGAAAAGATTATTCTGAGAGCAACAAAATGTGGAGTTGCTGGCTTATTCTTTGGCTATCGTTGATAAAATATTTTGTGTAGTTATCAACTAGTGGAAGTCCATTATTGAAAAGTGTGACAGTGTGACTTTTGTGATTGGTGCTTTTGTAAATGCTTAATGAGATCTGTTTGTTTGTTTTGGTCAATGTTTGGTTCATTTGTGGTGTTTGTTTAGGCTGTTTCCTCCTGAAAGCATGATAATTGTAGATATTGGAATATTTTAGGATTCTTATTGTTTTAAAAATCTTAATGAATAGGCTTGTGGTTATGATACTACAACTACTTGAGCTCAGTTAAATATGAACAGAATGGTATAATCCGATTTCAAATTTTTCTGTGTCTTCCTCTCTCCTTTTCCATTGAAACTCTAATTTTCAAATGTAGCTGTTTTATTAGAAAGGAAATGTTGAAATTGTGTCTATGATGTATGAATTATTTGAAATAATACCAGTGAAATTTTTGTTGGGGCTTACATTGTCATGATTTACAGGCAATAACTGTAATAGGAAAGGAAGAAGGCATTAAGGGTTATTGGAAGGGCAATCTCCCCCAGGTCTCTATAATTAGGAACGAATTTATCGGTAATTAGTATTTCTGTATGTATATTTTCTTATTCTGTTAGCTAGTCTTTTCATTTGTTTCAGTGTCTCTACTTCTAATGATTCCAGGTGATTCGAGTTATACCTTACAGTGCTGTCCAACTTTTTGCTTATGAAATTTACAAGGTTAACTGTTAATTATCTTTCATGAATTTCTTACAACCCCAATTATTGCATGTTGATGTCTAAGTTATACCTTTGGATTCATAGAAAGTATTCGAGGGAAAGGATGGTGAGCTCTCTGTTGTGGGAAGACTTGCAGCAGGTGCTTTTGCTGGCATGACATCAACTTTTGTAAGTAGTTAATTACGATGCTCAACCTTGTATGATATGCAACTGGTTTTGTAATGTTGTTTTGTTTCATCCAAGGGATTAAACCTTGTGTTTAAACACTTATGAGCAACTTCTTAATTATCAATATATGTATCTAACGTTGTATATGTCTTATATGTAGATCACTTACCCGTTAGATGTCCTAAGGTTACGATTAGCTGTTGAACCTGGTTATCGAACAATGTCAGAGGTATATAAACTTGTCTGTGAAATATTTTCACAAGATTTTCCTCTGTAAATGAAGCATGTTGTGGTTTTTCTAGGTTGCCTTGAGCATGCTAAGAGAGGAAGGATTTGCATCTTTTTACTATGGCCTTGGGCCTTCTCTCATTGCAATTGCTCCATATATTGCAGTGAACTTCTGTGTTTTTGATTTGTGAGTTCATTAGTAATCTTTTTGTCTTTTAAGAACATTGGATATGAGCAAGATATTGACATTGAATTATTGTGACCTTCTATGGACAATAGATTAAAGAAGTCATTGCCAGAGAAATATCAGAAGAGAACTGAAACTTCTTTACTCACTGCTGTTATTTCATCATCTCTTGCCACACTCACATGCTATCCTTTGGACACAGTACGAAGACAAATGCAATTGAAGGGCACACCTTATAAGACTGTATTAGATGCCATTTCAGGTTAGGACTTCTCGGATTTACCTTTTAGCATCAGCATGCTATAGTCACCTGACATGACAGATATATAACTATAATAACCATATTTATGAGTTTTTCTTATCTGCATCAAAATAATCACCATTGTTTTGCATGTCAAAGTCTTCTTCAGTATTATCATTACCTCATGCGTGGATTACATGCCATCGTTAGTTAGGCAAATTCATTATACTGTTATTAAATTCATTATTTCATTGATGCAGGTATTGTGGCAAGGGATGGAATTGTTGGCTTGTATCGGGGATTTGTGCCAAATGCTTTGAAAACCCTACCAAATAGCAGGTGCTTCTGATCTTCTATTTTGAATAAGTTTTCAATCTTCTTACTGCAACTCATGAAATTCCTTCTGCTGAATCTTAGTTCTATTCTTGTTGTGACATGAAGCACATTGTTATGATTAATTACCTGATCCAGTCCATGTTTATGTTTGCAGCATCAGGCTTACTACATATGACATTGCCAAACGCCTAATTGCAGCCAGTGAGAAAGAGTTTCAAACAATTACCGAGGAAAACCGCAACAAAAAGAAACCTCAATAGTCAATGACAATGATTCATGTTGTTGTACTCTTTTCTCAGTTCACATTCTCTGCTGTTTCTTTTAGTGTTCCTTTCCTAGGCTTTCAAAATATACCGACATTGATATATTTAAAAGTTTTTAATATATTATGAAAGCACAGCGGAAACTGTATCAAAATCATTAGACATCAGTATATTTTAAACGCAGAGCAGAAATTGCATACCAAAAATTCAGTAGAAAATCCAAATGTTTTCTTCTGCTGCTGAAGTTTTCAGGACCAATGCTTCGGCAATTAGAATTTGCGATAATTGCTTTTTTGTTTTGATAGCCAAATTTTCAACATTTATGAGTGTATACCAGCAGCCATTATCTTGTATCTTAGGGTTGGAAATTTTGCAGCACATAATGCTATACTTGTTTTCTGCTAAAAGTTTTTGTAGCTGTATCTTTTTCAGAGGGATTTTGCCAAACTGCATTTCGACATTCGTTTCCAAACACACATTGTGAAATGAATTTTTTGTCAGTGACAATAGATAACTTGGCTTTGTCTTTTATTTACTGCCTTGCATCAAATTCATCCTAGAATAGTATCTAGAAAATAAGGTATTGATGACACCATCAACGAATGAGCAATTCAAAGACAAAAATAATTTAAGAATAAAATGTTTTTTGTTTTTAAATTATTATAAAAATAAAAATTTTATATGTGAAATATTTTTTATATGAAAAAATATATATAATCTATACTTATATATAAAATTATTTTTTAGTATTCACATTTATTTTCTAATTTTATCCTTTAAATAATTTTTTTTAATTAAAATAATTATTTTATTAATTTTATTTTTTAAGTAACATTTTTTTATATTTAATTGATATTTTTGTAAAACTATTTACAAAAGAAATAAAAACTATTACAATAAAATTATATAAAAATAATTTGAAGTATTTTTACTAGTATATTATAATAGTTTATAATTTAGTATAAAAAATATTATTTTATTATTTTTTATGATATTTTAGCAAATATATATATATATATATATATATATATATATATAAACTTTAATTTAAT
>Ga0214543_1011509_pt1 | contig 12357 bp, 7 predicted proteins | sample CNSS2metaG_FD_160094 | JGI IMG/M metagenome (GOLD analysis project Ga0214543, IMG submission 160094) | Root nodule microbial communities from cowpea collected in UCLA plant growth center, Los Angeles, California, USA - CNSS2 | ecosystem: Host-associated > Plants > Roots > Nodule | place: USA...
CTTAGAAGATTGAGTGTTGTGCTGTTGCTAGGAAAGCTGGTCATCCTCTATGAGATTCAGGGGGAGTTCTGTTCATCTCTTGTGGTTGTTCAAGAGAGGTGTTTTCTAATCTTTACTCTTATATAATATGTTGTAATTTGATTATTATAGTGATTGAGTTAATCTCTTTGTTTAAGAGATTAGCAACTGGACGTAGGGTCTTTTGATCTGAACCAGTATAAATATCAGTGTGCATCATCTTCCCTTAAACTCCTTATTTATCTGCACTTGCATTTAAAGTAACTATTATTTTAAGTTAATTAATTAAAATTTGAGAAAAATTTTAAAAACTGTCAAGATTTTTAAAAATCCAATTCACCCCCTTCTTGATTTTTGACCATTGTTTAGTCATTCCGCTGCACGATACCAACATGTAGTGATTTGGTGTATAAATTCAAAACAATTATTTTAACATGTATATATATAAGTTATAATTAAACTTAGTTACTAATTTGGTCTCAAATTGGAAAGGACAAAATTGTATCGTTTTAAAGAATTTGGGTACTAAATTAAACGAAAAATTTAAATAGATGACTAAATTGAAAACAACTAGGGGTGACAAAACGGGATGGGCCCAACGGGCCAGCCCGTCACCCAGTGCTAAAAAGAACGGGCTGGGTTGAAGATTTCAACTCGTCAGCCCATTCTGGCTCGTCCCGTCCAGCCCGTCAACTTGACGGGCCAAAGTACGGGCCAACATATCCTGGCCCGTTGGCCCGTTTTAAAAAAATAAAATAAAATAAAAATAATTAAAAAGATTAATTTTTTATATTATATATTTTAAATGTATAAATATATAATAGTATTGTAATTTAAATCATTAACACCTTCAAATTAAGTTTGAATTATTAGTTATAATTGAATAATTTAATATGTAAATTTAATAATTATTTTAACTTATCTAATTAAAAATATTAACTAATCAATTAAAAGTTAAAATAATATTTTATTTTATTAAATATGACTTTAATAATAATTTATATGTATATATAAACAAATTAAAAAAAAAAAACAAATTGAAAAAATTAAAAACTAATTAAAAAAATTTTTAAAATTAAAAAAAAAAAAACTAGATGGGCCCGGCCCGTTTTTTGACGGGCCACATACGGGCCGGGCCAAAACGGGCCGGGCTAGCTCATTTGCCACCCCTAAAAACAACTATTACCACTGCCACGTGTCAGGATTGTAAGTTGCCACGTGACACGACGGTAAACTAACACGTGATAGTTTTTAAATTTTTTGAAAAAAAATAAAAATTTAATAAAAAAATTAAAAACAATTAAAAATTTCACGGCTTGACATGTGTCATGTGTGTTAACTCCAACTTAACAGAGATGATCATATTGAATCCTTTTAAATAATTGGGGTACTAAATTGAATAAACCAAAAATATGGGTATCAAATTGAACTTAACCAAAAAATTGGGATACCAAATCAGTAATTATACCTATATTTTACCTTTTGTCACTTCTGGATTACTTGTTGAAATTTTACAAATCATCCGAATAAAATTTCTGAAATAGAATTTTCGGAACATAATTTTTGGAATAAGAAATTTAGAATAAACTTTTTGCAACACATGAAATATATTTATTAACAAGCTAGAATAAACTCTTTTTTTCCTCCTCCTTTAAATAAGGGTAAATAAGTGTAACGATGGCAGCGAATGAAGGTTAGTTAGTAACGATGACAACAATAACGATAATTAGATATGTAACATGATGTCACATTGATAGGATAAAAAATGAGCTTGTCATTTAACGTATTATTTAAAGTCATTTTAATTTAGATGGATAATTCTCACATTGAATATGTACAATTATAGTTATGGATAATATCTAATATTTTAAATTGAATACGAGGACGGAGATGATTTAAAATATTTGTCTTGTTTCCATACTTATATCCATTCCAAAACCATATTTGTTTTCATACTCATTTTTGTTTTAAATTACTAAAATATCTTTAATTTATTAGGTAATTTAAGAAATTTGTATCAACTGTGACATCCCATTTAAATAGATTTCATACATTCAATTTTCATTTCACCCAACCATCATGTACAATTTCATGCCATCACTCATACCAAACAGACCAATTACCATGCATATATATATATATATATATATATATATATATATATATATATATATATATATATATATATATATCAGGTAAACATGCATATTCAATCATATAGCCAAACCACAGATAAACAAAGGGAAATAGATCCAAATCTGACCCTTTCTCTCGCTTAGGCTAAATGCCTTCGCTCAAGCTACACAGCAGTCTCGCTTAAGCTAGGTAAGGTTGCCTGAGCGAGCTCTACAACAGGGTCCTCTACGAGCTCTCGCCTGGGCGAGACTACCTCGCCTGGGCGAGGTTACTCTTCACCCAAAGTTAAAACCTCTCACCTGAACGAGAGTTCCCAAAGAGAGCACCAGTGGTCTCCTCGAGGACTCGCCTAGGCGAGCCGTTCTCGCTTGAGCGAGATGTGCATCGCTCAAAACCATACTTGGTCGCCTGGGCGAGAAGCTCAAGCAGAACCAGGGCGAGTTTCTGCTATTCTCGCCTAGGCGAAACAAGCTCGCTTGGGCGAGAATATCAGCTCTCGTCGTTGTTTCATGCATGCAGAATCAAAAATCAGCCAAACACAACCATACTAAACATTCAAATACAAGCCTAGGCACATTTAATCCATTTCAAGCGAAAAACAGAGATGAAATCCAATGCATGCCACAAAGACAATAGATCTAGCTTCCCTTACCTTGCTTAGATACTAAAACGCAATAGACCCGCAACTAAGAAGTATTTCAGCTCCAAGGGCTAGAGCAGTGAGCTGAAACATGGAAATCAGCACAGAACGAGGTAAATAAACGGAACCCTAACTGACCAACATGCTCAAACAGCGAGAAAAGGGGAAAGAATGGATCAGAAGCTCTAAGGTTCAGCTTACCTGGAAAAAGGATGGTTTTTTGCTAGCTCTGAGACGAATAACCTTGTGCCCTAGCAGGACACCTTGTAGGGGACCAGAGGGGAAGAGGAAGCTGCTATTTCTACTGCTGGCCTTGGGCCTACGAAGGGGCTAGGCCCAACAAATAAACTGAAAATGGGGCTTACATCAACTATTTTTTATTCCTTAGTTTTGCAACTTATGTATAAAGCACACATTTTATTATTTGTACTATTTTCTATAATTAATTCATCTTTATCTAATTGTTATTTGATAATCTTATTTAATATGTATACAAGAGTTAACTATGTTTTTTGTCCTTAGACTATAACACAACTTTGTTTTTCGTCCCTATATCAAACGTTGGTCCTCTTAGGTTCCCATACTTTATAAATGCATGGATGCAATCCTTCTCGTCTAACGATGTTAACTAGTGTTTAGTGTGACAAAAGACAAATTACGGTTCATCGACCTTGTAAGACATTAACAAGAAGGGAACTTGAGAACATGTGGACTGCATTTAACGTGATTTTTCATTTGTCACATGAAAAACTATTAACATTGTTGAGCAAAAAGGACTGCATCCATGCATTTCTTAAATATAGAGATCTAACAAGATTAAAGTTTAAGATAAAAATGAAAATTAAAATTGTGTTATAGTTTAGGATCAAAATCATAATTAACTATTTATACAATTATAATTTCTTTGATATTTGATATTGAAAAAAAGAAGATATGTATTCTTTTAATATTTGATAATATCAAGTTTCTTTGCTATAACTTTTATTTATGTAAACAAAAGTTATTTAATCAATATTTAAAAGTATTTGCAAGCGAAAGTATAAATATACTTATTTTCTTACGAGAATATGAATATATTTGTTCTCCTACTAGAATGAGTAAGAGATAAAATAAATTATACCTATTAAGTTTAAAAAAGAGAATGAAGATAAATTTTTAATATAAAAATGAGAATAAAATAATCAAACTTATTCTGGCCTCGTTATGTTGTCATTTTTCATGTTAATATGGGAATGATAATAAGGGTACAGGACCAAAAAGACTCAATTTGTACATGTATCAAGTGTTTACAGTTTTCTTGTTGCACATCCAAATGTTTTTCTGCACCTTCAAATTTTTTCAAATCTAAAAATACATTTTGACCATTTAAACAAAGCAATACAAATCACATCTCCCAAATTGATTTTGGATATTAAGTTTCAACAAAAAATATTTTCGGATGGAAAATATACTATCAATTATCGAAACATAAATATTGTCAAAAGTTGACTTTTTGAAAAAATAAAATTATATATATATATATATATATATATTCATATTTTTTTAATTTAAAGTTTATCTTTTTTAAATTTTATTTTTTTAGTTTAATTTATTTTTTAATACATTATAAAAAAACTATATATATATATATATATATATATATATATATTAATGTTTAATTTTATTTTTTAAATATATATTAAAATTACTTTAAAAGTAAATTAAATTAAAAATACCTAAACTTAAAATTACAAAAATATTAATTTAATTTAATTTTTTTTAATTTTATTTAAAGTTTATATTTTCTAAATTTTAAATGTTTTTTATTTATCTTTTATTTTTTCATAGTTCTTAATATATATTTTAAAAGTAAAATAAAATTTGAATTTAAATTATTTTTAAATTTTATTTCTAATTAAAAAATAAACTTTAAATTAAAAAAACGAATATTATATATATATATATATATATATATTTATTTTAAAATTTTAATTATTTTATTTATATAATAAATGTGTATATTTTATTTTAATTATATTTTTTAGTTTTTTTTGTTATTTATTTTTTTATGTTTTGAAATTTAAATTTACTTTAATATAATTTGTTTAAAAAAATTAATATAATTAAAAAAGGAAAATTTAAATGTCAATATATATATATATATATATATATATATATATATATATATTAATTTGAAGTTTTATTATTTTAATTAAATTATTTTTTAATTTTATTTATTTTATAAGTATTTTTATAATTTTTTATTTATATAATTAATATATATTATTTTCTATTTTGCTTGAATTTTTTTAATTCAATTTAAACTTTAAATTTTTAAATTTAATTATTTTTTCCTTGTTGTTTTATTATATATTTATTATATTTTTCACTTTAAATTTATTTTAATATAATTTGTTAAAAAATTAATAAAAGTAAAAAATATATATAAATAGAAAAATAAATATAAAATATATATATATATATATATATATATATATATAAATATATATATATATATTCCAAAGTTGACTTCTTGTATATATCTTTTTTATTTGGAAGTTTAAATTTTTTATCGGATCTCGATATCTCGAAGTATTTTCACTTGGAAGTCAATATTCAAAAGTAAATTCGGAAGTCAATATTTTCACTTGAAAGTCAATTTTCGAATGAATATATATATATAATTTTGTTGTTGGAAGTTGACTTCTTGTATATATAAATTTTTTATCAGATCTCAATATCCGAAAACATCTTACTAAGGTTGACATCTGAAAATAAATTTGAAAGTGCGATATGCGTAGTTTTTTCCAAATAGTCAAAGCACATCTTTTAGTTTTAAAAAAAATTTGGAAATGCCGAAAAAATCTTGGAAGTGGAAGAAAAATTTCCCAAGGGTCTTACTGTTCTGAACTTACAATATTTTGGTCTTAGTCCATGTCGTTCGCAGTTTCCTTTTATACTTTTTGTATTACTCGTTGATTTTCTTATTTTTGTTCTGTAAAACTGTAAAGCTACGTACAAATTAATTTTCTCATTGATACGGAAAATATTTCCCGTAATTTTAGTTTATCTATTTTTCTTTAATGTCCGTTTTATTAAATAATTTAATGACTTTTATTAAATATATATATATATATATATATATTATTTAAAACATTTTGTTCTGATATAATTGAAGTCATATGAGATCTGATGACTTTTTTTATTAAATTAAAATTGTGATATCTATGAAGATTTCAGTTTAATATATATATATATATATATATATATATATATATATATATATATATATATATATTTTATCCTAATTTTTTTTTAATTTTATTTAAAGTAAAGTAATATTTATTCTATTATATTTAATGACATTTATTTTTTCTTTTTTTTTATTTCATTAATATGATATTTGAAATTAGTTTAATTAGTTAAGTACACGATATAATAAAACAATACAAAATTGTAGTCATACTAATAAAAACTAGAGGAAAAATAAAAATAACTAAAATGAAAATACATATAAACATTTATCTGGGTGAATTAGTGTCACGATAAATTGTTGTTCAATATTATCATCATTTTGATCACCATCATCTTCATCATTTCCACTTTCATTATCATACCACTCTAAAAACATTATAGGTCGATAACAATCCATATGTAATGTTGGATTTTAAGCAGATAGTGGTGTGATTATAGAGGTTCCGAATATATTATGAGATTTACTTAAAAAGAAGTTAGGTTGAAATGGAAAGATGGTATATGTGGAAGTAATATGATGTATACATGAAGATGGAGCAGCCATGTTATGAATATTGTCCATGTATCCGAACATTTGAGGTGACCGAAACATGCCAAATTGAGCACCATATTGTTGTTGAAAATGTTGAGAATATCCAGAAGAAGATCCAATATAATCATATTGTGGAGGAGGTTGGGGATGTAGAGACTCTCGCAGTGCATTGTACTATTGGAAATATAATTGTTAATTTATTTTGAAAGTCAAATATTAGCATTTAAAATATAGCTTAAATCTTTCCAAAGGTTATCATTTTTGTAGTAGAATCTCAAGTAGGTCCCTTAATTTAAAACAATTTTAAAACAATTTATAAATTCAAATATAAAAACTTTATAAATAAAAAATTTATAAATTCAAATATAAAATTTTAAAATAATTTAAATAAATATATTTATTTAAAATTTTACAATTCAATTTATAAAGTTGTTATTTTTAAACCAACTCTAACATTTGTCTATAGATTATTGATATATAAATATTTAAAACAATATTTAAATAAATTTTAATGCAAAATATACATTTAAATAAATTATAAAAATTAAATTTGATATAAGGATGAAATTGATTCAGTTTTAAGAAAATTTGGGATCAAATTGAGACAAAATAACAAATATAAGGACTACATTGAGACTTTTCACATTCAATAGTGACACGTGGCACTGCCACATGGCACAATGTCAAATTGACATGTGTCAATTATTGTTATTTTTTAATTATAAAAAAATAAATAAAAATTTAAAAAATTAAAAAAAATTAAAAAAAAACCACATGCTGACACGTGACACGTAGTTAACACTGTTAGTGTACTACTAACGGAAATAACCTAATTGCAACGAATTTTCCAAAATTGGAACTCAATTGAGTCATACAAATGAAAAGACCTACTTGAGATTTCACTACAAAAATAGGAACCTCTAGAATGCTTTAACCTAAAATGTATTAGAAAATGAACTTACATCGTCGTCTCACAATGATGTTTGTTGTGGTGTTATGTAGCAAATATTATGTTGTATGTACCATTGCATAGATTGCCTTATCCTCATATTATTGTTGTTTGTTCATGTTGCCACTTAGAACTTGGAACATTTGTTGACCTTGTTTACAATCTACAAAACATTTACAAAGTTTATGAAGCTCAATTTCATCGTGTCTGAAATAAGGATTATTGGTCAATCTATACGGGTCTCAACTTTATTCCAAATTCTAAAATGCATCATAAATAATCAAGAAGGTCAACTACTACTCATATCCATAATAAAACGGATTAAATAACTAAGTATAAACCAAAAAAATATTCTTACTATCATAACAAAGGTCACAATACAGGAAATTGTCCATATAAATAATGTTGTTTCATTTTGAATTATTTATTTGCCCACTTTATTCAATTTTTTATAACAAATAATCTCAATTTTATTACGGTAATCTTTGTCATGTATTCAATTAATTAAATTAATTACAAACATCATATTAATTAAAAATAAAAAGAAAAAATAAATTTAATTCAACATAATAGAATAAAAAAAATTACTTTAAATATAAAATTAAAAACCAATTCAGGATAAAAAAATATTTTAAATTAAAGCCTTCATATATGTGATGACTTCAGTTTAAAATAAAAGAAAAAAAAAAGCTTTAAACTGAAGTGTTCATAGGTACGACGACTTCACGACTTCAGTTTGAACAAAAATTGAAATCGTCATGCATCATACGATTACACCTGAACCAACATAAATCTAAGTCTTTCCAACTAGGATGACTTTAAAAATTTTAAAAATCTAAATCTAAATCTAAATCCGACTGCACCCTATTTCGTAAAATTTTAAAAATTCAACCCCTTTTAGTAGTAATAAAAGTAAATTAACCCAGTTTGGTAACTAAACCATTAAAGTGATCAATTTTTTTTTCCTTCTTCTTATACCAACAATGCATTTGCTTATAAGTTTGTAGATGGAGTTCCATTTCCTGTGGTGTGAACTTTTCCTCTACAAGTATAATTCTTCTCACGATTTCAGCAAGAACCAACAAATTCTTTCTCGTGTTGTCTTTTTCTTAAGCTTACCTTATTGAAAAATACATTATAAATTATGTGATTTATAACATACTTTTTATTTTGTATTTTGAGATGTACAATTCAAAATACATTCCTTATTTTATATTAATAATGTAAAATCAGAATATAAATTTCAAATTGTATTCCAAAATATATAATCCATGATAAAAATTTGTATTGTGGATTCTATTTTGGATTAATCCAAATTAGAGATGTGTAGTTCTAATTGTACATTCTGGAATAATATATTGTTATGAATTGTATAATTCATAATACAATTTTATATTTTATAATGTACTATTTGAAATTATATTTCAAAAATATAAATTTGTAATTTGTCTTATGTATTATACATCTTGAAATAAAATAATATTTTAATTATATTACCTAGAATATCTCTTAGTTATATAATTTGAAACTAAAATTGAAAATTCTAAATTATAGGATAAATTTGGAATTTTAAAGTTTATGAAGGTACAAGTTAAAATGATAGAGGTGAAGGAAGAAATTATCCAATGGGTTTTGTTTACCTGATTGGGTCTTACTATTCTCGAGTCATCATATTTTGGTCTTGCTCCATCCTATTCGCACTTCCCTTTTACTTTATTCATCACCTACTAATTTTCGTATTTTTGTTCCATAAAACCGTAAAATCACATGCAAATTAGTTTTCATATCGAAACGGAAAATAGTTCCACAATTTTAGTTTATATATCATGCGTCTAATTTCCGTTTTTATTAAATAATTTAATGACTTTTATGAGTGGAATAACGGGTTAAATAGAATAACCTTAACGGTAATAGCTTGATGTTTAATATATATGCAGTGATAATATAAAAATTTAAATTGAATTAGTGAACAACAAATCGAAAAGAAACTAAATCTCAATTTTTTATTTTCATTTTATTAAAGAAATGGGTTAGATTATTGTGGCCAATGAGATTGCCACTTCATTGCTTTTTTTCTTCTTCAAAGTATTCACTTTCCAAAGCTTGATTCTCAACTAAATAATATCTTAGTTCACCAAACAAAACAAAAAATAAAAATGCGAGTCCAAAGACATGCAATTCTTTTAATTTTTTTACGTATAATTTATATTCCATAATCAAAATTGAATTTTCATGGTTTACTGTATACTTATGAGTACTGATAATTCAATACAAAAATAAAATAAAATGTATCAAACACAAAGTATATGGTAAGTACTTCCAATACTCATCTATGAAAGAAAAGAGAAAGAGCTTAAAAAATGTTACATCATCATGCTCTTAAAGAAAAGGAAAAGTGTCCACAATCAATTTCTTTCCATGTGAGGTTGTACTAGTTTTCATAAATCATTTCTACACCAACTAATCAAATTCACCATCATGTGATGAGTTATTAAAAATAATTTAATAAAAACAATGACTCAATATATATACAATATTCTTAATATTACTAATTTCTTCACTTTATTTTTATTTATTTTTTAAAATTATTTTTACTTTTTTTATATGTATACTATTTCTTTCCTTTCCTTTTTTCATTCACCAATGACATAAACGAAAACAATACAAGTGGTTTTTCTAAACATTTTAATGACTTATTAAAAGTATATGGTTGTAACGATAAAAAAAAGTGTTTGACTGGTAGCGTACCTCACTTTCATGCAATAAATACATAAATAACATTACCACAAAATTACTATCTACCGATTCGTACTAGTAAAATATATCCATAAATATATTTAAAAGTCCAAAATTTTGAAATTGTACTTTTAAAAAAAATTATCGTATTTATGCATACTATATCCAACCACCTTTTTGAGAATTCAAGTAGCTCGATGAGTCACGTATTTGTTTTTTAGAGTATTATTACTTTCCTTTTAATTTACTTGAAGTAAAATAAATTACTTGGAGTAATTTTGGAAATAAATATTTATTAAGGAATATAAAAAATATTGATAAATTAGGGAAAAAAAAGGAAATGAAAAATTTAATAATAATTTATTGATATTACCACACTAACGAGTATCACGGAGATGTTGGGAAGAAAAAACACGTAAAGGTAAAACAAGGGAATTGGAAGAGAAAAAAATAAAAGAAAGAAAGGAAATAGAAGAGAAGAGAAAAGAAAAGGAAAGAAAAAAGGGTTTGGCAGAACACGATCCCCACAATTCAGGGCAACCTTGTTTGGAGAACCTAAGTTTCAATACCTTTTCTCTTTCCGCAAGAAAATTCAAAATTCCAATTCCGCAAATCGAGAATTCCCTCCCTTCTTTGCCCTTTCTCTCTCACTCTCTCTCTTTTTCTGTAACATCGTAATCGATCAGTTGAAAGCTTAGAGGAGAGTGAGTTGGAGAAGGTTCTGGAAGGATCCATCGATGGCGGGGTACAAGGCTGATGACGAGTACGATTACCTTTTCAAGCTGGTTCTGATCGGCGATTCCGGCGTGGGGAAGTCCAACCTGCTCTCGCGCTTCACGCGGAACGAGTTCAATTTGGAGTCCAAGTCTACCATAGGAGTTGAGTTCGCCACCAAGAGTTTGAATATCGATTCCAAGGTTATCAAGGCTCAGATTTGGGACACCGCTGGCCAGGAAAGGTCTATTTTCTTTTCAATTCAATTACTCTTTCTACAAACTTCGATCTGTCATTTTCATTGGAACTGCTTTCTTTGCTGCTGCTGTTGTTTCTTATTACTGTTTTCAAGTGTTCGGATTTTGATGTTGGACACCGCTTTGATTCACTGTTTTGGTTGCTTGATTTAGTCGATTAATTCGATAACGTTGTTGTGAAGGATTGGAGTTTTGTTGCTCTGATACTGCGTTTGTGGATTTGTGCGATTTGAGTTTGTCTATATATGGAATTGGAATTAGGGATGTTTTTTTGTCAGTGTGACAATAATGCATGGACATCGTGAATCAATGTTTAGTGGTTTGAAAAACATGCAAAAGCGCGTCCTAACATCGATTGATTTATTGGTTTGAGGAGATACTTTGCTGGGCAGTTTGTTTTCTTGGAATGTCATTTGGTGATATTGCTAGGAAAGGGCTGATTGTTTCTTATAGTCCTTGTTGATATAGTGATGTGAAGTACGACAAGCTCTTAGGAGTTTTTATTTTTTATTTTTTGTTCCTCTTTTAGCATAAGGTCACTTGTGCAGTGTATATTTGGAGTTCTGATAATGCTTCAATTGATAAAAAGAACATTAGATTGGTTGTGGTAACAGGTTATTTTCCAATTGACCATTTAAACTGCTTTATTACATCATAAATTGTTTAATTTTTCGTTGCTCACCTCCTATATTGATTTGCATTATTCAAATTTTTGTTTATACTTGAGAGTGTGTGCGTGTATGTATATATTTCTATCGAAGTCCTTAACCCCAAATGGTGTGTGAAGTGAGTGACTGACCACAAAATACTATTGCAGGATAGTGGGATGACCGCTATTTCTTAAAATACACTGCATAAATTATGCTGCACTCACATTCGTACTAAAAATAATTATAAAATCTAAAATTAAAGATATTCATATTAGTGATCAACTGTCAGCATTTGATGGCTAAACAAGGCTTAAATGGTGATGGCCTGGCCAGTACAGTTTTGAGCATGCTGGAAACTGGGTAGCAAATATGTGTGCTACTACTAAACTGGCCAGACATAATGTGTGCTGCCAAAAATTTTCCAGAGAGAGATGGACTTAATTGGGGATGATGAGGCTAAGGTTCCTGATTTTGCAGTGCACAAATGATGA
>Ga0214543_1011510_pt1 | contig 12353 bp, 8 predicted proteins | sample CNSS2metaG_FD_160094 | JGI IMG/M metagenome (GOLD analysis project Ga0214543, IMG submission 160094) | Root nodule microbial communities from cowpea collected in UCLA plant growth center, Los Angeles, California, USA - CNSS2 | ecosystem: Host-associated > Plants > Roots > Nodule | place: USA...
AAGAGCAAAATGAAAGAAGAAACAAATAAAATGGAAAGCATAGAAGATGGCAATAGATGAAGCACGCCACTCATAAGGGGGGATCTTAGCCAACCAAACCCTAGAGATGAGTGATGGTGTCTCCACTTGCAAGCAAGATAAGACAAAGGTGAGTTCACTTCATGGAAGGAGAGCTCACGAAAAAAATTGTGGTTGAAACATAAGGTTTATAACTTCAAATGATCAACCCTTTTACAAGACAAGGAGCCCCCTTTAAATAGAAGTTCATAGGGGTCCTTTAGCAAATACATAAACATGAAAAGGATTAACAAGCAAACCCTAATATCCTAAGCCATAGCAACTCTCGGCCAAAAGGAGAGCATGTGGTTGGTGGATGTATTCCCATGAGGATTCTAGGCCAAAAGAGGAAGGAGACCAAGTAGCCTTCTAAGGAATAAACCAAAAAGGCAAAAGGAGACAAGGTACATGTCTACTTTTGCTTTTACTTTATGCTTTTTGCTTTCCTCTCTCTTCCATATCATCCATATGCTCCAATCATCATGTGCCACCTAGCATGCTCTACTTTCTCTTAATTACCTACAGAACAAGACAAACAAAGATTAGTATGTCAGTTTAAGTTAAGCTAATCTTGGTCAAAGGTCAACTTTGGGTCAAAGTTAACAAGTTAACCAAAATAAGTCAACTAAAACCAACTTAGGGAATTCAAACTAAAGTAATGCAAAACAAAGATAAAGGTGATGGAATAGAAGACTCCCCTCTAGATATGCTTCTAGTGATCCTTCTTGAGGGAGCTTCTAAGGAGGTGGCATGGTTGGTTACGCCTTCATCATCCTCCCCTTCTTGGAGAGAATTCGACCACGAATTTTTAAACCCTACATCAAAAGGAGAAAGGTCACAAACATTGAATAAGTTACTTATGTTGTAGCTTAGGGTAAGTCTAACTCATAAGCATTGTTGTTAATCCTCCTAATGACTTGAAAGGGGTCATCCCTTCTAGGGAGAAGTTTAGACTTCCTTTGAGTAGGGAATCTCTCCTTTCTCAAGTGAAGCCATACCCAATCTCCCTCTTGGAAGATGACTTCCTTTCTTCCCTTATTACCATCCTCTTGTTGTTTCCTAACTCTCCTCTCAATGGTTTCTTTGACTTGCAAATGCAAATCTTGGATGTACTTGGCTTTGGTCTCACCATCTTGGCAAGTCCATGCCTCATGAGTGGGTAGGGGAAGGAGGTCTAAAGGGGTTAGGGGATTGAACCCATACATAACCTCAAAAGGGGAATGAGAAGTAGTGGAATGCACAACCCTATTATAGGCAAACTCTATGTGGGGAAGAAGTTCCTCCCACTCTCTAATATTTTGCACTATCATACACCTCAACATTTGCCCTAGGGTTCTATTAACCACCTTGGTTTGGCCATCACTTTGGGGGTGGAAAGTGGTGGAGAAAAGAAGCTTGGTGCCAAGTTTCCCCCACAAAGTCCTCCAAAAATGACTTAGGAACTTGGAGTCCCTATCACTCACAATGGACTTAGGCAGACCATGTAGTCTCACAACTTCCTTGAAGAAAAGATTTGCAATATAAGTTGCATCATCAATCTTATGGCAAGGAATAAAATGGGCCATCTTAGAGAATCTATCCACAACCACAAAAATGGAATCCTTACCTTTTTTTGTCCTTGGGAGGCCTAAGACAAAATCCATAGAAATGCCAACCCAAGACTTGGAAGGGATGGGCAAGGGGGTATAAAGACCATGGGGTTGGACTCTAGACTTGGCTTTCATGTATGCTATGCAACTCTTGCAATGCTTATCTACATGCCTTCTCATGTGAGGCCAATAGAAATGCTCTTTCAAGACTTCCAAAGTCTTGTTTGGCCCAAAATGCCTCATCAAACCTCCCTCATAAGAAATGAATTTTGTAACATTTGACTTCGTACTACTAAAAGATTTAGTGGAATACTTAAAAAATAGCCTAAAAAGTGAAATGAATACTAAGATAATTCGTTTATATAGATCGTTTCTAGTCCAGCCCAAATATCAAAATGACATTGCCATAAATATATAAAATAGTATTTCCATTTATTAATCAAAAAAGGAGTATTCTTTAAAACCAGAATTGATTTTCCTTGATATCTAACATAATGGATGAAAATATCCTTAAAGAAGAAGAAAGTATATGAACAATTCTTAGTAGATACTTCTACAAGATGTTTTCTTTTTTCATAGAAAAAAAATTCGCTAAAAAATCGCGAAAATGTTTTAACTGTAGCTGAGAGGATTTGTTACATAGAAAAAGAAATATAGATTCATATTCCCATACATATAAATTATATAGGAACAATAAAATTCTTCGATTCCTTTTTGAAAAAACAAGTAAAAATTCATTTGGGGAATGCAAAGTCTTTTACCCTTGAAAAGATATTGATTGAGAAGGTAAAAGTCTTTGTAAGTCCCTTGGTGGCATTCACTAAGAATGGGGAGAAATCAACATTCTTTGGATACAACTCCTTAATATGATCAAAACTAAGAAATTTAGTTTCAAGAATGGAAAGGAGGGAATGCCTTCTTGAAAGCGCATCCGCCACAATATTAGCCTTTCCTTGCTTATGTTTGATCACATATAGGAGTTGCTCTAAGAACTCTACCCACCTAGCATGTCTCTTGTTTAACTTGTCTTGGCTTTTCAAAAATTTGAGTGACTCATGGTCACTATGTATCACAAACTCCTTTGAAAGAAGATAGTGTTGCCAAATTTGCAAATCAAACTTTTGGTTGTTGGAGTTCTCACTGCCAACAATTCAGACTCCATTCCCTAAATATAGATGCTCATTCAAGAAGCAATCAAATACAATAAAAAGGCAAACAATAAAAAATAGAAAACACAAATTTTTTGAATAAAAATACTTTGAACTCAGCGAAAAACATGAAAGAGGCTACCTTGAAAAGATTTAGTTGGAATCATATTTATGAAGAATGACGCAACAGGTTTAGGTTTTCAATGAATATTATTTTCATTCAAAACCCTTTTCTTTTGTCGTTTCTCTCAACCAATGACCTCAGCTGGGATCATGGGATCACTATGAAAGAACCAATTTACTATTGCTGTCTCTATCCCAACTCTTCATAACAAAAATTTAGTCTTGATTAACGTAAATGTTAAGGAGAAACTTGTTGAATGATTCATTATTTGTCTATACATTAATTAAATGAATGTAATTATATATTAGACAAATTTATTTATATATATATATAATTATTTTATTTATTATTTAGTTAGATAAGTGCAACAATATACATTAAACAAGTTTGTTCACATATATTAGATGAGTCTATTAATATACATTAGACTACTCTATTCATTATCTAATTAGACAAGTCTTATGATACATATTAAATAAATCTGTCAACATAATAATTAGACAAGTTTAACAATATACATTAGATGAGTATATCAATATATTAATTAGACATTTTAACAATATCTCTTAAACAAGTTTGTCGATAAACTAATTATGCAAATCTAAATATACACATATTTTATATTTTTGCACATACCCTATCTTTTCTATTTTTATAAAATCTACTCTTTTTCTTTATCGGCAAAAATATTTTACATACATGTTAAGTTCTAATTTATAAATCATTTTTCACCTTAATTTTATTCAAATCTTAATCATAAACTTAAAAATATTTAGTATTTTTTTCCTCAACATCTAAATCTCTTTCAATATAATATATATTTACTAAAATAAAATAAAAAGATACAAACAAACTCTTGCGGAGGCTAAGTTTTCTTAATAATTTTTTGATTGGTTTAACAAGGATTCGAGTAAAATTACTTCATATTTACTTCAAATTTGAAAAAACAATTATCATAAAATTAATATGAAAATTAAATATAATACATATAATATTTTAGTACAAATTTGTATTAGTATAAATATTTAAAATAAATTATAAATATGTTTCTAAATTATATTCAATTCATTCACCATAAACTACGGTATAAGACTTTAATCTTATTTTATTTCAATAACAGAACTAATTATAAAAATTTAATAATAATTATAAATAACCTTGGTAATAATTTACGATGAGAAAATTTTAAAATTCTAAAAAAATTTACATAGAAAGTGTTTTCAAATTTTTTATAAACAATATTTTTTTGTTATTAAGAAGATGTCTGTGTTAGTATAAGTTTTTGAAAAAAATTATAAATATGTTTGTAATCTATTTTTACTTCACTTCATGATAAATTAAAATGCAACATTTTAATATTATTTTATTTCAATTTTAAAAATAATTTATGGAAGAATATTTACATGATAAATATATATTTAAAAAGTATTTTGGTATTGATTCAATAAATTTCAATATAAATATTTATAACAAAATAAAATAGTTAAAATGAATGGAGTTTATATGGAAAAAGTTAAAGTTCATGTGTGTACTTTGGTTATTTATAAAGTTAATTAAGAAGATTTCTATAAAAGTTATACAAAGGCCAGAGACAAATGTTAAAGAAGTCTCATGTCATCATATTAAGTCTAAGAGTATAACTTATTATATATATATATTTATCGATCATCTTTACAAACACACATTTTCTTTAAGATGAAATCTTGCATGGTATCATAGTTTATATAATAGTGAAAAGTCTCACATCCATTGTTTTTACATGAATTAACTAGTCGACGTCGACAACGAGGTAATATAAATTTAATCAATATTGTACCGCATCTAACCAAACTTGACCAAATAAATAAACAATGTATATATCAAGGCAGTCAAGTATTCAGTCTTGGCCGAGTCAGCCTAACTTGTACCGGTTTTAACCTATATCTCTAGAAGAATAACCTATACTTCATGTAACCTCAGATAAGTAGTCGGTCCAGGCCGGCTACTCTAGCAGACCCGATAAGATTAAAGCCCAGGCCGACAACTCCAATAAACTTAGTGAAAATATAATTGGACAAAATAATGATAAGTATAGGATAAGAGTAGAGGTGTCAATTTGGCCTATTATATAGGATTTGATTATGTTCTATGTGGATTGAAACAAAAAACAACCCAAAACAAAAACACCTACTGAAAAAGTCCACAAGATCTAAAAGTCCACAAAAGTTGTCGACTCATATCAATCTTTGACCTTGACCAACCTATCTAGATCCTCAATTAGAGACAACTCATTTTTATGAATATTTATTTCGATGGAATTATACTCACCTTAATCCTAGCCCTAACCCGCTTGATGGTGGATTTTGGAGGTTGAGATTTTTTTTCAGTCCTCATTTGGAAGTTCCTAAAAAGAGACTTATTTAAATGTGGATTAGAACTGGTCCATGGGTCATTACCAAATTAACACCTCTAAACAATAAGAGATAAAAGCCGTGATTCATAAACAACTGAGTGTGACTATCAATTAAGCCCAACGAAAACATTCTTCTTGTTAAGATAACTTTCACTTCCAATCATATCTCTCAAGCATCACTTTTTCACCATTTCTACTAAAAAAGTGATCAAAACCCATATACATGTAGATCGATACAAGCAAGACAAAAAAATTGTTAGATATTTGAACCTGTGTTATCAAGTCCACTAATAAAAAGTTGGACTTGTTAATTAAAAAATAATTTACAAACTTAGATGAAAAGGATTTAAAATAATTTTACGTGCATGATATGCACAGGTAAAAAGTCTTTGAGTGATGGAGTATTAATATTGTTTCCTTCTATAAAGTAGTATTGATTCACATGAATAAATTAGTAGTTGTTATTTTAAATTTTGACATAATAAATTATTCAGAATAATCTAAAATATGAATAGTTTTTTTTAATTATCATGCTTATGAAATAGTTATATATTATTACATAATGACAATTATTGAATTTGTTATAATGTTTAAATCATAGTTACCAACTATTTTTTAATTGAATTATTATTTGTAATAATTTTAGAATTATTATGCTTATGAAATATTTAAATTATTTTTAATTGAATTAATTAGCTTGCATTTAACTAAAGAACTACATATTTCAACAATTAGCATTGAATTAATTAACTTGCCAACATAGCATGATATACACTTTATTTTATTTGTTCTGAATTTACGGATATGTGACTTTTTTTCGCTCTAACAGATTTCGGATTGAAATTTTTCTATGGTTGATCGTTTTTCATTGAGGCTTGAGTAAATATTTTTTCTGTTTGTGTTTTTTATGTACACAAGGAGTTACATATAGAAAGATTCTAACATTTGTAATGATATTACGTTTTCTTTAAGCATATAATTCCATTATTAGTGTAAGGACATTTATAAAATTTATTTATACTACATAGTTCACTACGTTTAAAGAATCCTAAAATAGATATTGTCCGAGTTTGAAATTTGGTATTTTGTAACCTTCCAACAACTACGACCTACCCTATAACCCGCCAAACCATATCCTAGCACCCTAAGTATTCACTTTTGTTACCGTATTCCAGAAGACCTAATTTAATTTAAGAAAGGGTGAAATATGTTTTTATCTCTTAATTTTTTAACTTTCAGTGAAAATTAGATTTAATTCCTCTTTGAAACTTTGGTTTAATTTAATCTCACATTTTTAAAAGTATGTGGATTTGGTCATTTTTCATCTAACATTGATGTGAAAATATGTCAACACGGTGTAAACATCAAATGTTATCCTAAATCATATTTGAAACGTCAAATAAACGTAACAAAATTAAATTTGGTTAAAAAGACTAAATTCACACATTTCTAAATATGGGAACTAAATTGAGTCAAAGTTTCGAAGAAAGACTAATTTAAAGTTTCACTGAAAGTTAAGGAATCAAAAACATATTTAATCCTTTTTTTTTTCTACAAACCTCATCCTTACATGAAAAGAAAATGGTTAATTTAAATCAACCAAAGAGTCTTTGGTGTCTGTTTATGTTTTTAATCTTTGTAACAAACTCTTAATTCAACATATATACTTTATTCTTGTAACAAATTCTTAATTCAACATAGATATTGGATTATCTTGTGATCGATATTAGAACACAGAAGAAGTTGTGACAGGTAGGGCTGGGGCAAATATACCAAACTGCACTGCACTACCAAAAGCTGCACTGAACTAAAAAAAAATAGTTAGCATGAACTGTACTGAACTAAAAAATAGTTCAGACAAACTGAACTGAACTGTTTTTTTGTCTAATAAACTAAAATGAACTGCACTGCATTGAACTGTGCTGCATTATAATATGAATTGAACAGTTGTATGAACTGCACTACGTTTGAAATATGCTTTACTAGTTAACTTGCAAAATCTCCTGATGCATTCAATGTATTTTCACTTGTATGTTAAAATCTGAAAACTGAGAATGAGAATCTCAAAAATATTCTAAAAAAGTTAATGGTCTCAACTTGATTTTTAAGATAATTATTATAAATTTGAAAATTTTGCTATATTTGTATAATTATAATATTTTGATGCAGTTAACTGAGTTCATGAAGACAAAGTCCACTAAAATATTTTTGTACCCCCACTAAAATGTGCATATGCTTTAGAAAGCAATTAATTCAAAACAAATATAAAAATAAACCACCAAACCAGATAGCGAATAGATTATAGGAGTAACTTATCAATTGTAACCCAGTAAACGGTGAGTTTGGGCATCGATGCAACAAAGCGCAGTTCTGTGAGTTTGGGCAGCGACGATGCAGTGGATAGCTTAAGACAGTAGACCAATGTGAATTCGGCAGCTTCTATTAGTGGACAACGGTTACAATTATTAGACAATTAACTGAATTTAATTTTTAGGGGTTCAGTTTTTTTAAACTGAATTATAAAATAGTTTAGTTTAGTTTTTATTAAGTGTAGTTCAGTTCTTTTAGTTTAATTTACTGTAGTTAATCCAAAGTTCAGTTCAATTCAATTAATTATGGCCAGCCCTAGTGACAGGTGACATGAAATAAAATCTTGTCAAATTCTCATGGAATTCAAAATAGGAGAAATATCTTGCAGCAAGTATTTTTCTATGTTTTTTTTTTTTTGTAATTCATAAGTTTTCATTTTGCATTTTGGAATGTTGATATTTAGAATGAAATTTAAATTTTGGTAAAAAAAATGTAGAAAATGCGAGAAATTAAGAAATTCAGTTTATGACATGATAGTTGTTTAGTGTTAAAACCTGATAGTAATTACTTCTGATAGTAATTACTTCTTTATGGGCTCAACATATATGACCGCAATCAACGCAAGGCACAAAAGACCATTGGATGAAAGATTATGATATTTATTAGAGTTTCGTTAATTACTATAAATAATTTTGGACCCAAATGTAGTGTTATCCTATCCTTATTTATATCACTTTAAACAGTAAATTAGGGTAATGAATGAAAATAGTCGGGTTTGTTATTTCTGTCTTTTATGTTCAATAATTCTTTCTAGGATAATGATACATGTTGTCTAACAATTTCCTTCTTTTAAATTGAATAATGCAATTTTGAATCATACTTGATAATTTACAATCCATTTCAGCTTATATCAATAGTGTTCATTTTATTCTTGAATTTTTACTTGAATGGGCTTGTGCCAAGTAGGTTAGGCCTAGTGCAAAGATGATTAGAATGTGCCAATATCCATATTAACCTTCATATTATTTAATAACAATTGTAATTCTGAGATGATTTCTACGATCATATGTGATCTTGATTTTCTCTTGCCCACTTCCAAAATATAATATTGGAGACAAATATATGGACATGAGTGAATTATCAATATTTGAATCTAAACTCATCTAAATACTTCAAATTTTCAAAAAAAAAAAGTTAATAAATTCATCTAAATCCATTCAATTTCTTTTCGTTTTAGGTCAAAGCAAACAAGTGTTACAAGTGAGAATTTCTCTCATAACTCTTCTTGAAATTTTTTTCTAACAAAGTCACTAATAAAAAGACTCGCTTGCCATGAGAAAAATTAATCAGTACAAAATTTTATAATTCAATAATTTTTTTAATATGAAATATCTTTTATTTTAAATTGGATACTCAATAGATTATAACTTTTACTATTTTTTTCTCTATAAAAAATATTTATTTACATTTCATCTTTATTGTTATTTAATATGGTTATTATGTCTTCAACAAATTGAGAACTATAGGGGTTGAAAAAATTGGTATATAAAAAGAACTAAAATCAAAATATTTAACTCAGAAGGTAATTTTAATAATATTACCATGTATTAAAAAAATGTTACATATAATAATAAGACATAAAAATTAAGTAAATTTATTTTTTAATTAAAAATACTCTTACAGCCCAGTGTTCAATAGGTCCTAAGGGTCTGGGCTAGGGCCCAGACCCACTTACAGCCCAAACTAAAGCCCAAGCCAGGGCCCGGCCCATGGCATAACCAAACATGATTAATACTCTATAAATACACGTGGACCCCAATAATTAAAGGTACGCATTCATTACTCCATTAATCAATTATTTGACCCTTTGAGAGCTTTGACTTACTTGAGCTTCGGAGTCCCTTCTGCAGGTAACCCCTTCTGGGTCCAAGCCGACATGTATCAACCGGGAAGAGGCCAACTGAGGAGATAGCGGACTACATGGGTAAGGTGACACTTGTGCCTAACTTATCTTGTTTGTTCTCTGCAGGAACAATTGGCGCCCACCGTGGGGCACGAGACGAACACCTTTAGTACCCATTTTTCTCCGAAGATGGTTTCCACGCGCAGTAGAGCTGGAGTGAACAAGCAGGCGGATGCTGGTCCCTTAGGACCTATTGGCATCACCCCGGACCTAGCCGCCATCCTGGACGGCCAAGCGAAGATGCAACAAGAACTAGCAGATCTGAAGAAACGTAGCGCTGATGAGATGGAGGCGCTGCGGCAAGAGAACTCTCACCTTAGGCGAAAGATCGAAGTTGATCCCACCCTGAAGGGAAAGGCCAAGGAGGCGTCTGAGGCTGCAAGGTCCCCGGCCTTCCAGCCCATAGAAGAGGAAAGCGAATACAACCCCACCCCTCACACCTTCACCACCACCCAACAAACACCCATTCCCTCCACCCATCCCACTAACTTCCCATCCACTCAACCAGGGCATACTACAGCCCCAACCCCTGCTGCTACTCTCCCCACCACCCACATCCCCTACAACATACCCACCACTGATGAAGGATTATCTTGTTCCTTTTTAAGATTATTGAATATGTTGTGAGTTGATTAAGAAAGCTAAGTGAAATCCCCACTGGACATTAAGATAGCAAGCTATCTAGATGTGAAGGTTCCTTTCACAAAGCTCAAGAGAAGAAGATGATGGATTGATTCAAAACAAAAAGGAAATGGAAAGCACATAAACCATAGAAAACTAAGAACAATTAAAGGAAGAAGAAAGCATAAAATGGAAAGGAAAGAAATGGTAAAAATGTGAGAAGCACGCCACTACAAGGCTAGGCTAGAAGCCATGGCAACCCTGAAGATGAGTGGATGTGTGCCGCCACTTGCTATGCAAGATAAGGCTTAAAAGTATTCACTCCCAAGGGAGGAAACTCTCACAAATGGTTGAGACATAAGAGTGTTTTTACTTCAAAATGTTCAACCCTTTTACATGTCTAGGAGAACCCCTTATATAGAAGAGTTTAGGGGCCTCTAAGCAAATAAAAGATACCTAAGGATGTCTCTACCAAAACCTAACCCTAGCTTCTAGAAACTAGGTCAAATAAGGTTACAAGAATGAGAGACAAAAGAGCCAACTATGGTGTGTGCAAGGCTAATTTCGTTCTACCACAAAAGGAGACAAAAAATGTGTCTCATATATCTCCAAAAAGTGGCCATAGTGTGCTAAAAATAAAGGAGACCAAAGGTACATAGGTACACTTGCTTTATGCCTTTTTCTTTATGCTTGATGCCTTTGCTTTACTCTCTCCTCCATATCATTTATGCTCCCCAATCACCATGCGCCACCTAGCATTGATTTCTTATTCCTAATTAACCTACAAAGCAAATAAACATAGATTAGCATGTTGACTTAAGTCAAGTCAACTATAGTCCACAAGTCAAACCTAGTCAAAGGTCAACAAGTCAATTAAAGTTGATTCAACTAAGTCAACTTAGGGAATCAAAAATAACAAACACAAATGAAAGGGATGAAGGATTAGTGAACTTCCTTTCTAAACATGCTTAGTCTTCTTAAGCATGTGCCTCCATCCTTGGTTGGGGTCAATCCTTCATCAACCACCCTACACACTACACATGTACCACCCTACAACCCACATTACCTTCCAACAACCCACATACCCCCTCACAACCTTTGAAATCAAAAACTACGCCGTTAAGAAAGTCCTTGTCGACCAGGGCAGCTCTGTTGACATCCTCTACTGGGCCACTTACCAAAAACTTCAACTCCCGGACACTGCTATGGTCCCTTATGACGAACCAATCTATGGCTTTTCTGGCAAACAGGTATCCACCCGTAGCTACATTGACCTTCACACCGTGTTTCGTGAGGGAACCCAAACCAAAACCATTCCAATCCGCTTCCTTATCGTCGACGTGCCAACATCCTACAATGTTCTCCTGGGCCGTCTTTTCCTCAACACCCTTGGCGTTGTTGTCTCCACCCCCCACTTGGCCATGAAGTTCCCTTCTCCTTCCGGTGACATCCTCACCGTCCACTGCGACCAGCACCTGGCACGCGAATGCTACATGGCCAGCCTACGCTCATAACTCCCAATTCAACAAACCAACCACATTGAGCGACCTCCTGGCTCCGGCATCGCCCTATTAGGCGAAGATCTAGACCCCAGATTAGGCTGAGATGTTCGTCTCAAACCAGTTGAGGAGACCTCCCCTCTAAAGCTTCCCAACGACCACTCCATCAACCTAGGCACGGGTTTGAACTCTGACGAGCGTGCCATCATCACACCCATCCTCATCAACAACACAGATCTTTTCACCTGGTCAGCCACTGACCTACCTGGGGTGGACCCTCTGATAGCATCCCACAAACTATCCATCTACAAAGAAGAAACGCAAACTTGGCGAAGAACGCCGACTAGCGGCTAAGGTTGAGGCCGACAAGTTACTGAATGCAGGATTCATAGAAGAAGCTCAGTACACCACTTGGCTTTTTAACGTAGTCTTGGTGAAGAAAGCCAATGGCAAATGGCGGATGTGTGTAGACCACACGGATCTGAACAAGGCCTGCCCTTGCGATGCCTACCCCTTACCCAATATCGACCGACTTGTTGACGGCGCGACGAGGAATAAAGTGCTTAGCTTTTTGGATGCATATTCTGGGTACAACCAAATCCCCATGGCCGTATCTGACATGAACAAGACCGCCTTCATCACGGACGATG
>Ga0214543_1011512_pt1 | contig 12352 bp, 5 predicted proteins | sample CNSS2metaG_FD_160094 | JGI IMG/M metagenome (GOLD analysis project Ga0214543, IMG submission 160094) | Root nodule microbial communities from cowpea collected in UCLA plant growth center, Los Angeles, California, USA - CNSS2 | ecosystem: Host-associated > Plants > Roots > Nodule | place: USA...
TGACACATGGCAATTTTTTGATTTTTTTAAAAAAACTCAAAAATAAAATTAAAAAAAAAAAATTAATAAAAAAATTAATAAAAAAATTCAAAAAATCGAGGAACTGACACGTGGCACTCCCTCTAACGGCGTCAACCTTGACTTAACGGAAAAGGCAAACGTGAGATGTTTCAACAAAAAAGGGGACTATTTTGAGACTTTTAAAAATTTGGGTACCATTTTGAGATTTTGACTCCAAAATAGGGACCAGAGGTATAATTAAACCAAAAAAAATAACACAACCACAAGCTGACACGTGACACTAACATTGACACGTGACACAATTATGACTTGACATGTGGACACTTTTTTTAAAATTAAAAAATTAAAAAAACAAAAACAAAAACAACCAAATTGACCAAAATTTGACGAAAATGAAGACCTAATTGAACGTAAAACGAAAATGAAAACCAAATGGAACAAAAATAATAAAAATAGGAACCAAATGTATATTTAAGTCTTTTAAAATTTGTAAAACCCTCCTTTTATTCTGCCCTAATTTTTAAAAGGGTTGCCCAAAACCAGTTGGGCCTAGGGCTGGCCCAAAAGGAACCAAGACCTTAATCTGCCTTAACACTCTTATTCCATTCACTTTTAAGAAAACAATTCCCCTTATTCCTTCCTAGAGCTGCTGCCGCTCCTTTGCTAGGGTTTTGTACTACCTTGGTCAAGCAAGCTCAATCTCATTTTACTACTCCGTGTAAGTTATGCTCCAGCTCATGCTTTTCCCCTCTAACCACATTTTCGTATTTACAGTAGGGTTTCATAGTAAACTCATTTTTTCTAAATCTATTTCGCTATCTTGTTCAGTTCGCAAGTCCATTCTTAGAGCTGTCGTGCTTCGCTAGTTAAAGTCGAGACATTTTCTAGCTATTTCCAGGTAAGGGAAGTTAGAACCTCCTTGTTTAAATGCGATTGTGGGTTGTTTTGTTTTTGTTTCACGATTCTTGAGATTGTGTACTATTGTGAATGCATGAGATGCTTGTTGTGTTGTTTGGTATGTACGTATGGCTGTCGCAGGTGCGAACAGTGGCAAGGACTGATAATCTCGCCCAAGTGAGCTCGTCTCGCCTAGGCGAGACTAACAGAGGTTCGCCCAGGATTTCTGCTCGAGAGGTCACTTAAGCGACGAGTCCGCATTTTGAGCGAGATGCAGTCTCGCTTAGGCGAGGAGGGCTTGCCTAAGCAAGATCTCGCAGGAAGCCACTATTTCCATTCCTCGAGTTCTCGCCTAAGCAAGGGGAGCCCGCCTGAGCGAGAGAAACCTCTCGCTTGAGCGAGCACCTTCAGCCTGAGCGAGAGTTGGGCGACGATGCGTCCTTGTTCTGATTTCTTCTGTGTTATTGGATGAATGTCACGTGTATGGTTGGATTACTGTATTAAAGCATGTTCTGATTGATTATGCATGAGTGATGTGGTTCATGGGTTATGAATGATGGGTTTGGTATGATCTTGGCATGTGATTCAAATGAGATGGTTGATATCAAAGTGGCATGGTATTGATATGAAATACAATTCTATATTCATGGTTTGGGAAGGATGAGTTGGTATGGATTCAACATTTGGATATGAATGAGGACGGGTTGAAAAGGCTGGCATGAGGTTGTGTGCATGATAAATATTACTTGATTGATTGAGTATGATTAGTTTGTGGTCAGTGCGCAAATCCATGGGCCTCTAGGTGAGACCTCATGGTCGTGCTTCAGTGGTCGGGACGTAATTCCATGGCCCCTGTTAGTGGGAATCCATGGTGGTGCCCCATCTATATAATTTGGTAAGGATTCAAGGTAAGGTTGCATCTTGACGCTCTAAGGAGTCAGTTAGTCTCACATAGAGCGGACTGACTCTTGTGGTGAGAGTAGCAGGAGGCCTGAAACTCATTAAGGGCTAACCTTGTGGGGGGGATTGAAACATTATAACACTTGTAACACTTAGCTCGGGGGTGAGCAGAGATATCCACCACAACTGTAAGCATCCGCTGAATCCGACTAAATTATACATATCCAGATGAGTCGTGTTGAGTCTTAGTTTATTGTTTGGAAGGTCATAATATACTTGGATGATATATGTATAATTGACTGTGAAAGTATATCTAATTGCATGATAAAACTATTTTTGGCTCTAGCTTACCCTTCTGTTGTTTGTTGTATGTCCTAAATGTGTGGTTTTTCCCTTTTGTGATGATCATCAATTTATTGGTGTGAGTAGATGTGAGAAACACCCGTGGTCAACAGGGAGGTGATGGTTCCGCTGCGTAGCCCACCTAGGCTGGATTCTTCTGTCATTGGGCCTTCTCTTAGGGCTAAGGCCCATGTACTACTTTATCTTTTAGTACATTATTAACTTCTGTCAAGTTTTGTTTTGCTGTTCGGTTTTGGCATCCTGGTATGTCTTGGATTCCTTGGAGGAACTTTTGGATAATTATGTGAAGTGAAGTCACACTTCAAATCTTCGCTCTTTATATTATTATGTGTAACGTTTTCATTTAATTAAGTTTAATAATTAAATGGGGCGTTACAAAAATAATAAGATATGATACATGATAGATATGTGATATATAAATATTGAAAAATGTATAATAATTCTTAAAAACATAATAAATATATGATTGTTATTGTGTGAATCCAAATTAAAACCACATGTACTAAAGTATTCAACATAAAAAATATAAATTATTGTCATCATAAAAATACAACTACAAGAAAACTTTTAAATAATGACCAATTTTAGTAACAAAAAATATGTTAGAGACCAATTTTCTAATTAGAAACAAATTATTTTAGTAGTCAAAATCTTGGTAGCAAATGTTAGTGACAAATTTAGAAACTAATTTATAATAAAAACTATTTTAGTTATCAATTTAAAGATCAATTATAATTCTTTGAACTATTTTAGTTGCCAATAATGTTTAGTTTATAAATTGGCACATAAATTGATCATTATAGTGACTAATTATTTTTTGTCACTAAAATTTGTCATTATTCAAATATTTTCTAATAGTTTACTACGACTTTGTAAATGAGATACTTAATTGATAATTATTGATAAAATATTCTAAAGTATCGGACACAGATACATGTCGGACACGAATACATGATCCAAATTGAAGTATCAGTGCATCATAGCGCACATGTCACATGCTATTATAATTATTTCGTAAAATCAATTAATTGCACTATATTGTGATATCAATTTTATTTATTATATTGAAAAATAAAATTATTATCGTATCACTTGGATTTACTACTTCATTATTTTAAGGTTAAATTACTCTTTTGGTCCCTCTATTTGTCATGAAATCTCATTATGGTCTTCAAGTTTTTCGTTGTCTCAATTTGGTCCTCATTTTCTTAAAAATGACTCAATTTGGTCATCACCATTAACTTTGACCAAACGGTGTAAAAGTCAACGCCACGTGTCAATTTCTGGTTTTTTAATTTTTTTAATTTTTTTAATTTTTTTTTATTTTTGACATGTGTCACTTCACAGTTCACGTGTCACTTCACAGTTGTGCCACGTGTTAAAGTGACTCAATATGGTCCCTATATTTGTTTTTATTTTCAATTTAGTCCCAATTTTTATAAAAATGAAGCAATATTGTCCTTCCTTAAATTGTTACTAAATTTACTTTTTTATAAATTTTATGGTGATATTCTTACTAAAATTAATGTTTTTATTAAATATTTCTATAAATATTTTAAATTAACTTTAAATTCTGTACAAAACATTAAACTTTGATTTTGTTTTGAACTTGAAATTTAGTTCCTAAACTTATGTGTGACAAGTTATTTGATTTTTAATTTTTACTAAGTTTGTATATACACTTGATGCCTTTATATATGATGACAAAATTGTTAACTTTTGAAATTAAGTTTGGGGTTTACCTTTGTTTAACAATAAAACTAAAAAAAAAATTATTTAAAAATATTTCTACAAATATTTAATAAAAACGTCAATTTTATTAAGAATATCATTATAAGTTGTATACAAAGATTAAATTAAGTCTCAATATAAGGAGGACAATATTGCTTCATTTTTACAAAAAATGGAACTAAATTGAAACTAAAAACAAATATATGGACCAAATTGAGTCACTTTGACACGTGACACAACTGTGAAGTGACATGTGTCAAAAATAAAAAAATTTTAAAAAAAAATTATAAATTAAAAAAAATATTAAAAAAGTTAGAAAAAACCAGAAATTGACACGTGGCGTTGACTTAACACCGTCTGGTCAAAGTTAACGGTGAGGACTAAATTGAGTCATTTATAAGAAAATGATGACCAAATTGAAACAACGAAAAACTTGAGGACCAAAATGAAATTTCATGACAAATAGAGAGACCAAAAGAGTAATTTAACCTTATTTTAATAATAACATTTACAACAATATAACCTTATTTTCATGATATTTCATTACATAATATTTTCACTACTTTATTATTTTAATATACAAAATAAAAGAAAAAATACAACCCGTGTCAGTATATAAAGTATATGTCTTATAAAACACATTTATTAGATTATGCTTATGTCACTAAATATGAGATTTTAGATTTTGAAATAAAATCATGTGTGATAAAAAAATTGATTTCTAAATTCTAGAAACTTTAAATTTAAATAAAATAATTATTCACTTGTTAGTTTCATAAAATTTGTAGAGTAAAATAAAAATCATCCTTGCACCATCATCACTTTAGCATCTTTAATTAATAACTCATTCCCGAGTTCTTAAAATATTCTCTGCAAATATTTTTCATGCCATATCTGAAGTTATTTTTTCCACTTTTCACTCCAGTAGTAAACTCTTTATATACCCAACTTTCTTTTTAAGTTTTGTTGTTTGCGAAAAAGGAAAAGTTTAACTTAAAATATTCATTAGAAATAGAATTTATAACGTCCAACTCAAATCACAAACACAAGTAAACACAATTTTAAGATGCCCCAAAAAATTACTCTTACAGTCTTCTCACCTTCACATTTTCTTTTTAAATTTAAGATTGGACTTAGTTTTTTTAAAACATTATCTAATTAAAATATATAATATAAATATTCAAAAATTGTATCATACTAAAAATGGTTTAGAAAAAAGTTATGCTTTTTTTAAATTTTAAAATAAAACATACTTCTTCTTTTTTATTTACATAAACTCAATTGAATCTAATCCGTCATTAACAGAGTATATTCAGTTCGTATTCACTAAAAAATAAATAGCCCATTCAACTCACCCCAACCCAACCCAACCCAACCCTACCCAACCCACCCTCCAGGTGTTTGACGAAATGCTTAGTTAAGTATTCTATATTATAGCTCCACGGGAAACTTTTAAAGAATTGGAAAATATATTACTTGGGTTGCCAAATTGTTGAATTGAGAGTGAATAACTTGTGCGAATGTTGCAAAAATCTGCAAATAAGTGCAATGATAGTTGTAGCTATATTACATGTACAAATACTTGGTAAAAACACATTTTATCTTAGGAATAATTGATAGCAGCACCTATATGTTATCTCTGTTATCCTAAGAAGAAATCTTAAATACTCAGTGGACTACATGAACAAGTCCAACAAGAGGTTCTTCATTATGTACCAAAAAAAGATCCATCATTGAAGATGGAAAATGCAAAAGGAAGAGATGTTGTAGAAGATGATCACTATTGTCCCTCAAACTCACAATTACAATCTCACCAGTGACCCTGTAAGAAATGTTGTAGAAGAGTAACAAAAGAAATGAACAAAATGCCTGTGAGAAAAACAAACTCAGCTCAGCTTTTTCTTCTCCAGAATCCAGTTGTGGACTCTGCTAACATACTTCTCCTTTATTTTCACATGTAAAAAGCACAGTTTTCTGTAACCCTTCAAAATATACATGTCTATGTATTCTTCATATCTTTCATAGATTGCTGGTACTGTAAGAACAATAAAAAGACCTGCCACATAACCAAACCACAAAAACAAAGTTATTTCCATTCCAAGATCATATTAGACATAATTATGAACTTCAACATTTTTACTATACTGGCAACAAAGTTATTTCCATTCACTCACTACTTCATTTTCAAAAACTGGAGATCAATGAATAGCGAGTTAAATCTATCTTTTGATCACATGATGCTCAGAAACTTACTGGTATATGCCAGGGTAAGGAAATCAGTGAAGCCACCAATAATAGAAATTAGCCAGAGGTATGCAGCTACTTTCAGGAACAGCTTTGAGTCTTTACCAAGAGCAATATCTTGAGAAACTGATAACAAATCATTAACTCTTGTGCGGATAAAATCTGTCACTTCGTTTGCTAATTCCTCTGACAGATGCAACTGTGGTAGAGGTGGTGCAGGTCTGTCAAAAGAAAAATAACAGTTCAATCTGCTTTTATACCTTCTGTCTAAACACCATATGCAATTTACCACTTCTGAAAAACGCAAATTAAATAGAATTTGGATTATCTACCGAGCTTAAAGTATTGTCTCTATGCCGAGCCTTCAAAATACACCTAAGGACACTGATTTTAATGTTTTAAAACACTAACATTAGTGTATTTTGAACACAAAGACGATCACCACCAAAAAACTAGCATACATGTTATACCATTTCAACAACTAAACCATACCAACATTTATCTTTCAAATGCCTCGAATCATATAAATTAAAAAGAATACTTTGAAGACAAACTAATTCCAGAACAAATAATCAGAACTTGAGGAATCAATGATCTAAAAAATGCTTGTACATTCTATGACATTTCAGAGTTTAGAAAAGCACACACAAGAAGATCCAAGTGAAGAACATTCAGAAAGATAATTTGCGGAACTGTTACCTGTTGAGAATCGCAGCTGACTTGGCCCAAAGGAAAAGAATGACAATGAGGAGAAGGAAAACATTGGAAACAAGAGACAGAAGAGTATAACCAGATCTTTCAAACACAATCCAAACAGCTAGTGTCACCAACAATATCCCCATCGTTTGGTTCTTCCGTCTCCACAGTATTAAATCTGCAACTGCATTGAACCAAACATGGCATTGATTCAGCAAAGATTCAAAGATCATGATCAATTGTTCTTCTGGTCCTCACCCTTTTCCCATTGGAACCAAAAGCAAACAAACATAAATCTATGCCACTGTTGAATCAAATAGTACCGAAATGAACATAAACAAACAACACCAAAGATTGAGTATTAAAATAACACTGATCAACGCAAATCAGCAATAAAGACATTGAATAAAAAAAACTAATCAGAAAAGAAAATTTCATACCTTGACCCCCACCAAGGATCTCATGGAGAGTTCTTTGCCGGTTGAACAATCGATCTGAGGAACCCATTTGGGGGAGAAGCCAAAGTGAGAAACTTGAACCCAGCAAGGGATCTGTCACAAAAAAAGGAGAGAACTTTTAGATGATCCACTGAAAAGAAAAAGCAGTGAACATCAACTATGTCTAACTTTTATAGTTTTATTCAATTTTTGACCTCACTTTTTTGAATTGTATTGTTAGAGTGGACCCAAAATTATGTGTTTTGTAAGGATGATGGGAATTAGAAGCTGGGGCTGGATGTCTCAGATTACAGCCTAAAAGTGAAGTTCCGTTCTTTGCTTTTCACTCTCACAGAACAGTGCTCCACTACTTCCTACTCCACCCCAATCCCCAACACAACAACACAACACAAAAAAACAATAAATAAAAGAAGAAAACAAAGGATGATGGGTGTTGTGTTGATCTCATTCACTTTCCACTCTAAGCTATCAAATTTACCATCTTCCTTCTTCACCACCCACCCAATCCATCCATTTCAAACAAACCATTCTGTTGTCCTGCTCAGTGTAGTTTCTCTCTCTCATGTGATGCATATAAACTGATTCTTAGATTACCCACTTGGAGTAGGTGAATTGTGAATCCATCAATTTCATCTAAAACCATTAACCTTATTTTTAGTCTTCTATTGACGCTTTCTCTAAAAGCACTTAGGCTCTTCTCGCATCGACCAATACTTTAAGGCTGTATTCTTTTCTTTCGGCTGGAATGATTTCAGGAAAATAAAAGAAGAAACCGGAAGAATTATAGAATGAAATTGATGTTTTTTTTTAATTTATTTTAGAAATGATTTTAGAGTTGAGATTAATAAATGAAGTTTATAAATTATATAAAATTATATATAAATAATTTATAATTATTTTTATAAATTTTATATAGTGATTGAAATTATAAAAAATAGTTAAAAGATAATAATATAATATATTTCATATGAAAATAAATTTAAATGTAAGGTAAAAATTAACTAAATATTATAAGGATAACATGAGAAAAAATAAATATAAAAAAAAAATTAATCATTTAACATTCATCACCTTTCAACTAAAAAAACAATATTTACTACAAATTTTACTAATATTTTTTCTTATTCCTTTCTATCACCAAATAATGAATAAGACTATCATCCTTTAATATTCACTCCACATTTTTATTAAATATATTGAATAGTGAATCCATCCAAAAATACATAATTTAAATAAAGCAAATAGTTACATAGTTAATTCTATTCAATATAAAATAATTTCAAATTAAACTTGTAACATAAAAATAACTTTCTAATTTTTTACCAATAAAAAGTATTTCGTATCATTATAATTTTAATAATATTGATTACGTACAAATAATAAATGATTTATGACATTATGCAAATAAATGTCTAGTAACGTCAAAATGAATTAACTCTAACTTGATTCGGTTTTAAGTGAATAAAAAAAATTATAATTCAATTTATCAAGTGGATTGACTTGAAAAATGTTTTATTATTTCAATTTATTTTATATTATCACGATATAATTGAATTGACTAAATTCATTTTGGTACATAAAATTAAATGTAAATATATATTTTAAAACAAATAAATTAAGGCTCCAAACTAAAAAATATTATTAAAAACATTATAATTTTTAAAGTTTTAATTATCAACCTACATAATAAAATTAAATAGTTATATTAAAAAACTTATAAAAATTAGTAAAAAATATATATATAAAAGTCAACTTATACTTAATATAAGTTGAATTAGAATTAAATGAGTCCTGTTTAATTTAATTCACATTTTAAAAATTAATGTTTTTTTCGATCTAATCTTATTCTGGTGATGAATTATGTTGACTAACATATTTAAACTCATTTTGATATATCATATGTGTTGATATTTTTAATATATCAGTAATTTCTATTCTTTATTTTAAATACTTTTAATAATTAAAGAGGACTCATGCAGGTGTAGGGTTAAAAGTAGTTTTCAGTATTGACGTTTAATAATTGTCATCTCACCCAAAATGTTTACGTTATTAAATATGTATGAAAATATGGTTAATTTTGGAAAAAAGAAAATGAATCTGATAGTGTAATTCTCAAGGAGTTGAATTTTAACTAGTTTTGAACCATACTTTAACACTATTGAATATTTCAATTACTTTCTGATATTACGTGTCTGACAAATCTAACTTTGCCCATAAATGAATGATAATATTATTCATTCATTTATTAATCACTAGTAAGATTAAATTAATTATTTATATGTTTAATTAAATATATGTGACAGTCAATAATCGAAATTACAGTTACCGTTTTTTAGACACATTTCTTTATTTGTCATCTAATAAAATTTAAAGTAATAGTTTTATATTATGATAAAGTATATGAGTACAGTACATGTAAACAGTGGCGGATCTTGGCAAAAATTTATGGGAGAGCCAAAATAATATACTCAATTTATATATTTAAGATTTTTGTCATTAATTTAGGAAAAAGTAATACATAATTTAATATAGTTATAATTATAACAGAAAATACATATATCTAAATAATATTATCATTCGTTTTTTTATATTCTTGAACTTATTAAATAATTGAATCATAACTATATTTTTTAGCTTTTTTTTCCAATGTAAATAACCATATTATTTGCAAAATATTGATTTTCCATTTTACTAATATGCACATATCGATTCAGAAGTCATCACAAGTTTTTGTTCTCATCTTCACTTCTTTTTTATCAATTTTAAAAAATAAATTTATTCTTTAATTTTTTTTATCGCTATACCTGTCTATAAAACAAGTTTAAGACTAAAAAAATAATTTATTATAATTTAATCAAAAATTGAGAGACATAATTACTACAAATAACTATGATAATCAAGTTACACTTAAAAGTCCTCTATAAAAAATCACATAATATATTATTTGCTTTCCTCTTTTCATAAAAAAATGAATATACAAAAGGGTAATGAGATAAAAAAAAAATATGACTAAATATTAAACAAGTGTTGCACTACCAAGTGAAACAAGAGAAATTTTTTTTCCTTGAAGAATAAGAGAAGATATGAAAAAGATGCAGACAAAAGTAATGACGTTTCTGTTTAACTTTTTCTTTTCAATAACAAAAGAAATCAGATAAGAGTAAGAAACGAGTACAAGACGTGAAAAAGCACAAAAAACAATATGAAAAAAGATAAAATTATCTTAACAATTTTTTTTATTATATTTAATTTTATATTGTACTATTTATTAAAATTAAATTATGTACTTCATAAAAAAATAAAAAAATATCTAATTTATTTTTTATTAATTTTTGATATATTACTGTCTAATTTAAAATAATACACATAATTTAAAATATTTAAAAATATATAATTTAAGAAAATTTAAACACATAAAACTTAAAAAAAAAAAAAAAGTTGGGGGGACCATGGCCCCCGCCTGCTCCAACGTGGCTCCGCCACTACATGTAAAAATGTTGGTTTAAGTTTTCATCTTTACAAAAATTTAAATCAATATCTAATTTTAATACTCATTATAAAATAGATTAATAACACTTATTTTACATATTTTAAGAGTTTGTTTTTAAATATATATGTTTAAATTATAAGTATTATTACAACACTTACATAATTACTTAGCATCACTGCCTAGTATTAAACATAAAAAGATAGACATAAATAATTAATTAGTGTTATAAAATATTAGAAATTAAAAATAATGGTTTTTAATTTTAAAAGGATGAAAAATACAGAGTTCTTTTAGAAGAATGAAAACGTAAATATTTAAATAATTTTGTAATAACGTATTATATATATACATATATATTATAACACTAATTTATTTTTGAGTATATCTATAAAATCCAATTAATTATATTTACAAAATTGTTAATCACATGTCAGCCATAGGTGGATGTAGAATTTCTCGATACTCATTTTCATTAAAATAAACCTATTTTGCTTTTTCTTTTTCTTCCTGGGTTATTTGGTCAAAAAAAGGGAAATTATAAACGAAAATGAAAACAAAAACCTTACGTAAGGTGCAGATGTCTAATCAGTCTTTTTGGACTTTTCACCAAATCCAACCGAAAGTTGATGCCGTGAAAAACAATTGACGCCAATTTAGTAGATGACTTCGAGTTTTTCTTGCGCCCATGCTTTCCTTAGATCAGATGTCACATACTAAATAGAGAAAAAGGAAAAAGAATATTTGAAAAATGAAATTATTTGTTATAATAGAAGATTTATTGATCAAATTAAAATAGTGATGACTCCATAACTTTTAAGAGACTATAAAAACTCTTTCTAGGAGAATCGTTAGGAGTACAACTAAATACGAGATCTCTTCCACACTCGTTTCTTTAAATTTGTTTACCATTTTTTGTGTGTTTAGTGTCTAATCTTGTGTGTTTGTTTTGTAGGATTGTTTGTGACATCTCTTTTTTTGAAGTTGTCATCTTCTAGAGAGGAATGAAAGGTACATGAATGTGTTTGGATTTAAAAATAAATTTGAGAGAAAAATGAGGTGAAATTGAAATTGTTTGAATTAAAGAAAAAATGGTATAATTTAAATATATTTGAAATAAAAATTTATGAAAATTTGCGTATGATGTGATAAGTATCATAAATTAAAAAATATTTTAATAAATAAAATTAGGTAATTATTATTTTACCCTAATAATAATAATATTGTTAATTTTAATTTTTATTATTAAGATATAAATTAATTTATATTATTATTATTATTATTATTATTAATATTATGAATTAACATATTTATTTATTTATTATTATTATTATTATTAATTAACATGTTATAATTATTCTTTTTCTTATTAAACATATTAAATGCCACGAAGGGTTTCTTTTTCTTGAAATCTATGCCTTAAATAAAACGATATATATATATATATATATATATATATATATATATATATATATATATATATATATATATATATATATATATATATTTTTTATATATAATAAAAAAAAAAATATAATTAATATATATATATATA
>Ga0214543_1011515_pt1 | contig 12348 bp, 4 predicted proteins | sample CNSS2metaG_FD_160094 | JGI IMG/M metagenome (GOLD analysis project Ga0214543, IMG submission 160094) | Root nodule microbial communities from cowpea collected in UCLA plant growth center, Los Angeles, California, USA - CNSS2 | ecosystem: Host-associated > Plants > Roots > Nodule | place: USA...
CTTGGAGTGGCTGCTGCACCTGCTGTAATACAAGCGGTGTTAATGTTTACACTCCCGGAATCACCACGTTGGTTGTTCAGAAAGGTTGCTTTAATCATCGTTCATACCTTTTTTTTTTTTTTTCAAGTCTTTACTCTTTCTTGTGATACTTATATGTGTTTTTATTATGTAACCTACAGGGAAGGGAAGAGGAAGCAAAAACAATATTAAGGAAAATTTATCCAGCTAGTGATGTGGAAGCTGAAATTCAAGCTTTGCGGGATTCAGTTGCTTTGGAAATGAAGGAAGTAGACCCTTCAGACAAAATCAGCATAATCAAACTGTTGAAAACAAAAACTGTGAGAAGAGGTTTGTGTGCTGGAATGGGACTTCAATTCTTCCAGCAATTTACGGGTATCAACACTGTGATGTATTACAGTCCCACAATTGTTCAGTTGGCTGGTTTTGCATCCAACCAGACTGCACTTCTTCTGTCCCTGATCACTTCTGGGCTGAATGCATTCGGTTCAATCGTTAGCATATACTTCATTGACAAGACTGGACGAAAGAAACTTGCTTTGTTGAGTTTGTGTGGCTGTGTTTTATCCTTGGCCCTTTTAACCGCCACTTTCCGCCAGACTGAAACTCATTCTCCAATGATTAGTTCTATTGAGTCCTCTTCCTTCAACAACACCTGTCCTGCTTTTAGCAACGCTCTGAATCCTATTCAATGGGACTGCATGAGGTGTCTAAAGGCAGAATGCGGCTTTTGTGCATCCGGCTCTAACAAAGTAAGTCAAATGCCATAACCACAGTATATAACTTGCTATATATATATATATATAACTAAATCTCGTACTGATGATGTCTTTTGTATAATGTGCGTGCAGCTCTTACCTGGGGCATGTTTGAGTGTTAATGATGCCGCAAGGGGTCTTTGTGTGAAAGATCATAGAGCATGGTACACAAAAGGGTGTCCAAGCAAAATGGGTTGGCTTGCAATAATGGGACTTGCACTGTATATCATATTCTTCTCACCAGGGATGGGAACTGTTCCATGGGTTGTGAATTCAGAAATCTATCCTCTAAGGTACCGTGGAATATGTGGAGGAATTGCTTCTACGACATGTTGGGTTTCCAATCTGGTTGTTTCCCAGACCTTTTTAACTTTGACCGTGGCTATTGGGACAGCGTGGACATTCATGTTATTTGGATTGGTTGCCCTCGTTGGAATTTTCTTCGTTCTCATTTTCGTGCCAGAAACCAAAGGAGTTCCGATGGAAGAAGTTGAGCAGATGCTGGAGGAAAGAGCCGTGCATCTTAAGTTTTGGCAGAGGAGAAGTGTTCCTCACAAGGGTTGATTAAGTTTGAATTAACATTTTGTTTAAAGAATAAGTTTTATGTCACATCACTTGATTCATATATCCATATGATGTGAGATAAAAATGGTTTCGTTTAAGGTTAAGTAGCGAAGAAATGTGTATAGACATTTTCTAGCTTTTGTTAGTGGGGTTTTTCCCTTATGATTTGTTGTTTCATTTTCTGTTATTTTAGTTATTGTTTAATTAGTGTGTTTGTTGGAAATATTTATCAAATCCTAAAGGATGAACGATGAATATATTGTTTTTATTTATGATCCGTGTTCAGTAATCAACATTATGTTGTGGGATTCTGAAAAAAAAAAAAAAAAAAAAACATGTGGGATTTTTTGCATCTTTCCTTTTGCAAAATTTCACTACAGTGCACAATTCAGGTATTCACAATTTTCATTTGGTAGATGTGAATGAAAGTTCTAAATTTTGACATTTGAGAACGAGTAGAAAAACACAACAAAATTTGAGTTAGAGGAACGAGTAAAAAAACATTTCTATTGGATTCTTGAAGCAAAATGTTAAATCAAGAGAACCAAGTGTGTATGAAACACCCCAAATTAATAAAAAATGTCTATTAAAGTATTTCATTTATTGATATTAAGCATAAAACTAAACAATAACAATTATTAGATTATATTATGTTGTATTTTTATAAAGTATTTAAAGGAACTCTTTTCAAAATACAAATTTTATAAAAAAAAATAATTATTAGATTATATTACAATCTATTTCTATAAAGTATTTAAAGGAAATCTTTTCAAAATACAAATTTTATAAAAATAAAAGACTACTCTTCCCTTCATTCAACTCATACAACATTCAATACAACCATACAAGCCTTTTTGATCATAAACATCATTGATTTTGAACTTTAGATACCTATATAAGCTAGTTGAAGCATATTCACTCAACGAGCCGATCTATTCACTTAGCGAGTTACCTCTAGAAAGGTTCTTGTCCAACGACTAAATGCCTCGTCCAACGAATAAACCACTAGAACAAAATGCAGAAAAATGTGCCCAGCAAGAGCGGACTAGCTCAACAGCCAAGTCTCCTCTAACTCTCTACCAAACTCAAGTTTGGCCTTTGCTAAGCAAGAATATGCTCGCCAACGAGTAAGCTTTCCATGACTCTCTACCAAGCTTGAATTTGACAACAAGAAACAGGCTCACACAACAAGAAACAGACTCATAACAAGAAATAGGCCCGCATAACGAGTTTGCATATCGCAAACACATAATTATGCATTTCCATATGATATTTTGGGATCCTAATGAGAATCAAGAATTACACAACTAAATGAAAACTAGCTTATACCACTCAATAGAGACCACAATATCCCATTTTGTAGTTCACACTAAGCTCAAAATCAAAAATCGCTTTTCACACCATAAAATCAAGATCCAAACCAAAGGTCTTTGATTTCAAAATTTCCAATTATGCATATCATCAAGCAATTTAAAACACCCATTACAGTCTAATTTCATAGCATATTAATAATAACTTTAAATTTGAACCAAATTGCAAGAAGAAGAGTTTTAGCTTCTCTCACCTTATACGATACCCCTAAGCTTCCAAACACTTCTCCAACAACTTACTCTCAGAGATAACCTTATCTACACACAAGAACCTCAAATCAATTATCTGAATACACAACTAAGATCACCAACATGTAGATTCTACTTGAGTAATTTGAACTACATGCGACTTACTTCTGCCCATAAACATTGAGAGGAATGCAAACAAAGTGGTTGGAAAAAGTTTTAACTAAAAATAAATGTCTGACGCTCAAGCAATAGTCTTGGATCTCAACCGTAACACATGATTCTAGTTTCTGATTTTTAGTTAGTTTAGTCTTGGTTTTTGTAAGTCACTTTTATTTTTCTTTTAATATTAATTTTAGTTCCTTTGACTGTGAAGTTAGCTTTTAATTTGTAATTCTTTATTGTTTGGAATAATAAGTCTAGTTATGTGCATTTCACTTCATATAATTCTAGTTGAAAGCTAGACATAAGCTTGAAGCATGTTTGCTAAATTACATGGTACATTGAGTTGGAAAGTTAATCCTAAAGAGTCAAAACTAGATTTGAGCAAGAGGCTTGATGAAAAGGCTATTGAAAGTTGTTGTTACATGTGGTGTAGTGAACCTAAGGGAAAATGGACAAGTCACATTGTGTGTTAGAGCTGAACCCATTTTGGGAAACTTGAGGCAAATAAATTGGAGGTAGCTGGACCTAAACTAGTTGTCAAAGGAACTTGGAACTTGTTGAAGCTAACATTGTGACCTATAGTATGTTGTGAAGGAACTCCATTGGACATAATTAGAAGACAACTTGACTTGCACCAATGTTATGGGATTGACAAGTGTACCAAATCGTACAAGTAATGAAGTGAAAAGTTCAAGTATCGTTTTCTAAGAGACTCGTGTAGCACTTGACAACTCTTACAATCCATAACTCAATTAGACAATAGATTTCACAAAAACAAAAATAAAACTCTTTTTTGTATTTTTATCAAACATATAGGGTGCAACAATATATGAAAAAGGCTTCCTTGGGATTGGGTTTCATGATTCAATTCAAAGCAAAAACACCAAGTATAAACTTGAATAATAAAAACCCTATGTTTAAACATTTTTATTATAAGTTCGCTTTAATGGTTAAAATTTTGATGTTATGAATGACTAAATATTTCACATCTATGTTTAGGATGTGAAATCTATTAGTTGTTCTATCCTAATTAGGTTTCCCAAACTATCTTTCGATCAACAGGTACTCCCACATATGCAATTAATCTAGAATATGCAGTTAAAACAAGAATAAAACACAAGAGCGATTAAAAAGAATTATATTGAATAGTATAATTCACAAAGAGTTAAAAATACATTACAACCAACCCTTGTGAATAAAGGAATTAGCTACTCCTTAGCATTCTGAATACTAGACTAAGAATAAAGATGAATGCCTTGAGCCTTCAGAATGCGCTTTTACCTTCTCTTATTTTATGTAAAATATCCTTCTCCCCAATAGAATTACTTTTCCTTCTCCCCTAAAAGGGAGTTGTATTCTCGAAAAAGGGTCGTTGTTTGTGAGCTTTACCAAGCCCCTTATTTATAGATTTTTTGAAACTCACAACTCATTGGGCGACATCACTCGCTGGATGAGTTACAAACAATTCGTTGGACGAAAGGACCTTCGTTGGGCAAATGGCTCGAATTTGACTCGACCTATAACTTTTACTTGATTTTGTATTGGAGTAACCAATTTTATCAATATCTAATTTTGTTGATAACTTTGAATCAAATTTTATTGATATTCTTCTTAATTACTTTGATATTTCCACTTATCTGTAAAATATTAAATATGTGAACCAAATACTTACACTACAAGAAATTAGTTAGTTATCTACTGATTATTACATACGGATTATAATCCGTAGGTAATTTGAGATCTATCTATCGATTTACCTACCGATATTTTTCAGCAGGTAATATTTTACTTACCTATGCTTTTTTCCGTATGTATCTATGTAATATTTTGGGGTTCTAGATCCATATGTAAGATCCGTACATAACTTTGGCGCGTTTAAGCGAGAAAGTGTTTCGAAGGATATTTCTGTATGTAATAATATTTATATCAGCAGGTAAATATTTTATTTTTTACCTGCTGATATTACCTACTGATCAACATAAATGAAATTTAAAATGATAAATCAATATTAATTAACATTTTTTCTATCTGCACATAGACTTCGTAACCCTAAGTTCCTTTCTTCGACCATTTTTCCCGAAATGTTTTGCGAGCCTTGAGCTGAAGATCGTGTGGCCGAAGCTGAGGATTTTTCGCGCCCCTTCAAATATTTCACACACAGGTCGAACTCGCACAAGCTTAAATCGAAAGTCTTCATTGCTAATCACTGAAGTTTGCTCGCGCATCCCAAACCCGTGTGCCCTGAATCAAGGATTTCTCGCTCGCCATCAATGATTTGTTGTTTGCCTCATACATTTCTCGCGTAATGGAAGTCATCGATTAAATTGGAGCTGAATCGAAGAAGAGGATCTCGGTTCTTTATCGCGATTGAACTTGGGTGAGAGAGGTCATTGATTATTGTGTTTTAAAGTTTATTTTTCTGTTAAACTTTTATCTTTGATTGGTTGAAGGGAATCGCATGCCCTAGCCCCAAGTCGTGCTTGAATTTGGAGTCCAAGTCAAAGCTTTGTTCATCAGAAGTGAACCCAGTGAGGATAGTGATAAGTTGTTGTGTTTTAAAGTTGATGTGAACAATCGAGTTTTTGTGAGAAAAGTAATCTTGTTGAAAAATTGTATTTACTAAAAATTTAACTTTTTCATTATCTTGCAGAGAAGAAATAATTTTAACCAAGGAGAAGGAGGGTGAGTGGAAGATCACTAAAGGCTCAAAGAGAAGATAGCATTAAAATAACAATATGTGGTAAAGATAGTCTTGTAATCGATGTAGCCAATCACATAGTGGCATAAGGCTTTTGTTGCTCTATTTTGTTTACTGTACTGTTCTAATCATGGTAAACAGAATTATTTGAAGAATCTTTTGTCTTGGTTTAGGTTACTGTAGAGAGGCTTGCAACATTATTCAGCAGTTGTGGACAAGTAAGTTATGAGCCTTGTTCATAGCTTGATTAGTCTTTGTTTTTAGTTTATAATTAGATTAAAATATTACATTGCAGAATTTAAACTTTCTTTGAAGTTCTTGTTGTGATTGTCATTTGTCCCCATTATCTTTTCTATGATAATCACATAGCTTTATTATCATTTATAGTAAACTCTGTGCCTAGGTTGCTAGAATTACCATTCCCTACCATTATGCAATATTCTGAGCATAACCAACACATCCTTGTTCTGCTAATTTCTTTCTGGAAATTTTAGTTGTCTACTTTTCACCTAATTGGTTGCATTATACCTCTTTGTAGGACATGAAACTTGTTGGTTGAATAAACTTTTCACTCCATTTTATACATGATTTTTGCTGTCATTTTTTTTCCAGTCAGCTATTCAAAACACTTATTTCCCTTTCTCTTATTTCAATTTACGGTTACACTGATTCTTGAGTACAATTATCTTGGTTAGTTTTGAGGCTTTGGTTGTTGTTATTGTTATATTTTTTCTATTTAAACACATTAAATTAGTTTGGACTTGATATAAAAGACCACCAAATTGGTATGAAGTTTTTATCTTTTAAAAAATGTCACTGGCTTGTTTTGGAAATATTTCATCAAGCAAATTGTTATATAGAAATATATTTTTTTTGGAGAAATAATCTTTTATTAATGTTACATATATATAGTTACTGAAAATATGAAATCCTTAACAAAAATGAAGTTGTTAATCTGTTTATCTGAAGGAATCTTAATTTAATCACTTTCATTGACCTTCTAAGTGTGACCATGATTCCTTTTGAGTTTGTGTTCATATATTTATCTTTAGTCAAATAAAGAATTATAGCACACAGATTTCAGTGTTATTGAATTAGGTAGAGGTGGGGTGGAGAAAGCATTAGTCGTTGATGAAGTCTAATGGTTTTGTTGATCCATGGCAGAGTACTTATCCATGTCTCCCTCCTTTGAAGAGTGACCCATTATATTTTATTGCCCTATTCTTTGCATTATCCATCTCTTGAAATTGATGCATTTTCTGGGAATCCTCTGCTTCTCCAGTAGGCCAAAATAGTTTTTAGCTGTCCTAATATGTTTTCTAGAACCTATTTAACCTCTGCTGAGTTTTTTTCTTCTTGACCCAGGCACATTTCATGCTAACCATGATAGATTATGTTTGACCCCACCCCTGGTTGTTAACCAGACACATTTCACCATCCAATTGGTTAGAAAGCTTCAAAGTGTTACTCACCTCTGGACTTAATTAGTAGTGTTTAGTAAGTTTATCAGAATAATTATAATTTTCGCCCATCTAGGATATGTATAGATGGATATTGGAGTTAAAACTATTAATTCATTAATTCATTATTCTCTAATGTTTGGATTATGGTAGTTTTAACTTAGATAAAATATTGTGTTTGTAAGGTTTGGAATGTGTGTTATTTCTGAGTTATGTTACTTGTGTGTTAGTACTATAATTCCTCTACATAATGTGTTGATACAATATTAGTTTGAACTGTATCAGAAAATATATCTAGGATAAATAGTAGGACAGACAAACCAAAACGATATTTTTTAAAAAGGGCAGTTACCTTCGGATATATCGGTAGGTAAATTACCTACGGATATATCGGTAGGTAATTACCTACGGCATTACCTACAGATTTATCGGTAGGTAATTACCTACGGATTTACATTTTTGTAGGTAAGCATTAATTACGCCTATATTACCTACAGATTTTTGCCGGTAGGTAATCCGTAGGTAAATCTGTTTTATCTACGGATTTTAGCCTTTATCTACGGATTTGGGTGGTAGGTAATACCATTTTTTCTTGTAGTGTTATCTTTTCCGATTTTATTAAGTAATACCTAAAATATCTAAAATGATAATAATAAAATAACAATAAAAGATGAAAATAAAAAAAAAAAACATTATCATGTGAATTATCAACCAATTTGGGAAAAGAAGCTGAGATAATTGGATTTCTTACCATTTGGAGAAGCCATGAACCAGTTTAGACTAGCTAGGACAATTTTTGCCTTAGTTTGACTTGTATTAGGAACTTTAATGACATGTAATAACCTGTATTTTCCAATTTTTAGGTTCTTTAGTCAGTTAGACATATACACAGTTAGATTTCCATGTTTTAAAGAAGAAAGAACTTCACTTTTACATTTCAAAATTTTAGTTTTTAGCTGCATTGAACTTTCCTCTAAAGATCAAAGTCTACCTTGACAACAAAGTAAGTTGGGTGGTTTGGTTCTTCAAAAATTTCTTGTCTTATTGAAGCACATGATTGCTTTAGACTACAAAGTTAGCTAGGCAACCAAGTTCTTCAGTAATTGTGTAATTCAATTCAAGTTTTCTAGTTTAATTATGTTTCTATACTTTATCTTTGATTCACATTTAATTTTTGCACTTAAAATTCTATTGTCTACTCAAACTTTCATTTTAAGACAATGTTACATAATTATTCTTCTCACCTAAATCAAAATTCAAAATTTTAATTCTTGAACTTTTGATTTTCATCATTATACCTTACTAAATAAGTTATGGAATCATGCTAAAGTTACTGAATCCAATGTAGTCATCAATACTCCAAGCAACTAAAAAATGAGCCCTGAAAATTAAGAATAAAATTTAAAGGAACAAAAGTCAAAGATTGAAATTATGGTTTGGTAGACAGAATAGCCAATTTGTTGTCAAGGAACTCAACCACTGATTTTCAATTTTCTACTCTATTTTCCATCACATTTGCTTCAATTATTATTTGCATGCTTATAAACATGTTCCAAACCTTGGATTTTATTTGAAATGCATATTTTTTGATTTTGACAGGTTGGTAGTTAGTTTAGTTATTTAAATTTTATAGGTTGGGTTAGAATTACGATTTTCAATTCTAGCATCGTTTCTGTTAAATTATTTGTTTCATTAGTTAATTAGGATGATAATAAACTTGTTTTGCATATTAGAAAAACTAAAACACATTTTTTGTTATATGTATTATTATGCTGCTATAAAGCTTGCTCCCAACTTTATATTGAACTGTGATTTTGTGAGTTCCATGTGATTTAATATTTTTACATGTTTCTCATGCATAATCTTAGTGATTCTAATATGTTCTAATCATCTACATTGTATAAAATAGAATATGCATATCACAAACCACGCATTGCACTTATTGTCAATCTGTCATCTTAGTTCATTGTCAAATCTATTAAACTTGTTTTAAAATCTGATTTTTATGATTTTTTTAGTTGTTTAACAGTGTTGCATTCATATCATACATGATTTTAGTGGTTTAAATGTGTCTCATTCACTTGCGTTGTATATCAATCATCTTTGCATCTCATATAACATAAACACCTACGTTATCACGCTGATTGATATTGCACTTGTTGTCAAGTGCTGATTTTTTTCAATCATTACCATTACATAATTCGCTATTTTAGTTCATTATTAATGCCTTGTAAATTTTTAGTTTGCACTTAGACATTTTCACAAACACTTTTCATTTTCATTGTTCTACATTGGTTTAATTACTTTTAAAGTGCAAAACATGTTTAATTATGTTTGTTTACACATTTCATCTAATCATACATGATTTCCATTTATTAGAATTCATTTTAGGAGGTAAAACCATATATTTCATATTCATAGACTGCATTTTGTCTAGTTTTGAGTGCAGTTGTAAATGTAGTTTCATGCATCATTTTATTAACATTTTAGTAACATTTTAGCTTAGTTTAGAGTATTATTTTAGTATTCTCCATTGTTAAATACACAAATCAGATTTCACATGTTTAAATCACCCATCAATTTATCATTTCCTTAAATTGAAACTTCGATTATAAATTACTATATCAAAGGAAAAAATTGGAACTTTTATTGAATTCTTAGGCGATAAAGGTTTTAACAAGATTATATAGGTGAGTTTTATTTAAACAATGAACATGTTTCCAAGATTCATTTCTTAAATATGATAGAAAACATAGTTTTTTACTAGCGACTCATAGATAAAGTAGAAAAATGTATTTTATCGTAAGTGATAATCTTACATATCCTTTATTATGTGAAAAACATTTGATTTAGATTTAATAATAAAAAAAAGTCACTCATATTTGAATGTTGTTGTAATGAATAAGACTAGATCAACATTTGAGGGTTCAACTACTAGATAGGAAAAAAAGTTTTATTTAAAGCTTTTTGGGTAGATTTATAAGAAAATGTGTACATAATTTATTTTAGTTGATCTTTTAAGATTAAATTTATTTGATATTACCTATGTTAAATTATACATTCAATGATTTCTCTTTTTATATAATGGTTGTGAAATGTTTAATCATAACTCATTGATCATTATGTAGTTCATCAAATAATAAAATGAGTTTTGATAAATTATATGAAAATTAATATTGAATATAAATTTTATGGAAATTGTGCACTTATGAAATGTTGAATTAGTCAGTGTAAATACAAATTATATAAGAAAAATTACTTTCTTAAGAAAGATACTAAAACGAAAGCTAAAGTTACAAAACCTAAAATATAGGCATATGAGACTAGTAGTTAGAATCGTATGAATCACATGATGTGTATCGCGATATGGTTAAAAAATTTTGTTCCACGATACATATCGGAGGGTGAATCATTTTTTGACTTGAATCGTGATATGAATCGTATGATTTGCAATTCAATTCTGTTACACTCGATTCTGCAATGACACTTACACTTCACCAAATACACATTTCACAAAGCGACACACACTTCTTACTCGCTACCTACACTGCATACACTTCACATTGCATACATTTTAGAAGGTGATACACATTAAAATTGAAAATTCCCAACAAACTAAAGAGTCACATATGATGAAATTATGGAATTATTTGTTTATAAATTGAGAAGGGAAAGAAAGATGAGAAGGATAAGAAGATGGAGAACAAACACAGTAGTATCAGATTAATTTAAAAGTAGGATTGAGAAGAAATGTACAGGGGAAGAGAAAAGAAAAAGCAAAAAAGCTTATTGCTCGAGAAGCTACTAGCACCATTTGAGAAAGCATCCATGAAGAAGAAACACAACTTAGAGTTATAAAAGAGAACAAGTTTTCCTATGTTGCTTCTCACTGACTGAAACGTTATGAATTTATCTCAAAATAGCACACTTACAGTATTTTAATCTCTTACTTTTTGAGAAAGTTTCTAAAATTTGATTTAAATAATATTTAATTCATTATAAAATCAATAACACATCACATCAACTTTATTTTTAGTTTATATATATGTTAGTATTTTATATGAAATGAAACTTCATATTTTTATCTAGAATGTTGATCACATGAACTTTTCTTCCAACTTTATCCAGAATTATATTTGACTATTCTTTATATTTTCACCAACTTTATATTTTTATTTGGTTGTTCTTGCATTTGTTAATTATATTTTTTTATATTTTGTTTTTTAAGAAGAAATATCAATTTGAATTTATTCATATTCGTAGAAGTAATGAGTATGAGTCAGACAAAGAGAAAGAAAGAAATATAAATTACATTGAGTCATTGTGAGAATGTTCCTCCTCATAGACTTTTAGTCAAGTGCAAGTATTGTTCACATACTTTGTAGGGTGGTGTTGCAAGAATGAAACATCATATCACTAAAACAAATGAGAATGGCATTGCTTGTACATTTGTTTCTAATGACGTTAGAGAAATGGTTTTGAAGTTGTTAGAAGATAAAGAAAAAATCAAAGAAGCAAATTGGGTAGATTGTTTTGAAGAAGCTTATATTCAATGTAGTAAGAAGGGAAAACAAGGAGTTACAAAATAGAAAGCCATAAATGAAATGTTTATAAAAAGAGAGTTGGTGATTCAAGATATTTGCAAATGCATATATAGGAATGCTTTGCCTTTTAATTTGGTGGAAAGCTCCTTATTTACCCAAATTTTGAAATTTGTTGGGAAATATGAAAAATGTAACATCTCGGTCGGATATTACTAATTTTAAAATAAAATAAACAAAATAGAAAGTCAAACTACATTTATTATAACGTCTTTCCCGAAAAACGAGAGAAAATTAAAATCATACATCACTCGTCAATTACAATAATTGTAAAATTAAACTCTAAGTCTTATACGTTCAAAACTGTTTTTAAAACCAAATTACAACAGAACTAAAATAAGTGGAAATCATAAAATCCCATGCTGTCTCGCTCCGATCTATGCCTCACCAACAACATCTACAACATCATTTGCTCCTATGTAACGCATTACACGATCATCGATAAACACAAGCAGATAGAGTGAGCTAACAATATATATATATATATATATATATATATATATATATATATATATATATATATATATA